>Ga0136633_1002168_pt1 | contig 13730 bp, 12 predicted proteins | sample AntDrymeUQ832206_2_FD_105494 | JGI IMG/M metagenome (GOLD analysis project Ga0136633, IMG submission 105494) | Polar desert sand microbial communities from Dry Valleys, Antarctica - metaG UQ83 (22.06) | ecosystem: Environmental > Terrestrial > Soil > Desert | place: Antarctica: Dry Valley... | reverse complement strand
GTGCTCGCAGCCGCTCTTCGATGAGCGGGTGCATGAGCCGTCCGTCCTCGTCGAACTTGTCCTGCGCTCGCGCGACAGGCACCTCGCCTTCGATCACACGCGCGCCCGCGATGCCGAGGACGCGCCGCAGATCCTGCTGTGCCCAGATCGCGCCGTACTGCCCCATCGTGGCCCCCGCCAGCGCGACCGTCTTTCCCCACAGGGAAGCTCCTCCGTGCGGCGGGCGCGACGCCCAGTCGATCGCGTTCTTGAGCACGCCCGGGATCGACCCGTTGTACTCGGGTGTCACGACGAGGAGCGCGTCGGCGGCAGCGATACGCTCTCGCAGGTCGCGGACCGTCACGGGTGAGCGCTCGCCGTCCGCGTCTGCATCGTAGGGCGGAAGCGCCGCGAGCCCTTCGTACACCTCCACGTCGACGCCTTCTGGAGCAAGCCGGCGAGCGGCCCGAGCGAGAGCCGTGTTGTACGACTCCGCTCGCAGGCTGCCCGAGATGGCGAGGATCTTCACGTCGTTCAGCTCTCCTTGACCGCCGCGAAGTTCGCCGTGAGGACGACGTCGTTGGGAAGCAGGAAGCCGCCGCCCGGGAGTGGAGCGTTCCACTCGAGCCCGAACTCGGTGCGATCGATCGTGCCGGAAAGCTGGATCCCGATCCGGTCGTTCCCATACGGGTCGACGCCGGCTCCGACGTAGCTGCCCTTGAGCTCGACCGGCTTCGTGACGCCCTTGATGGTCAGGTTCCCCTGCACGACGAGCTCGTCGCCGTCGGCCGCGACCGCGGTCGACTCGAATCGAAGCTCCGGGTGCCGTTGCGTGTCGAAGAAGTCGGGCGACTGCAGGTGACCGTCTCGCGTCTCGTCGAAGGTCGTGATCGTCGAAGCGTCGACGCGCCCTTCGATGGACGGGCTCTCGCCACCCTGAATCGCCCCTGAGAAGCCGGGTACCCGCCCCTTCACCGTCACGAGCCCGAGCTTCTTGATCTCGAACTCGAGGGAGGACCAAACGGGGTCGATCGACCAGGTTCCCGTCGGGATGATGGTGACTGGGGTATCTGCGACGATGCTCATGGACTTACTCCTTTGCGTTCGCTACTATTGAGTACGCAAACAACTATAGCGAGAGAAAGATGCCTAGTCAAGTATTGAGCAAGCAAACATCCGGGGTAGTCGCATTTGCGGCACTCCTCCGCGCCCATGCTGCTGCGACGCGGCAGCTGAACGCCCAGCTGATGGCGGACCACGACCTCACGATCTCGGACTTCGAGGTGCTGCTACGGCTCGTGCGAGCGCCCGACCTGCGCATGCGCCGAGTTGACCTGGCGCGGGAGGTCGTTCTCACGGCCTCCGGCATCACGAGGCTGCTCGACGGCCTCGAGCGGAGCGGTCTCGTCGAGCGAAGCTCATGTCCGGTCGACCGGAGAGTCGTCTACGCAGTCCTCACCGAAACGGGCCTGGCGAAGCTCCGAGCTGCGTCGGCGAGCCACTTCGAGCAGGTCGACGAGCTCTTCGGCTCACGGCTGGACGAGGGCGAGATCGTCGAGCTCCACGGGCTGCTCTCGAGACTCGGCGAGGACGAAGTCGAGCTTCCCTGCGAGGCTGCCGAAAGCTAGATCGTTTGACACTCGCGAAGCAGCCGCCTTCAGGACTTTCGCGCGCCCGCTAGCGGATTCCCGTCTTGCTCAACGAAAGTCATGTGAACAAACGCAGCGGCCGCGAAGCGGACGCCTTTAGGGATCTTCAGCGCGATCGGAGTCCGCGCTAGCGGACTCCGATCTTGCGCAAGGAAAGTTCTGCCAGTACCGGCTCGGCGTCGGACCGCGCTGGCCCTGGTACTTCGAGCCGATCCCCGCCGAGCCGTACGGTCGCTCGGCGGGCTCGGTCAGCTGGACGAAGGAGACCTGGCCGATCTTCATGCCCGGGTAGATCGTGATCGGAAGGTTGGCGACGTTCGACAGCTCGAGCGTGACGTGGCCGTCCCAGCCCGGATCGATGAATCCGGCCGTCGAATGGATGAGCAACCCAAGTCTGCCGAGCGAGCTCTTCCCTTCCAGGCGTGCTACGAGGTCGTCGGGCAGCGTCACGCGCTCGAGGGTCGATCCGAGGACGAACTCGCCAGGGTGGAGGATGAACGCCTCATCGCCCGTGACCTCGACGAGCTCTGTCAGCTCCTCCTGACGCGCCTTCACGTCGATGTACGGGTAGCGCGAGTTCCGAAAGACCCGGAAGTAGCGATCGACGCGCACGTCGAGGCTCGATGGTTGCATCAGCTCCTGCTCGAAGGGCTCGACGCGGATACGGCCTTCCGCGATCAACCGCCGGATGGTTCGGTCGGAGAGGACCACAATCCGATTCTACGAGCCGCACGGTCCGCCGATATCTTGTAACAATCTGTTACATGGGTAGGTCGCCTTCGGTTTCAGGTGGAGGAGACTGAGGTAAGGTCCTCCCCCCGTGTCGATGCTCTTTCCACCCATCGACCCGAACGAGCGATTCCGTGGCAGGCGAGCCTCAGCGCGGCGGAGGAAGCGCCTTCGGCGGAGCGTCTTGATCGGAGCCGTGCTTGCCGCAGTGGCGGTGCTCGGCGTCGGAGCCCAGTTCGTCAGCGGCGGAACCGACGACGACCCGGTTGCGGCTGCCGAGCTCGCTTCGGCGCCAGAGTCGACCACCGGCGCGCGAACGCTCCCCATCGAGATCCGGGGCGTGCACGTGACCATGGGACTTGCTTCGTTGCCCGGCAAGCTCGAGGAGTATGTCGACCTCGAGAAGGACGGGTTGACGGCGATCGAGCTCGACGTCAAGGACGAGAACGGGGAGATCGGCTTCACCACGAGCTCGCTGAAGCTCGCACAAGACGTAGGGGCGACGCGGGACTTCTACGACGCGCGTGCCGCCGCCCAGCTGGTTCATGCCCGCGGCCTATACCTGATCGGGCGAATCGTGACCTTCGAGGACCCGGTGCTCTCCCACGGCCGCCCTGACCTCGCGGTCCGCCGGAGCGACGGCTCGGTCTGGGAGGATGCCGCTGGACTCGGGTGGACGAACCCGTACGACCGCCGGGTGTGGGATTACAACGTCGACATCGCGGCCGCCGCGGCGAAGGCCGGGTTCGACGAGATCATGTTCGACTACGTTCGGTTCCCCTCCGACGGCGACGTCGGCGGAGCCGCCTACGCGAATCGCGCCGGTATGCGAAAGAACGACGCAACCCCCGCATTCCTGCGGTACGCAGCGCGCCGTCTGGAACCACTCGGGGTGCGCGTCTCGGCTGCCGTCTTCGGCCTCTCGGCGATGCGCGACATGGGTATCGGTCAGATTCCGCGTCAGATGGCTCCGCACCTCCATGCGGTCTACGCGATGACCTACCCGTCCCTGTTCGGTTCGGGCGAGCTCGGTCTGGCCGATCCAGGCGCTTCACCGGGAGCAACCGTCGCGCGGGCGTTGAAGCGCTTCCGGCGCGCGCTTCGCGGCCAGGACGCGCTTCTGCTTCCGTGGGTGCAGGACTGGAGCTTCTCGACCGAGTACGGGGTCGACGAGGTGCGGGCACAGATCTACTCGGCGCGTCTCGCCGGGGCGAAGGGGTACCTGATCTGGAATGCATCCGGCGTGTACACGGACGGAACCCTCACCCCGCCCTAGCCGAGGCACGTAGCCCCTACGGCTCGAGCCGCTCGCGACTCCAGCTCGCCGCGACGCGCACGTAGCGGATTCGGTCGTGCAACCGGTTCTCCCGACGCGACCAGAACTCGAACGACTCAGGGATCACGCGGTAGCCGCCCCAGAAGTCCGGGATCGGTACAAGGTCGTTCCCGAACCGCTTCTCGGCTTCCGCGTAGCGAGCGTCGAGCTCCTCACGCCCGATAATCGGCTGCGACTGCGCGGATACCCAGGCCGCGATCCTGCTGCCGCGCGGCCGGGTCTCCCAGTACGCCTCGGAGACGTCGGACTCGGCTTCTTCCACGGTGCCTTCGACCCGAACCTGCCGCCCCAGCTCGGGCCAGTGAAACACGAGCGCCGCACGGGGGTTCTCGAGAAGCTCCCGGCCTTTGCGAGACGAGCGATTCGTGAAGAAGAAGAGCCCGACGTCGTCGAGCCCCCGTAGCAGGACGACTCTGGCCGAGGGACGACCTGACGCCGTTGCAGTCGCCAGCGTCATGGCTCTTGGCTGTGATGCGGCGTCTTCCGCTTCCTCGAGCCAGGTGCGCAGGGCGTTAAACGGATCGGGATCGAGGTCTTCGATGTCCATGGCACCAAAGAAGCGCTGGCTGAGCGAATTCGCTGAGGGCCGGAGGCCGGCTGTGCCGGCCGGGAGGCGAAACACGATACCTCCGTGCCGTGCGCCAGGAAGGGGGGTTCGTGGGGGGAACATCGTTTCCCCCACGCGAGGGGTAGCCTCTGCTCGTGGCGGCGACCCGAGTGATCGAGCTTCGAACCGAGATCCCGGGGCCTCGCGCCCGGGAGATCCTGGAGAGGGAGGCTCGCGCCGTCGCACGGCCCCTGCATGTGCACACACCGGTCGTAGCCGCGGACGCGCGCGGAGCGACGATTACCGACGTCGACGGCAACACGTTCATCGACTTCGTCGGGGGTGTCGGTGTGATGAACGTCGGCCACGCTCATCCGAAGGTCGTGCAGGCGATCGTCGAGCAGGCGGAGCGCTTCGTGCACACGGACTTCACGGTGGTCGCCTACGAGCTGTACATCGAGCTGGCGGAGCGGCTCGGCGCGCTTGTCCCGATCTCGGGGGAGACGCGGGGCGCGTTCTTCAACGCGGGCACGGAGGCGGTCGAGAACGCCGTCAAGCTTGCCCGCCTGCACACCGGTCGCCAGGGCGTCATCGCCTTCGAGGGCGCGTTCCACGGCCGCACGCTGCTCTCGCTGACCATGACCTCGCGCACTCACCCCTACAAGACGGGGCTCGGACCGTTCGCCCCGGAGGTCTACCGCGCGCCGTATCCGAATCTCTACCGCGGCCTCGATCCCGAGACAGCTCTGTCCACGCTCGAGGGGATGTTCTCGTCGCATGTCGCGGCCGAGCACGTCGCCGCAATCGTCTTCGAGCCCCAGCTTGGCGAGGGAGGCTTCATCCCGGCTCCGCCAGCGTTCGTCGAGGGCCTGCGGCGGATCTGCGACGAGCACGGGATCGTCCTCGTCGCCGACGAGGTGCAGACCGGCTTCGGTCGGACGGGGCGCATGTTCGCGATGGAGCACTTCGCCGCCGAGGCCGATCTGATCACGGTCGCGAAGTCGATTGCGGGAGGGCTTCCGCTGTCAGGCGTCATCGGCCGAGCCGAGATCATGGACGGCGCGCACTCGGGCGCGATCGGCGGGACGTTCATCGGCAACCCCGTTGCCCTAGCGGCCGCGAGGGCGGTGCTCGACGTCTTCGAGGACGAGGAGCTCGTCGAGCGGGCCGAGATCATCGGCGGCGTTATCCGCGCGCGGATGCTCGAATGGCAGGAGCGGTGGCCGGCTATCGGCGATGTGAGGGGTCTCGGCGCGATGCTCGCGATCGAGTTGGTCGCCGATCCGCAGACGAAGGCGCCCGCGCCGGAGCTCGCCGCCGCAGTCATCGACGAGGCTCTCCGGCGCGGGCTCATCTTGCTCAAGGCGGGCATCTTCGGGAACTGCATCCGAGTTCTCTGCCCGCTGACGATCTCGGACGGCGAGCTCGACGAAGGTCTCGACGTCTGGGAAGAGGCGCTGGGCGTCGTCGTCGGCTAGCGGTTTTAGGGGCCGGGCATGCCCGGCCCCCACGCGCCGTTAGAACTCCAGCGCGCTCCGTCGTTCGTGCCGCTCGAGCGCGAGCTCGATCAGCCGGTCGAGCAGCTCTCCGTACGGGATCCCTGACGCTTCGAAGAGCTTCGCGTAGACGCTCGTAGACGTAAATCCCGGGATCGTGTTGATCTCGTTGACGACGACCTCGCCGCTTCGCAGAACGAACAGGTCGATGCGGGCCATTCCTTCGCACTCCGTGGCGACGAACGACTCCACGGCGATGCTTCGAACCCGCTCTCGCGCTTCTGGCGGTATCCGGGCCGGAATGACGAGCTCCATCCCGCCAACGTCGTACTTGGCGGAGTAGTCGTACCACTCGGCGTGCGCGACGATCTCGCCGACCTGGGAGGCGATCGGATCGCGGTTTCCGAGCACGCCGCACTCCACCTCGATCCCGTCGAGGAGCTCTTCGATCAGCACCTTGTCGTCGTGCCGGCGTGCGAGCTCGACAGCAGGCCCGAGCTCCTCCTCGTCGTGCACCTTGGAGATTCCGACCGAGGAGCCGAGGCGCGCCGGCTTGACGAACACCGGGTACGAGAACGGATGGCCTGGCTCATCGCCATCTCGGAGCGTCACATTGCGGGCGACAGGAATACCGCGGTCACGAAGGACGGCCTTGAAGAGATCCTTGTCCATGCAGAGCGCCGACGCGGCGACTCCGGCCCCGACGTACGGGATGTCCGCGAGCTCGAGAAGGCCCTGGACGGTGCCGTCTTCGCCGAAAGGGCCATGCAGGATCGGGAGCACCACGTCAATCTGCGCGAGTGCCTGGGCTGGGGCCGAGTCAGCGACGACGGGAAGCGTTTCCGTGACCTCCGGGGTCAGACCCGTGGGGTCTGACCCCGGAGGCGCTTCGGCTTCGCTCGTCGTCGGGGTCAGACCCCACGGGTCTGACCCCGCGAGCGCTCCCGCTCCGCTCGCGAGCTCCCAACGCCCACTGCGTCCGATCTTGATCGCGGTCGTCTCGTAGCGGTCGGGATCGAGCGCCTCGACGACGGAACGGGCGGAGGCGAGCGAGATCCCGTGCTCGCTGGAGCGCCCGCCCGCGAGGACCGCGACGCGGATGCGTCGGGTCACGGGCCCGTTTGCCCGTGAGGGTGGAGGGGCGTGGGGAACCGGGAGGTTCCCCACGCTTTCAGGAAGAAGGGGGCATCAGGGGAAAACATGGTTTCCGTCCGTCTTCCCGCTGGCGAACGCGAGCCGAAGGCGAGCGTTGTTCACGGCTCCGTCGGGAACGGCGTCGTCGGCTCCGTCGGCGTCGTTTCCTCGACCCCGACGAACCTCCCGACGAAGAGCGTGACGATCGAGCTCGGCTCTGCTTGCGCACCGCCAGCGGGATCCTGCGAGATGACGATGCCTTCGGAGCTCGGATCGTCGGTGTCCTCGAGCTGCTCACGCACGCGGAAGCCGGCGTTCTCGAGGGTCGCCCGCGCGATCGTGACATCCTGCGTCGTCACATCCGGGACCGCTGCGGTCGTCGGGCCTCGCGAGACCGAGAGGGTAACCGTCGAGCCTCTCGAGCTCTCCGAGCCCCCGCTCGGATCCTGGTCGGAGACGATGCCGCGCGCGAGGTCGGAATCGACGTCGACGCGTGTCACACCGAACCCCGCCTGCTGAAGCTCCGAGGCTGCCTGGTCGTACGGCAGGTTGACGACGTTGGGGACGCTGACTGGCCTCGGCCCCGTCGAGACGTTGATTCGAACCCTGGTCCCTTCGACGACGACCAGCCCCGCGCCCGGTTGCTGCGCGGTCACGGTGCCTTCCTCGCGATCGGAGGACACCTCGACGACCTGCGCGTCCAGACCGGCCTGAGTCAACTCCGCGACGGCGCTGTCTCGACTCTGTCCGACGACGCTCGGGATGGTCACTTCCGGCTTGCCGGACGACACGTCGATGAGGACCACGGTCTCCTCCTCGACCCGCGTTCCCTCGGTCGGGCTCTGCGCGAAGACGACTCCCTCCTCGACGTCCGAGTTGGAGACGCGCCGGACGCGGGGGACGAGACCCTTGTCCGTGATGAGGTTGACCGCCTGCGCCTGCTGCAGCCCGACGACGTACGGAACGGCGACGGGCTTCGCGTCCTCGAGCTGCTGGCGAACCGTGTCGAAGAGCAGAAGCCCGCCGATCAGCAGCGCGATCAACGCTCCCGCTCCGACCAGCCAGGGCCAGACCGGGCGCCGGCGAAGCCGGGTCGGGTCGAACTGCGGCGGGTAGCCGGGGCCCCCGGGACGCGTGCGGCGTACCACCTGGGTCTCGGCCGTCGAGTCGATCGCCCTCCCCCCGCCGAGCACGATCGTCGCGGCCTCTGCCGTCTCGTCCGGGACGTGACCGCCGTGGGCGACCGTCTCGAGATCCGCATCCATCGCCGCCGCGGACTGGTAGCGCTCCGCGGGCTCCTTCGAAAGGGCGCGGAGGACGACGAGGTCGAGGTCGTCCGGAACCTCGGCGCGGAGCTCGGACGGCGCGTCCGGCACCTCGGAGAGATGCTTCATCGCGATCTCGACAGGCGTCTCGCCTGAGAAAGGAACGCGCGCCGTAAGCAGCTCGAAGAGCACGATGCCGGTCGAGTAGAGATCCGACGTCTGGTCGACGGGAGCGCCGCGCGCCTGCTCCGGGGAGAGGTACTGCGCGGTTCCGATGATCGCTCCCTCCTCCGTCATCTGGCTGGCTCCGGCGCGGGCGATACCGAAGTCGGTGACCTTGACGACGCCCTCGGGATCGACGATCACGTTGTGCGGCTTGATGTCGCGGTGAACGACCCCGTTGCGGTGGGCGTAGCGGAGCGCGGCGAGGATCTGGCGCGTGTAGGCGATGGCGACCGGAATCGGGCAGGGGCCGCGACTCCGTATGAGCTCCTTGAGCGTTCGGCCCTCGACGTACTCCATGACGATGAAGTACGAGCCGTTCGTCTCCCCGCGATCGAAGATCGAGACGATGTTCGGATGCGAGAGCCCCGCAGCATGCGTCGCCTCGCGCCGGAAGCGCTCGACGAACTGGTCGTCGTTCGCATACCGCTCGTGCAGGATCTTGACTGCCACGCGGCGGCCGAGCTCCTGGTCCTCCGCGAGATGGACGTCGGCCATCCCGCCGCCGCCGAGCTTCCGCGTGACGCGGTAGCGCCCGGCGAAGAGACTTCCGGTGAGGGTGTTCTGGGTCGCCATGAACTTCCTAGAGGTTAGGGATTCTCCGTCCTACGCAGGATTGCCTCCATTACGGAGCGGGCGATCGGCGCGGCCGTCGCGCCGCCCGTCCCCTCCTGGTTCTGCAGAACCACAGCGATGGCGAGCTCCGCCGGCGATTCGTCGTCCTTTCCCGCGAATGCGATGAACCACGTCGTGTTCGCACCGGGAACCCCGGTCTCCCCCGTCCCGGTCTTTCCTCCGACGGAGAAACCGGAGATCTGTGCGGCGGTCCCGGTGCCGCCCTCGACCGCGAGACGCATCATCTGCGCGACGGCGTCCGCCGTGTCCTTGCCCACGGCCTGGCGGACAAGCGAGGGCCGTTGTCGGAGAACGACCTTTCCGCCGGGCGCCACGATCCTCGCGACGGCCTGCGGCTCCATCAGCCTGCCCCCGGCTCCGATTGCGCCGGCCACCATCGCCATCTGCAGAGGCGTCACGAGCATCCGCTCCTGACCGAAGGCCATTCGCCCGGCATCGACGTTGGAATCGACCTTCGGGTAGTAGAGCTTCCCCTCGTCGTACAGCCCGCTCGGCTCGCGCTCGTCGGACGGAGTCTCGAGCGAGGGATCCTCGTAGAAGCCGAAGAGCTTTGCCTGATCCAGGATCCGCTTCGCCCCGAGCTCCTTGCCGATGTTGCAGAACACCGAGTTCACGGAGTTGACGAGCGCATTCTCGAGGTCGATCGTGCCGAACGGAGACGTGGTGTCGAAATTGTTCACGCGCTTTCCGTAGACCGTGCAGTAGCCCGGATCGTAGAAGGACGACTCCGGCTTGAACTTGCGCGACTCGAGCGCGGCCGCCGTGGTGATCACCTTGAACGTCGAGCCCGGCACGAAGAGCCCGGCGCTGGCGCGGTTGACGAGCGCGGCGGCCGGCGCGCAGTCCGCGGTTATCTGTGAGATCTCGTCGAACCTCTCCTCGGCGAGGTTCGGGTCGAAGCTCGGCGACGAGGCCATGACGCGAACCTTCCCCGTGCGGGGATCGAGGGCGACGACCGCCCCGCACTGCGTTCCGAGCGCGTCGAGCGCAACCTGCTGGGCGTCGAGGTCGATGTTGGTAACGACGTCGTTGCCCTCGATCGCCTTCCCTCGGATCTCGTCGAATGCCTTGTCCACGAGGGTCGAGAGATTTGCGTTCGAGCTGGTGAGGTAGTCGTTCAGCGAACGCTCGAGGCCGGTGCGCGAGCGCCCGACCGTCGAGTAGCCGACGAGGTGCGCGGTCAGCGATCCTTGCGGATAGCGGCGGAAGAAGAGCGTTCGGCGGTCGATCTTGCGCTCGATGTTCCGTGCGAGCCGTTTCCGGGGCTGCCCGGAGAAGACGAGACCGCGGTCGACCGAGAACTCCGCGACGCGCTTGATCGCGTTGTCCTGGCGGTTGGCGAGTCCGGGCGCGGCCCAGGCCTGCCAGTAGGTAGTCATCACGACGAGCACGCCGACGAGCGCGAGCGAGACGTAGGTGAGCCTGACGATCTGACGGTTCATGGGGGAGTGCTCGCGCGGTTGGAGACGAGGAGGAGGCCCGCGAGGAGGACGAAGTTCGCGACGATGCTCGTGCCGCCATACGAGACGAACGGCAGGGTGATCCCGGTCAGCGGGACGATGCGGAGCACGCCGCCGACGATGACGAAGGTCTGCAGCGCGAAGCCGAAGGTCAGACCGGCCGCGAGCAGCTTGGAGAAGCCGTCCTGGGCACGCAGCGCGATCCGCATCCCGCGGACCACGAAGAGCATGTAGACGAGCAGGAGTGCCGCGGCTCCGATCAGCCCGAGCTCCTGCGCAATCGCCGAGTAGATGAAGTCGGTGCGGAGGTACGGGATCAGCTCCGCACCGTCCGGCGAGGTGAAGATACCCTCGGCGAGACCCGTGCCCCCGAATCCGCCGTTTCCGATCGAGTACAGGCTCTTCACGAGCTGGTACGACGCGCAGTCCTGCCGGAGCTCGAGCTGACCGTTCAAGGCGCAGAAGACTCGCTCCTCCGTCCACGGATCGAGCCAGATCGTGACGCGCTCCTGGACGCGGCCGATCGCGCTGTACAGGAGGGCAGCGCCGCCGAGGAAGAGGGCGAGCCCGGCTCCCACGTAGAGCGCCTTGCCCGTAGCGACGTAGAGCATCGCCAGGAAGATCCCGAAGTTGAGAAGGGCGCTTCCGAGGTCGTTCGTCTGGACGACGACGAGCATCGCGGCTCCCCAGATCGCGAGCAGCGGCCCGAAGTCCTTCAGCCGGCCTTGCGCGATGACTTCCCGCTTCTCGCGCAGGTAGCCGGCGAGGAAGAGGATCAGGCAGATCTTGGCGAGCTCCCCCGGCTGGAACTGGATCGGGCCCAGGTCGACCCAGAGCTTGACGCCGTTGACCCGCTCACCGAGTCCCGGAACCGAGGGCAGGAGAAGCAGGACGACCGCGGCGACGCCGAAGAGGTAGCGGTAGGACTCGAGCGCGCGATAGTCGTGGCGAAGCACGATGAGCACTCCCGAGAGCGCGACGACGCCGATCAGGACCCACATTGCCTGCCGCCCGCCGCTGTCCGAGTCGAGGCGGTAGTTCAGAACGAGCCCGAACGCGGTCAGAACTGCCGTGAGCGGAAGGAGGGCGCCGTCGGCGTAGGGCACGGTCCGCCGCACGACGACGTGGGCGGCGAGGTAGAGACCGAGGAACAGGAATCCGTAGGTGAGCGCGCTCGGCGACACCTCGGACTCGCGGGCGATGGTGACCGTTGCGAGAGCCGTTCCGGCGATCAGCCCGGCAACGACGATGCCGAGCAGCTCTCGATTCCGTGCCGTCAACGCCGAACGACCACGTAGAGAGCGAGGAGACTGAGGCCCACGATCGCGGCAAGGAGGAGCAATGCCGCCAACCGCCCGCCTGGCCCCGCCCCGTGGCGCCTGAGCGAACCCGGCTCGGGTGGGGTTTCGGAGGCTGGCGTTTCGGAGACTGCGTTCTCCGAGACGGGGGTTTCCGAGACGGGCTCCTCCGGGCTCGACGTGTCTGCCTCTTGATCGTCGACGGCGGAAGGCTCCTCTGGTGTGGGCGGAGCCACCTCGGGCACGCCGGCGTCGAGCATCTCGAAGAGGACGACGGTCACGTTGTCCTCGCCCCCGCGATCGTTTGCAGCGGCAACGAGAGCCTCGGCGGCCCCGGCAGGGTCGCCGTCGGACGACTTGATCGCCGCCGCCATCTGCTTGTCTGCGAGCATGACCGAGAGCCCGTCCGAGCAGATGAGGAAGAGGTCTCCGGGCTCAGCGTCGATCGTGAAGCCGTCCACCTCGACGGTCGGCTCGGTTCCGAGGGCGCGGGTTATCGCGGAGCGCTGGGGATGGCGTTCCGCTTCCTCAGGCGTGAGCACGCCGCTCTCGACGAGCTCGGCGACCAGAGAGTGATCCGTGGTGAGCTGCTCGAGCGAGCCGCCTCGAAGGAGATATGCGCGGGAGTCGCCCACGTGTCCGATGGCGACGGTTCCGCCGTCTGCGTCGACGAGCGCAGCAGTGACGGTGGTTCCCATTCCGGCAGTCTTCGGATCGGCGACTGAGCGCTCCCAGATTCTCCGGTTCGCCTCGATGATGAGGTCGCGTATTCCCTCCGCACCGCGGGTCTCGCTTCCGGCTTCCTCGAGCGCTGCCGCGGCGAGGCCTGCTGCGATCTCGCCGGCCCGCGCGCCGCCCATACCGTCCGCCACGGCGAAGAGCGGTGGCTCGCAGATGAACGCGTCTTCGTTCCGTAGTCGCCGCCGCCCCGTGTCGGTAACCCCCGCTGCACGCCCGATCCTCATGCTTCGAGCTTGAGCTCCGTCTGTCCGACCCGCAGGATGTCGCCGGACTTCAGCCGTTCTGCGGTGACGCGCTCTCCGTTGACGAAGGTGCCGTTGGTCGAGCCCAGGTCCTCCACCCAGACGCCGTCCGCACGCGGTTCGACGCGCGCGTGCCGGGCGGAGGCGAACTCGTCGTCGCCGAGCCGGATTCCGGTGTCGGCATCCCGCCCGAGGACCGTTGCAGCAGAGATGTCGACCTTGCTTCCACCGCGCAGGCCGGGTCCGCCGAGCACGAGGAAGCGCGCCGCCCGAGGATTCTGCTCCACTCCGAGCTCGGCACGCAGCTTCGCTGCCTCAGCCGCGCCCAGGATGATGCTCTCCTGCGGGGCACCGCCGATGTCCTTCGTCGCCGAGCGGACGACGAGGAGGATGAAGCCGTAGAGAAGGACGAGGAATGCGATCTTGAGGATCAGAAGCGTCTCGTCGGTTGCGAGCGCCGCGACGCTCACGGCAACCTGCGCTCGAAGACGACGTCGGTCGACCCGAGCGTGATCGTGTCCCCATCCCGGAGCCGTTCCTTCTCGACCCGCTTCCCGTTGAGAGCCGTCCCGTTCGTCGAGCCGAGGTCCACGATCCAGTACGTCGCACCCTCCTGCTGGAGCTCCGCGTGCCTGCGGGAGACGTTGACGTCGGCGACATGGACGTCACAGGCGCGGGAGCGCCCGAGAACGACCTTCGGCGACGTGATCTCCTGCTTCTGGCCGGCGACGGTGAGAGTCACCACCTCGCGCTCGGGCGGCGGCGGAGGGGTCTCGACGGCCTCGGGTGCGGGCGTAGGGGCGGGCGGGCGGTAGATCATCGTCTGCGCCGGCTGCTCTATCGCGAGCTCGGGAGGAGGCTTCTCGGTCTTCGCGCCCTCGGCCTCGTCTGCGACAAGCCGGGTCGCGATACCGAACTCCCCGACGGCGAGGTCGTCGTCCGTCGTCACGAGCACGCTCGGAGCGGTGAGCAGCGCGTAGCTCTCGCGCCGCGCGT
>Ga0136633_1002167_pt1 | contig 13732 bp, 10 predicted proteins | sample AntDrymeUQ832206_2_FD_105494 | JGI IMG/M metagenome (GOLD analysis project Ga0136633, IMG submission 105494) | Polar desert sand microbial communities from Dry Valleys, Antarctica - metaG UQ83 (22.06) | ecosystem: Environmental > Terrestrial > Soil > Desert | place: Antarctica: Dry Valley... | reverse complement strand
TGCGCTGGCCCTGCGTCTTGAGCTCCTGCTCACTCCGCCGCAGGTCGGCCTCCTGCACGACCACGGCGTTCTCCGCGCGGTCAAGGTCCTGACGTGTGGTCAACTGCTCGGCCCACAGCTCCTGCTGGCGCTTCAACTCGGACCGCGCGAGCGCGAGCGTCTCGCGGCCCGAGACGATCGCCAGGCGTTGCTGCTCGAGCGTGGATCGCGCCGCCTGCTGGCCGGCCTCGCCCGACTGCACCGCCGACGCCAGGTTGCGCGGGTCGATCTGCATGAGGAACTGGCCGCGTGTCACGCGGTCGCCTTCCTCGACCGACAGTCGAGTCACTCGGCCCATGTTGTCGGCACTGATGTTGACGGTGCGCTTTGCCTGGATTTTTCCCGAGGCTGTGACGATCGCCGTCAGATGACGCGCCTGGACGCCTTCGACCGTGACTTCCTTACCGGTCTTCTTACGGTAGGCAAAATTGGCATAGGCCAGGCCGGCCGCGATCGCCAGCACCACGAGGGCGCCGAGCCACCGCTTGGTCGAACGTTTCATTCTCCCCCCAGAACCGCTTTGATGGCCGCAAAGGCCAGACCGATGAGCACGTACACCACGAACAGCCCGCCAGCCACCGACGTCCACTTGCGGCGGTACACCGCCGCAAGGCCCATGGCGAGCACCACGAGATACCAGATCCAGAACAGGTCGATGAAGCCCAGCACCGCCGCGAGGAACGAGCCCTCGGGCAGGTCGGGAAAGAAGACCGCGAGGTTGGTCGCGCTGCTCATCGTCTGCCGCATGTAGTTGAGCGGCAACGAGAACGCCTGTTGCAGCAGGCTGATGACGCTGGCGTGTGAGACCACCGCGAGCACCTGTGCGTACCGCGCCTCGCCGCCGAGCACGGTGAACACCCCGAACAGGATGCCGGCAATGGCTGCGGTGATCAGCGGCGAGAAGAAGACAATGGTCCCGGACTGCAGCCAGGCGGCAAATCCGGCCTGCCGCTGCAGCCCCGCGTACATCTCGGTGTTCACCGTCTGGCCGAACGACTCGATGCTGGCCACGGCCTGATCCACGTAGGCGGCCTTGCCGACCTCGGTCGAGAAGAACAGCGCGAATCCAGCCGCCATCAGGAGCGTGGTCAGCGCCAGCACGTCCAGCCATCGGGGCGCGGCAGCCACGCGGGCCATCGTCTCGCCAGGGGAGAACACGACACCGATGACGCGCTGAAGAAATGGGAGCGGCGGCACCGCCGGATCAAGTGGTTCCTGAGTCATTGATAAAGGGTGTGATCAACGGGATGCACCTGACGGGTCGGCGCCTCGTCCAAAGTCTTTCTCGTCACGGGTATAGTACGCAACCCATGTGGCGGATGTTCGGAAGCGGACACCCGCGCGGCGCTCCGGGTTCAACGGCTACACTGGCGGGATGACCGTTGTCGGCAAATTCCTGCTGGCGGGCGCTTTCGCTCTGCTTCCGGCCCTGGCTGCTGGCCAGGGGGTGGAAGCCGTGGGGATGCGGGCCCTCGGGATGGGCGGCGCATTCGTGGCCGTCGCCGACGACGCATCCGCGACGTATTGGAACCCCGCCGGCCTGGTGACCGGCGCGGTGTTCTCGGCGGTGGCCGAGGGCGGTCGCGCCACTCTCGAGAACGCCTGGTTGCCCACGAGCGGCGCAGGCACGCGTGCCGGGTTCAGCCAGCACGGCAGCACGCTCGTGGCGCTGGGGACCTGGCCCCTCGGGGTCACCTTCTACCGGCTGTCGGACGCGACCGCGCGCGTCGTCCAGCCGGGGGCGCAGGCACCCGCGCTCCCATCCTCGGCCAGCCTCCAGCGGCTCACGACCACCCACATGGGGGTCAACGCCCTGCAGACAATCGTCTCGGGCCTGCATGTCGGGGCGACCGTGAAGTACGTCCACGGCAGCGCTGGCCTGGCGCAGGCCGCACCCGCGCCCGACGACCCGCTGTCGGCGGCCCGCGGTGTGAACACGAGCGGCAACCATCGCTTCGACCTCGACGCCGGGGTCATCGCCGATCTCCGGACGCTGAAGCTCGGACTCACGGTCAGGAACCTCCTCGAGCCCGAGTTCGACACCGGGATCGAGGCGATGCGCCTGCAACTACCGCGGCAGGTCCGAGCGGGGGTCGCCGTCCGGGCCAGCGACACGCTGCTGGTGTCCCTGGACGCCGATCTGACCCGCACGCCGGACGTCACGGGTGAGCGACGGTCACTGGCCGCTGGCGCCGAACAGCGGTTCCTGAGCGACCGGCTGGCGGTCCGTGGCGGCTTCCGGGTCAGCACCGCCGGAGCCACCCGGCCGGTGGTCACCGCGGGTGGCAGCATCAGCCTCCGGAGCGGCATGTTTGCCGACGGCTACGTCGCGGTGGGACTCGACGAGCGCGCCCCGGACGCCTTCGGAGCCGGGCTGCGCGTGGTGTTCTAGACGACCTCCGCTCGCTCGCGCAGCCTCGGTGCCGACGAACCTCGGGCCGCCAGACTGCTGTCGCTGCGTGCGTGCTAAGTTCTGCGACCTGCCTGCCGATTGACCTGATCGAAGGATGCAGACTTGTGCCCGGGACACCCAGGTTCCGGCGGCCGGCAGCATCCCACCGCGCGGCATCCAGGCTGCATCGTCTGGTCAGGGGAACATGGCGGTCAGAATCGGTGAACTCCTCCTGAAGGAGAAAAAGATCACGCCCACGCAGCTGCAGGAGGCGCTGGGCTACCAGAAAGCCAACGGCGGCAAGCTGGCGATGAACCTCGTCAAGCTGGGACTGGTGCGCGACGAAGAAATCACCGCGCTGCTGAGCCGGCAGTACGGGGTGCCGTCCATCGACCTCGGCAGGTTCGAGATCGATGCCGCCGTCGTCAAGCTGATTCCCTCCGAGACGGCGCAGAAGTATCAGGTCGTGCCGTTGAGCCGGGCCGGTGCCACGCTCACGCTCGCGATGACCGACCCGACCAACGTGTTCGCCATGGACGACATCAAGTTCATGACGGGCTACAACGTCGAGCCGGTGGTGGCCTCCGAGCAGTCGGTCGCCGACGCGCTGCAGAAGTACTACACCACTGCCACCCGGACGCCCACCGTCCCGAACACGCTCGAACTGGCCAGCCGCGCCCTCGAGGACGCGCAGCAACAGGCCGACGCCAGCGGCGAAGCGGTCGAGGTGCTCGACGATCTCGAGGAAATCGACGTCGCGGCGCTCGAAAAGCAGACCGGTGAGGCGCCGGTCATCCGCATGGTGAACATGGTGCTCACCTCGAGCATCCAGAAGGGCGCCAGCGACATCCACGTCGAGCCCTACGAACGCGAGTTCCGGATCCGGTTTCGCGTGGACGGCATCCTCTACACCGTGATGCAGCCGCCGATGAAATTCCGCGACGCGATCATCTCGCGCCTGAAGATCATGGCCAAGCTGGACATCGCCGAGAAGCGTCTGCCGCAGGACGGCCGCCTCAAGATCCGCATCAACGACCAGGGCCACAGCAAGGAGATCGATTTCCGCGTCTCCTGCCTGCCGACGCTCTTTGGCGAAAAGGTGGTGCTCCGCCTCCTCGACAAGGACAAGTTGATGCTGGACATGACCAAGCTCGGGTTCGAGGCGAGCTCGCTGGCCAAGTTCAAGACGCAGATCGAGAAGCCGTGGGGCATGGTGCTGGTGACCGGCCCGACCGGCAGCGGCAAGACCAACACGCTGTACTCAGCCATCTCGCAGCTGAATACGCCGGAAACCAACATCATGACCGCCGAGGACCCGGTCGAGTTCAACCTCGCCGGGGTCAACCAGGTCAATGTCCGGGAAAGCATCGGCCTGACCTTCGCGGCGGCCCTGCGCTCCTTTCTGCGTCAGGACCCCAACACCATCCTGGTCGGTGAGATCCGGGACTTCGAGACGGCGGAAATCGCGGTCAAGGCCGCGCTGACGGGCCACCTCGTGCTCTCGACGCTGCACACCAACGACGCGCCGAGCACCGTCAGCCGCCTGATGAACATGGGCATCGAGCCCTTCCTGGTGGCCAGTTCGGTCAACCTGATCTGCGCGCAACGGCTGGTCCGCCGCGTCTGCAGCAAGTGCAAGGTGCCGCACCCACTGCCGCCCCAGGCCCTCATCGAGATCGGCTTTTCGGCCGAAGATGCCGCCACCGTCGTGCCGATGCGCGGCACCGGCTGCGACGCCTGCAACAACACCGGCTACAAGGGCCGCGTGGGCCTCTACGAAGTGCTCGAGATCAGTGACCAGCTGCGCGAACTGGTCCTGGTCGGCGCCTCGGCCCTCGATCTCCGGAGGAAGGGCATCGAGGAGGGCATGATCACCCTGCGTCAGAGTGGGCTCCTCAAGGTGAAGGACGGCGTCACGACCACCGAAGAAGTGACGCGCGAAACGGTCAAATAATCCTGGCCGCGCGCACGGGTCGTGCCGGCGTCGTGTCCCGGCGAGGACGGCAGAACTGTCGATCCTCCGTCAGCCCCGGTACGTAATCGGCGCACCCCGCGCCACCGCGTGGCCTCGAGCCAGAATCCAGCCAGTCTGGTCAAGTCCTTGCCGCACAGGGACTTGACCGACCTGCATGCTGCTGGCGACACACCCGCGCCTGGGTGGCGCCGAGGTTGCACTCACCAGTGGCAGACGTTCACGCGGGTGCATGGCCGGCCGATTAGCAGGCCGGCGCGCCAGCGTCGTGAGCGGTCTGCGGCCAGATGTGCCGAGACCGCGCATTTGTCTGCCGCGGCCGTGCCGCGGGCGAGACGCTGGCGGCCGAGACACCATGGCGACACTGCCCGAACTGCTGAAGACGACGGTGGAGCTCGATGGCTCCGACCTGCACCTCACGACCAGCGCGCCGCCGACGGTGCGCGTCCACGGCAAGCTGGTGCCGCTCAAGCTCCCGGCGCTGACCGCGCCCGAGACCAAGCAACTGGCCTACAGCGTCTGCACCGACGCCCAGAAGAAGCGCTTCGAGGAGACCCAGGAGCTCGACTTCTCCTTCGGTATCCGTGGCGTTGGGCGCTTTCGCTGCAACATCTTCAACCAGCGCGGTGCCGTGGCCTCGGTGTACCGCCTCATTCCCGAGAAGGTCCGCAGCTTCCAGGAACTGAACCTGCCGCCGATCCTCGCCAAGCTGTCAGAGCGCCCGCGCGGGCTCGTGCTCGTCACCGGCCCCACCGGCAGCGGCAAGTCGACGACGCTGGCGGCGATGATCGACAAGATCAACACCGAGCGCAGCCAGCACATTCTCACCATCGAGGATCCGATCGAGTACATCCATCAGCACAAGGGATGCATCGTCAACCAGCGCGAAGTGCACAGCGACACGCAGGGTTTCGCCCTGGCGTTGCGCGCCGCATTGCGTGAGGACCCCGACGTGGTGCTGATTGGCGAGATGCGCGATCTCGAGACGATCGAATCCGCGCTGCGCATCGCCGAGACCGGCCATCTGACGTTCGCGACGCTGCACACCAACTCGGCGGCGCAGACGATCAACCGCATCATCGACGTCTTCCCGGCGCACCAGCAGTCGCAGATCCGCACGCAGCTGAGCCTCGTGCTCGAAGGCGTCGTCTGCCAGTCGCTGCTGCGCCGGTCACAGGGGCCAGGGCGCGTCGTGTCGCTCGAGGTGCTGGTGCCGACGCCCGCGATCAGGAACCTGATTCGCGACGACAAGGTGCACCAGATCTACTCGATGATGCAGGCCGGGCAGGAAAAGCTCGGCATGCAGACGATGAATCAGTCGCTGGCCTCGCTGTACATGTCGCGGCAGATCACGTTGGACACGGCGATGTCCGCGTCCTCGATGAAGGAAGAACTGCAGGACATGATTCAGCGCGGCAGCGGCGTGGTGCCGGGTGCCGGCTTGCACCGGCCGGCGATGTCGGGCATGCCCGTGCGGCGGTAGCGGCGACAGGATGCAGGCGAGCGCCAGGGTCGGACGACCTCCGACGTGCGCTGCCAGTGCGGCTCCGGGAGCCGTCCCGGCCCGCCCAATGACACGGCCGACGGCCAGAGGAGAGGGTTGACTTGATGCAGGCTTTTGCATTCACGGGACGCACACGCGCTGGCGAGAACGTCAGCGGAGAGCGCCAGGCCGAGTCGGTCGAGGCGGCGGTGGCCTCGCTTCGCCGCGAGCAGATTCTCATCACCCGCATCGACCCGGTCAAGGCGCGGAGCAGCCGTGCCGTGGTCAAGGTCGGCGGCAAGGTGCCAGCCAAGAGCCTGGCGATCTTCACCCGGCAGTTCAGCGTGATGATCGACGCCGGCCTGCCCCTGGTGCAGTGCCTGGACATCCTCGGCCGGCAGGAGCCGCACAAGCGATTCGCAGCGACGATCCTCAAGGTTCGAGAGGACGTCGAGAGCGGCATGTCCCTGGCCGAGGGGATGCGCAAGCATCCGCGTACCTTCGACGCGCTCTTCACCAACATGATTCAGGCAGGTGAGGCCGGCGGCATCCTGGACACGATCCTGAAGCGCCTCGCGACCTACATCGAGAAGAACGTCAAGCTGATCTCGCAGGTCAAGTCGGCCATGATCTACCCGGTCGCGGTGATCATCATCGCGGCCGTCGTCGTGGCCGTGATCCTGTGGAAGGTGATTCCGACCTTCGCGAAGATGTTCGCCGGGCTCGGTGCGCAGTTGCCGCTGCCGACGCGCGTGGTGATCGCGATGAGCAATGGCCTGGTCACATACGGGCCCCTGTTGTTGATGGGGCTGGGCGCGACCGCCTTTGGCATCCGCAGCTACTACCGCACCAATCAGGGTCGTCACGTCATCGACGGGCTGCTGCTGAAGGCGCCGATCCTGGGCATGATTCTGCGCAAGGTCGCAGTCGCGCGCTTCTGCCGCACCCTGTCCACCCTGATCAGCTCGGGCGTGCCGCTGCTCGACGGACTCGAGATCACGGCGCGGACCGCCGGCAACGCCATCGTCGAGGACGCGATCATGGAGACCAGGGCCAGCATCGAGCGCGGCGAAACGGTCGCCAAGCCGCTGCAGGACACCAAGGTGTTCCCGCCGATGGTGACGCAGATGATCGGCGTTGGAGAGGCGACCGGCGCCCTCGACATGATGCTGGCCAAGATCGCCGATTTCTACGAGGACGAGGTCGACACCGCGGTGGCCGGCCTCCTGACCCTGCTCGAACCGATCATGATCTCGTTCCTGGGCGTCGTCGTCGGCGGCATCGTCATCTCGATGTACATGCCGATTTTCGACCTCATCTCGAAATTGACCTAGTGATGGGCCTGCCGACCAGCGCGACTGCGGGCCGCATCGCCCCGACCGCGTGGCCCTCGCGGCCCCGGTCCACGTCCCTGATGTGGCTGGCGAGCCTGCGCGCGCTGGTGGCCGTGGCCCTGCTGGCCCCGCTGGCGGCCTTCACCGCTGGCCGGGGTGACCTGACACAGGCAGCGTGGCTCGGCCTGCTGCCGGTGCTGCCGCTGGCCAACAGCGGACTCGGGCTGCTCGTCGGCCCCCGGATGGGGCCGCGGACCCTGGCGGCGCAGTTTCTCGCCGATGCTGTCGTGGTCCTGGCGGTGGTCTGGACCACCGGCGGTCTGCTCAGTGCCTACACGCCGCTCATGCTGTTGCCGGTGCTGGCCGCCAGCGTGCTGGCGGGGCGCCACGGCGGCCTCCGGGCGGCCGCGTTGCTCGGCACAGGCGTCGCGATCCTTGTCGCCGTCCAGTACGGCTGGCTGCCCGCTCCGGCCACGCTCACCGCCCCGCTGCAGCGCAGTCTGCTGCCGCCGCTGCCGCTCGCCGCCTACACGGTCGTGGCCAATCTCGGTGGCTTCCTCGCCACGGCCCTGCTGGTGGGTCACCTGTCGGAGTCGCTGACCAGGACCGGCAACGACCTGCAGCGCGCCACGACCAGCCTGGCTGACCTGACCACGCTCAGCCAACGCGTCATCGACAGCATGGCGGGGGGGCTGATCGTCACTGATGCCCACGGCGCCGTCGTCCTGTTCAACCGCACTGCCGAGAGCATCACCGGTCGTCGCGCCGACGAGGTCCTTGGCCACGCCTTGCGGCACGTGCTGCCGTTGCCCGCCTCCGATCTCGACGACCCGCTGCCGGTGCGCCTCGAGTGCACGTTCGCGCGCGTCGACGGCAGCGTCATCGAACTCGGCGCCACCGTCGCGCCATTGCTGGCCGGCGGCGGGCAGCGGGCCGGACAACTGGTGAGCTTCCAGGACCTGACCCTGATCAACCAGCGCGAAGCCGAGCGTCAGCGGCAGGAGCGACTGGCCGCGGTTGGCGAGATGGCCGCCGGCATCGCCCATGAGATTCGCAACCCGCTGGCGTCGATGAGCGGTTCCATCCAGCTCTTGCGACGTGAACTCAGCCTGCGCGACGACCATGCGACGCTGCTCGACATCGTGTTGCGCGAGTCGCACCGCCTCAACGACATCATCAGGAATTTCCTGTCGTACGCCGGGCCGCAGCGGGTGACCCGCTCGCGCGTCGACGTGGCCTGCCTGATCCGGGAAGTGGGCGCGCTGCTGCGCCAGCAGGACGACGCGGTGCCCGGCATCGAGGTGAGCGTGGACGCTCCGGAGGCGGTGTATCACGACCTGGACGAGGCCCAGATGCGCCAGGTCGTCTGGAACCTTGCCAGCAATGGCATCAAGGCGATGCCCGATGGTGGCACCCTGCACATGGGCGTGCGCGTTGTCGCCGACGGCGCGGGTGCCTCCCTGCGGCTGTGGGTACGTGACCAGGGCACGGGCATGGCACCGGCCGAGGTGGAGCGCATGTTCCAACCGTTCCAGAGCGGATTCAGACAGGGCAGTGGGCTCGGCCTGGCGATCGTGCGACGCATCGTCACCGATCACGGCGGCCGCGTCTCCGTCCAGTCGGCGCCCGGCGCTGGCACCGAGGTCGTCGTCGCGTTGCCGGTGCCGGCGGCCCGGCCCCAGCTGCACCCTGCCCTCCGGAGCGCGTGAGCCGATGCACCTGGCACATCCCACGACCGACCTCTCCTCGCGCATCCTGGTCGTCGACGACGAGCGGTCGATGCGCGAATTCCTCGCCATCATGCTGACCCGGGACGGCCACGAGGTGGTGGCAGCCGAAAACGGGGCGCAGGCGCTCGCGGCGCTGCGCCAGCGTCCCTTCGACCTGCTGATCTCGGACATCCGCATGCCCGATTGCAGTGGCATCGAGGTGCTGCGCGAGGCCAAGGGGCTGCAGCCCGATCTTCCGGGCATCCTGATGACCGCGTTCTCCTCGACGCAGACGGCGATCGAGGCCTTGCGCAACGGGGCGCTGGACTACATCAGCAAGCCGTTCGACATCGACGAGATGAAGCGAGTGGTCGCCCAGGCGCTCGAACGGCGGCAGTTGCAGGACGCCGGGGCATCGCCTGCGGACGCGGCGTCCCGCGCCGAGGACGGCCGGCCACGGGCCAGCGATTCGATGATCGGGCGGGGGGCGGCGATGCAGCGCGTGTTCGCCCTGATCGAGGCCATCGCCGGCACGTCGAGCACCGTGCTGATCACCGGCGAGTCGGGCACCGGCAAGGAGATGGCGGCGCGCGCCATCCACCGCCTGTCGCCGCGCGGCGAGCGGGCGTTCGTCGCGCTGAACTGCGGCGCGCTCACCGAGACGCTGCTCGAATCGGAGCTGTTCGGTCACGAGAAAGGCGCCTTCACCGGTGCCCTGCAGACCACGCGCGGACTGATCGAGCAGGCCGAGAAGGGCACGCTGTTCCTCGATGAACTCGGCGAGATGAGTCCGCTGATGCAGGTCAAGCTGCTGCGCGTGCTGCAGGAGCGCCGCTTCCGCCGCGTCGGCGGGCACGAGGAGCTGACGGCCGACATCCGGATCATCGCGGCGACCAATCGCGATCTCGCGCGGATGGTAGCCGACGGCACGTTCCGCGAAGACCTCTTCTACCGGGTCAACGTCATTCCAGTCGCACTGCCGGCCCTACGCGAGCGGCGTGACGACATGCCGGAACTGGCGCGCCATTTCGTCCAGCGGTTCGCGCGCGACATGCGGCGGCCCGGAGCCGCGCTGACGCCCGAGGCGCTCGACGCGTTGCAGCGGCACACCTGGCCAGGCAACATCCGGGAACTCGAGAACGTGCTCGAGCGCGCCGTCGCCCTCGAGACCACGCCGGCCGTCACCCTGGCGAGTCTGCCCGATCACCTGCTCGGCGTGGCGCCGCTGGTGGCACCCACGGCAGGCGGCGACGGCCTGCTCAGCGCTCCGGCGGCAGCGACACCCCTGTTTCCGGACGAGGGCTTCGATCTCGAACGTCACGTGCAGGGGCTCGAGCGCGAGTATCTCGCCGAAGCGCTGCGGCGCGCCGCCGGCGTCAAGATGCGCGCAGCCGACCTGCTGGGTATGAGCTTCCGCAGCTTCCGGTACTACGCCAAGAAATACGACCTCTGAACTGACAACTTCCGGCACTTCCGGTAACGTCAGTTGTCGCTGGTGACAGGAAACGTCAGTCGCGGATCGTGCTGGCAACCGCGGGTGACGGCCAACCGGCACCGGTCCTCGTCAAAACAAAGGTTTTCCTTGAGAGTTCGCGCATTCGAGTCCGCCTGGCCATTGTGGCACCCCGATTGCTTTATCAAATGTCACCAGGTTACGGGGGACGCCAACCGCCACCCCCACACACGGGCACAGGACCTCAGAGGAGACAAGACATCATGAAGATTCGCAACACCAAGGGCTTCACGCTCATCGAACTGCTCATCGTCGTCGCCATCATCGGCATCATCGCCGCCATCGCCATCCCGGGCCTGCTGCGCGCTCGCATGTCGGGCAATGAGGCCTCGGCCATCGGATCGCTGCGCGCGGTCAACAGCGGTCAGGCCACCTACGCCGCCAGCTGCGCGGCCGGCGGCTTCGCGACCGTCCTCGGCGACCTGATTCTGGCGCCCGCGGCCAGCACGGCGGCGTTCATCAGCCCCGACCTCGACCCGGCGACCAACCCGGCCGGCGGCGGTGTCGGTGCCGTCGCGACCAGCGCTGGCAAGAGCGGCTACGACGTCGGTGTCCGCGGGGCCGCGGCGTCGGTGGTGGTCACCCCGGCAGCGGCGACCTGCAACGCCTCGACGGCCGCGGCCGTGTCGGGCTACTACGCGCTCGCGGTGCCGCAGCAGCTCGGCTCCACCGGCCAGCGTTCCTTCGGAACCGACGAGCGCGGCACGGTGTTCCAGGACACGCTCGGCGCCGCCCTGCCGGAGCCCATCGTCGTGGCCGGTTCGGTCTCCCCGGTCGAGTAAGCGACTCGATACCCATCGCAGGACCGAAGGGCCGGCCAGGTGCCGGCCTTTCGGCGTTTGTGGCGTCGTGTACGCCGATGTGCCCAGAAGCACGCGGGCGCGAGGCCGCTCCGCCGTGGCGTGGTTGTTGCAGAGGTACCAGACGTCATGAACATTGCACCCCTGTCCTCGCACCTCCGGGCTCCCGCAAGGGGATTCACGCTGATCGAGCTGCTGGTCGTGGTGGCCTTGATCGGCGTCCTGTCGGCCATCGCCGCCCCCTTCCTGATCGCGGCGCGGTCGTCGGCCAATGAAGCCTCCGCCATCCAGTCGATGCGCACCGTGGTCAGCGCGCAGTCGACCTTTGCCACCGTCTGCGGCAAGGGGGCCTACACCACCTCGCTGACGACGCTGGTGAGCGAGCAGTTCGCGTCACCCGACCTGGACATCACCCCGAAGAGCGGGTATTCGTTCGAGCTCATGGCGGCGCTTGTCTCCAACCCGGCCGAGGCCGATTGCACGGGCGACGCGACCCGCACCGGCTACTACTTCTTCGCCGAACCACTGGCCGGCAACACCGGGCGGCGCGCGTTTGCCACCAATCAGGTCGGCACCATCTGGCAGGACTACAGCGGAGTCGCGCCGACCGAGCCGTTCTCGGCCGCGGGCTCGTCGTCGCCGCTCGACGGCCGGTGACAGGCCGCAGCGGGCGCGCCGAACGGCCCCGACCACCATGCTAGGATCCCAGCTGATCCCCATGTCTTCGCGTGCCTACACTGCTGCTCTCGTCTGCGTCCTGATCGGGTTGGCGGCATCGCTGGCCGCGGTCGTCGTGCATTACCAACTGGTGACCACGCCCGGCTACGAAAGTTTCTGCGACGTCAACGCGACATTCAGTTGTACCCAGGCCTACCAGAGCGAATACGGGTTCCTGCTCGGCGCACCCGTGTCCATCCTGGGCACTGGCTATTTCGCCGGGCTACTCGCGCTGCTGACCCTTGGCCGGCGTCTCGATGCCCTGGCCAGCTATCTGCTGGTGGCCGCCCTGGTGGGTCTTGGATTCGCGCTCTACCTCGCATGGGCCACCGTCTTTGTCCTCGGCACGTTGTGCCCGCTGTGCCTGACGACCTACGCGGCCGTCGTCGGCCTGTTCTTCATTGCCGGAGCTGCGGCCTCAATTCCCATGACCGATGTGCCCCACCGCTTGTCACGCGACCTGCGCCGCCTCGCCGCCAATCCGCTGGCCCTTGTCGTCGTCGCCCTCGTCGTCGGTGCCACCGCGACGTCGGCCGCGTTTTTCCCGAAGGACCCCGCGGCGCAACAGCGCGTGATGGCCACCGGCCAAGTCGACGCGGCCTCGACAGGCGAGCGCGTCAAGGCCGCGGCGGCGCAGTTGGCCGCCGAGCCGCCCCTGACCGACCAACAGAAGGCGCAGCTGCGTACCTCGTTCGATCAGCTGCCCCGGCTCATCGTGCCGGCTGATGCCGAGGGCGCCTCGGTCGTCGTCGTGAAGTTCAACGACTACCAGTGCCCGCCCTGCCGTCAGACCTTTGAACTCTACGAGCCCATCTGGGAGAAGTGGTCGCAGCAGGCGCCGGGCAAGGTCAAGTACGTCTCGCGCGACTTCCCGCTCGAGGGCGAGTGCAACGCCAGCGCGCCATCTGGGCAGCACCAGGCCGCGTGCGAAGCTGCCGCTGGCGTGCGGATGGCCCGCACGGTGGGCAAGTCCAAGGAGTTGGAGCACTGGCTCTTCGCCAATCAGGCGGACTTGTCGCCAGCCAAGGTCAAGGAAGGCGTGCAGCAGGTGGCGGGCATCAGCGACTTCGATGCGCGCTACGCGGCGACGCTGACGGGTGTGAAGAGCGATACCGCGCTCGGCGCCAGCCTCGGCGTGCAGTCGACACCGACCTTCTTCATCAACGGCGCGCGCGTGGCCGGTGGCATCGCGCCGAAGGTGCTCGACTACATCATCGAATACGAACTGAGCAAGGTCTCGGCGCCCGCCGTCAAGTGATGGCTGCGGGCTGCCGATAACGCAGGCGCCCGCCGCAGTGTGGAGGGCCCCTGTTGCCGACATGCCTGAACCGGTCATCGCCGTCGATCGCCTTACCAAGGACTACCCGGTCGGCTTCTGGCGTCCGCGTCCCTATCGCGCGCTCGACGCCCTCAGCTTGACGGTGGCCGCCGGGGAGGTGTTCGGCTGCCTGGGTCCCAATGGCGCCGGCAAGAGCACGACCCTCAAGCTGCTGATGGGACTGGTCTCGCCCACCTCCGGTTCCGCGCACCTGTTCGGCCTGCCCGTGACGACCGTCGCGGCTCGGCGGCGAGTGGGGTTTCTCCCCGAGAATCCGGTGTTCTACGACTACCTCAGCGGCGAAGAGCTGCTGTCGTATTTCGGGCAGTTGTGCGGCATGCGCGTGGCCGCGTCCCGCGAGCGCGCCTCCGCGCTGCTGGACCGGGTGGGCCTCGGCGCTGAACGTCGGATGGCGGTGCGGCGCTACTCCAAAGGCATGGTGCAGCGTCTCGGCG
>Ga0136633_1002166_pt1 | contig 13740 bp, 15 predicted proteins | sample AntDrymeUQ832206_2_FD_105494 | JGI IMG/M metagenome (GOLD analysis project Ga0136633, IMG submission 105494) | Polar desert sand microbial communities from Dry Valleys, Antarctica - metaG UQ83 (22.06) | ecosystem: Environmental > Terrestrial > Soil > Desert | place: Antarctica: Dry Valley... | reverse complement strand
TGGCGCCCGTCCATCTCCACCCCGAGGTCGGGCGGCGGGGGCCGCTCGAGCATCACGTGGCGCTCGCGCTTGAGGTACTCCAGGGTGTTCTCGGCGAAGCGGTCCAGCTCGGCACCGAGGTTGTCCTTGGCCCGCTCCCGGGCCGCCTCGAGAGCGGCCAGCCCCTGGGCCACGCCGACGGCCACCACCTCGCCTCCCACGAGGATCTCGCCGCCCCGCACGGTGACGACGTCGCCCTCACGCACGGCGCTGAGCAGGCCGGGACCGGCCTGGTCGACCACCACGACGCCGGAGCGGGCCAGGAGCACCGGGCCCAGGTTCGGGTAGCGGCCGGTGGTGCAGGGGGCGGCGTTGACCACGGCCCGCACCTTGCCGGCCAGCAGGCCCTCGGCCGCGGCCCGGTCGAGGTCGGCGTGGTCGATGACGGCCACCTCGCCGCCCTCGAGCCGGGTGACGAGCAGTTTGGTGGTGCGGTCGACCCGGGCCGGGCCGGTGACGGCCGTCGGCTCCTGCTCGGGCTTGGCCAGAGCCATCAGGACGATGCCGCCATCAGGCCGCACCCTCCCGGGGGCCCCGGAGGACCGCCGCCATGCGCAGCAGCTCCTCGGCGTGGGCCCGGGCCGAGGCGGCGTCGGGCTGGCCAGAGAGCATGCGGGCCAGCTCCCGGGCCCGGCCCTCGCCCTCGGCCACCACGGCGGTGGAGACGGTGCGGCCGCCTTCCTCATGCTTTTCGACCACCACCTGGGAGTCGGCAAAGGCTGCCACCTGGGCCAGGTGGGTGACCACCAGCACCTGGTGGTCGCGGCTGAGGGCGGCCAGTGAGCGGCCGACGGCCAGCGCCGCCTCGCCCCCGATCCCGGCGTCGACCTCGTCGAACACCAGCGTGGGCACCCTCGCCGTCACCTCAGCGGCCAGCGCGCTGCCGGTCAGGGCCAGGCGCAGGGCGAGCATGGTGCGGGCCAGCTCGCCGCCGCTCGCCACCTTCGCCAGCGGCAGCGTGGGTTCACCCGGGTTGGCCGCCAGCAGGAAGGTGACGTCGGCCCCGTCGGCCCCGCCCACCGAGATGGCGATCAGTACCCGGGGCATGGCCAGCTCGACCAGGCGGTCCCGCACGGCAACGCCCAGCCGGGGGGCGGCCGCCTGGCGCTGGCGGAGCACCTTCGCCTCGGCGCTGGCCACCGCGTCGGCGACGACAGCCCGCTCGGCGTCGAGGCCGGCGGCCCGGGCCTCCAGTTCGACCAGATGGTCGAGCCGCTCCTGCGCCTCGACACCGAAGGCCAGCACCTCCTCCAGGGTGGCTCCGTACTTTCGGCGCAGGTCGACCAGCAGCTGGCGGCGCTGCCGAATGGCGGCCAGGCGGGCCGGATCGCTCTCCAGCGACTCGGCGGCATCGCGCAGCTCGCCGGCCACGTCGGCCAGCTCGGCCGCCACCCCCCGCACTCGATCCTCGATGCAGCCCAGTGGCGCCCGGCCCTGCAGGGCGGCCACGGTGAGCCCGACGGCGTCGAGCGCCCCTCCGTCCTCGCTCAGCAGGCCGTGCCCGGCGGCGGCGGCCGCCCGGTGGCCCTCGGCGTCGCCCAGGCGGTCCTCCTCCTCGGCCAGCGCCACGTCCTCGCCCGGCCCGGTGACGGCGGCGGCGGCCAGCTCGGCCACCTGGTGGCGGAGGAGGTCGACCTCCCGGGCCCGGGCCCGCTCGTCGCCGCCCAGCTCGACCAGCACGGTGTCGAGGGCGGCCAGGCGGCGGCGGGCCTCGATCAACGGGGCCAGGTCGATCCGGCCGAAGGCGTCGAGGGCGGCCCGCTGGGTGGCCGGGTGGAGGAGCGACTGGTGGGTGTGCTGGCCGTGCAGGTCGACCAGGTCCCGGCCCAGCTCGGCCAGCTCGGCCACCGTCGCCATGGCCCCGTCGACCTGCGCCCGGCTGCGGCCCTTGGCCGGCACCACCCGCCGTAGCACCCGCTCCCCCGCCTCGTCTCCCTTGGTGGAGGCGGCGCCGACTGGGGCGAAGCGGCCCTCGACCACGGCCTCGCCGGCCCCGGCCCGCACGGCGCCGGGGTCGGCCCGGCCCCCCACCAGCAGGTCGATGGCCTCGACCACCAGCGTCTTGCCCGCACCGGTCTCCCCGGTGATCGCCGTCATTCCGGGGCCGAGGACCAGGGTGAGGTCGGCGATGACCCCGAGCTCGCGAGCCCGAAGCTCGACCAGCACTACCGGTCCTCCAGCCCGAACTTCTTGCGGAGGATGCCCCGGAAGTCGCGCCGGCCGAAGGTGACGACCTTGGCCCGCCACGGCCCCCGCCGGCAGACCACGGCGTCGCCGGGGGCCAAGGTGGCCACCTCGACGCCGTCGCACAGCAGGCGGGCCGGGCGCCAGTCGAGCAGCTCGATGCGGATGTCGTCGCTCGGGCTCAGGACCATCGAGCGGTCGAACAGCTGATGGGCAGCCACAGGAGTGACCACGAAGGCGTGCAGCTCGGGGGCCACGATCGGGCCGCGGGCCGACAGGTTGTAGGCCGTGGAGCCGGTGGGGGTGGCCACGATGAGGGCGTCGGCGGCGTAGGTGGTGAACAGGTCGCCGGCGATCGACAGTTGGAGGCGAACGCCGTGGGTGCCGGCCGAGCGGACCACGGCCTCGTTCATGGCGTGCCGCAGGACGCGGGCCACCCCGCCCGCCGGCTCCAGCACCACCTCGAGCACCATCCGCTCCTCCATCTGGTGCTCACCCCGGAGGAACCGGTCGAGGGCCAGGTCGAGGGTGGCGGGCTCGACCTCGGTGAGGTAGCCGAGGTGGCCGACGTTGACCCCGAGCACGGGTACCCCGTGGCGGCCGACCAGGTCGATGGTCCGCAGCATGGTGCCGTCGCCGCCCAGGCACACGGCCAGGTCGAGGCCGGTGCACAGCGCCTCGTCGGGCACCGACCACTCCTCCAGGCCGGTGGCGGCGGCGTCGGCCACCGGCACTCGGCAGGCGTGGCCCAGCTCCTCCAGCCGAGCGATGGCCCGCTTGGCCAGGTCGGCCGCCTCGGCGCGCTCGTGGTGGGGCAGAAAGGCGACGACGGCCACCTCAGCCGCCGCCGACTTTGAGATGGGAGACTTTGAGATGAAGGAGGAGCTCGACGTTGCCGTCCGCACCGGTCACCGGCGAGCGCATGGCCCCCATCCTGACCGCTCCGAGGCCGACGAAGGCCACCACCACCTCCTCCAGCACCCGCTCGTGCACAGCCGGGTCGACGATGACTCCCCGTCCCTTGGACGCTTCGGCCCGTCCCGCCTCGAACTGGGGCTTGACCAGCAGCACCAGGTCGGCCGAGGCGTGGGCCAGCAGGGCGGCGGCCACCGTGCGCAGGGAGATGAAGGACAGGTCGGCGGTCACGAGGGGGAAGCGCTCTGCGAGGTCGAGGGCCCGGACGTTGGTGCGCTCCAGCACGGTGACCCGGGGGTCGGCCCGGAGACGCTCGTGCAGCACCCCGTGGCCCACGTCGACCGCCACCACCGAGGCCGCCCCCCGCTGCAGCAGGCAGTCGGTGAAACCACCCGTCGAGACCCCGGCGTCGAGGCAGCGCAGCCCGGCCGGATCGACCCCGAACCCGTCGAGGGCGGCCTCCAGCTTGAGCCCCCCACGGGAGACGTAGCGGGGGGCCGGGCCGCGGAGGGTGAGGGGCTCGCCAGCGGCGACGAGCCGGGCCGCCTTGTCGGCCGGGGCGCCGCCGACCAGCACCCGGCCGGCGTCGATGGCCTGCTGGGCCTGCTGCCTGCTGGGGAGCAGGCCCCGGCGCACGAGCTCGGCATCGAGACGCCGCCGCGGCGCCATGGCGGTGAGCCGCTCAGCTCTGCTTCTTGGCAGCCTTCGCCGCCCGCTTGGCCGGCAGCTCGCCGCTGACCGGGGCCTTGTCGGCGGTCGCCTTCTTTACAGGGGCCTTCTTGGCCGGCGCCGGCTCGTCGTCGTCCTCCCGGGCCGAAGCCCCCGGCAACCCGCCGCTCACCGGAGCCATGTCTCCGCCCGCCTTCTTGGCCGGGGCCTTCTTGGCCGGGGCCTTCTTGGCCGTCTCGGCCGGCTTTGCCAGCTTCTTCTCGGGGGCCCCGGCGGGAGTCTTGGCCTTGGTCGGCTCAGCCGACTTCTTGGCCCCGGACCCCTTCAGCCGCTCCAGCTCGGCCTCGAGTCGCTCGACGTCGGCCTTGCGGGCCAGGCCCATATTCGACAGCTGGCTGTCGACCTCGCTGCGCACCTGCTCGGCCAGGACGTCGGTGTTCTTGCGGCTGCGCTCGATCAGCTCGTCGATGGCTTCCTTGGCTTGGTTGCGCTGCAGGTCTCCCGCCGCCACCAGGTCCTTCACCACCTGCTCCGCCCGGGTGCGGGTGAGCTGGGTGAACGCCATCCCGGCCTCGAGGTACCTCTTCAGTGCGTCGGTCTGGGACATGACCTCCAGACTAACGGCGCGGGTGGATCGGACGAGCCACGCTGCAGGGTTGTGTCAGCGTTCACGACCGGGTCGTCGTGGCGCCGGCGGGTGGTCGCTACCGTCGGGGCCCGTGCGCAGGACTGTCGAAGCCGGCCTGAGGGCGCAGCGACTCAGCGCGGTGGCGGTCATCCCGGCCCGCAACGAGGAGGCCACGGTGGGCGGCGTCGTCGAGCCGCTGGTGCGCCACCTGGTGCGGACCGGGGTGCTGGCCGAGGTCGTGGTCGTCGACGACGGCTCGACCGACAGCACCGCTGACCGGGCCCGGGCCGCAGGGGCCCGGGTCGTGCGGGCCGGCGACGTGCTCCCCGGGCACGGAGGTGCGGGCAAGGGCGGGGCCATGTGGCGGGGCCTGGCCGCCACCACCGCCGACCTCGTCGTCTACCTCGACGCCGACCTGGTCGGCCTCGACCCCGACACCGTCCCCCGCCTGCTTCAGCCTTTGGTCGAGGATCCGACGGTCTCGCTGGTCAAGGGCACCTGGCGCCGCCCGCTGGGCGACGACCCCGACGGCGGAGGCCGGGTCACCGAGCTGATGGCCCGACCCCTGCTGGCCCGGTTCTTCCCCGAGCTCTCTTTCGTGCGCCAGCCCCTGGCCGGCGAGTACGCCGCCACCCGCCTGCTCCTCGAGCGCCTCCCGTTCCTGGCCGGTTGGGGGGTGGACATCGGCCTCCTGATCGACGCAGCCGCGCTGGTCGGCGCCACCGCCATCCGCCAGGTTGACCTCGGCACCCGCCACCACCGCCACCATCGCCTGGCCGCGCTGGCCGAGCCCGCCGCTACCGTCCTCCTGGCCGTCCTCGACCGGGCCGGGCTGGCCGGCGGTCCGCTTTGCCTGGACGGCGGCCCGGTCTCTCTCGATGAGCTCCCCCCGCTGGCGACGCTGCTGGCCCGGATCGACCGGCCCCTCCCCGGCATCCTGGGGGGCTGATGGAGAGCGGAGCGGTGCCCCTCCCCGAGGAGGCGGCGCAGGAGACGATCCTGTCGGTCGCCGGCCTTGAGGTCGTCTACGACGGCGTGCTCGTGGTGCTCCGGGACGTCTCCCTCGACGTGGGGCGGGGCACGGTCGTTGCCCTCCTTGGCGCCAACGGGGCAGGCAAGACCACCCTCCTGCGGGCCGTCACCGGCTTGCTCGGCCTGCACCGCGGCGCCGTAACGAGGGGCTCGGTCACGCTCGACGGCCACGATGTCACCGGGGCCGAGCCTGCGGGCCTGGTGCGGCGGGGCGTGGCCCAGGTCCTCGAAGGCCGACGCGTCTTTGCCGAGCTCACCGTGGAGGAGAACCTGCGGGCCGGGGCCTTCACCGTTCCCGGCCGGGCGGCGCGGGCCGAGGCCCACCAGCGGGTGCTGGACCTGTTCCCCCTGCTGGCCGACCGCCGCCGGCAGGTGGCGGGGTACCTCTCGGGTGGCGAGCAGCAGATGGTGGCCATCGGCAGGGCCCTGATGGCATCGCCCCGGCTGCTGCTCCTGGACGAGCCCAGCCTGGGGCTGGCGCCCCGGATCGTCGAGCAGACCGCGGAGATCATCCGCACTGTCCACAACCAGGGCACCAGCGTCCTGCTCGTCGAGCAGAACGCGGCGATGGCCCTGGCCGTGGCCGACCACGGCTACGTGCTGGAGAACGGCCGGGTGGTCAGGGAAGGGCCGGCGGCGGCGCTGGCCGCCGACCGGGACATCCAGGAGTTTTACCTGGGCGTGGGCGTGGCGGCCCGCCGCTCGCTCCGCGACGTCAAGTCCTACCGCCGGGCCAAGGGCTGGGGATCAGGGGGGTGAGCCCGGTGCTCGAGGTGGAGGGGCTGACGCTGCGCTTCGGTGGCGTCACCGCCCTCGACGGGGTCTCCTTCGCCGTCGAGGCCGGCGAGTTGCTGGCCGTCATCGGGCCGAACGGCGCCGGCAAGACCTCGATCCTCAACTGCCTGAGCTGCCTGCACCGGCCCCAGGAGGGCAGGGTCCGGTTGGCGGGCACAGAGGTGGTGGGGCGCCGGCCCGCCACCGCCGCCCGCCTCGGCATGGCCCGTACCTTCCAGAACCTCGGGCTGTTCCCCAACCTGGACGTCACCGACAACTTGCTGCTCGGCCGCCACCAGCGCTCCTCCACCGGGTTCCTGGCCGGGGCGGTGTGGCTGGGCCGGGCCCGGCACGAGGAGGCCCGGAACCGTCGTCGCTGCGAGGAGATCATCGAGCTCCTCCAGCTCCAGGCCTTCCGCCGCTCCCCCGTCGGCACCCTGGCCTACGGCGTGCAGAAGCGGGTGGAGCTGGGGCGGGCGCTGGCCATGGACCCGTCCCTGCTCCTGCTCGACGAGCCGGTGGCGGGCATGAACCTGGAGGAGACCGAGGACATCGCCCGGGCCATCCTGGAGATCCGGGCCGAGATCGATCTGGCCATCATCCTGGTCGAGCACGACATGCGACTGGTCATGGACCTGGCCGACCGGGTGCTGGTGCTCGACTTTGGCCGGACGATCGCCACCGGCCCACCCGCCGTCATCCAGGCCGACCCCCGGGTCCTCGAGGCCTACCTCGGCCGGGCCACCGGCGAGCAGGCATCATGAGGGCGGCGACGCTGCCGGCGCAGCTCCTCGACCGGGCCGGGCGGACACCCGGGCGCACCGCCCTGCGCCACAAGCGGCTCGGCGTCTGGGAGGTGACGACCTGGGCCGGCTACGCCGCCGACGCCGCCGCCATCGGGCTGGCCCTCCAGGGACTCGGGCTGCAGCCGGGCGACCGGCTCGCCCTCGTCGCCGGCAACCGGCCGGAGTGGCTGCTCGCCGACCTCGGCGCCCAGGGCACCGGCGCTGTCACCCTCGGCCTCACCTCCACCAGTCCGGCGCCGGCGTTGGGAAACCAGATGCGGGTCGCCGGGGTCCGAGTGGTCGTGTGCGAGGACGAGGAGCAGCTCGACAAGGTCCTGGAGGTCCGCCAGGAGCTGCCCGGGCTGGTCGCGGCGGTCGTCGTTGACCCTCGGGGCGTGCGCAGCCTCGGCGACCCGCTGGTGCACACCTGGGCCGATCTTGTCTCCCGGGGCCGCACCCTCGATCCGGGGTCGTGGCGCCGCCAGGTCGAGGCGCTCGACCCCGGGGCGACCGCGGTGATCGTGCACCCCGACGATGGTGGAGTCGTCGAGGTGGCCGGCGGCGCCCTAGTGGCCGCGGCCGGGACCGGCGGCCTACCCCTTGCCGCCACCGCCGCCGACGAGATCGTCTCGTCGCTGCCCCTGGCCACCTGGGCCGAACGGGTCGCCTCGATCATCCAGCCCCTGGCCGTCGGCGCCACCGTGAGCTTCGCCGAGAGGGGCGGGTCCTTCGCCCATGACCTCCAGGAGGTCCAGCCCACCCGCCGCCTGGACCGGGCCGACGGCTGGCAGGACCTGCACCGGGCCACCGAGCGGCGCCTGGCCGACGCCTCGCCCCTGAAGCGGGCCGTCTCCCGCTGGTGCACCTCCAGGAGCCGGGCGATCGCGGCCCGACGCCGGTCCGGCACCGCCCGGGCCGGCGACCCGGCCCTGACCGCGGTGTGCCGACTGGTCTGCTTCGGGCCGCTGCGGCGCCACCTGGGCCTGGCCCGGGTAACCACCGCCCTCAGTACCGGCGGCCCGCCCGACGCCGACGCCCTGGCCTGGTTCGGGGCGATCGGGGTCGAGGTGCAGGCCTGGGTCGACGCCCCCGACCCTGTGCCCGCATGATCAAGCTGGCCGAGCTCGCCCTCGCCGGCACCGTGCGCGGCGCCCTCTACGCCCTGGTCGCCCTCGGCTTCGTGGTGATCTACAAGTCGACCGGGGTCATCAACTTCGCCCAGGGCGGGCTGCTCCTGCTCGGCACCTACCTCACCTACAACACCCACGTCACCTGGGGCCTGCCGTTCTGGCCGGCGGTGGCGCTGGCCGCCCTGCTCACCGCACTGGTCGGGGTTCTGGTCGAGCGGACGGTGCTGCGGCGGATGATCGGCCAGCCCGTCTTCGCCGTGGTCATGGTCACCCTCGGCCTGCTCATCGTCGTGCAGCAGGTCGTCCCCGCCATCTGGGGCTACGACCGCCTCGACCTCGCCGACCCGTGGGGGGTGCGCAGCCTCACCCTCGGCCCCCTCACCGTCGAGCACAAGGACCTGTGGACCCTGGCTCTGGCCGCGGTGGTGCTGGCCGCCTTCTACGCCTTCTTCCGCTTCAGCCGCTACGGCCTGGCCATGCGGGCCACCGCCTTCGACCAGGAGGCGGCGATGGCCCAGGGCATCAGCGCCTCCCGGGTGTCGGCCCTGGCCTGGGCCATCGCCGGCGCGGTGGCCACCCTGGCCGGGGTCATGCTGTCCGCCGGCTCGGGCGGGGTCGAGCCGGGCCAGGACGTCATCGCCCTGGCCGCCTTCCCGGCCATCATCCTCGGCGGCCTCGACTCGCCCCTCGGGGCCGTCGTCGGCGGCTTCGCCATCGGCATCAGCCAGGCCCTCACCGCCGGCTACCAGCCCCAGCACGCCGCCTTCCTGGGCACCGGCTTCGACACCGTCCTGCCCTATGCGGTCATGGTCCTCATCCTGCTCGTGCGGCCCTACGGGCTGTTCGGCACCCGTGCGGTCGTGCGGGTGTGAAGAGCACCGGGAGCCGGCGCCGCCGCGCCGGCCCGTCGCCAGCGCTGGCGACGGTTCCCCGCCTGTTCCCCACGCGCTGGTCGCGACGCCTGATGGCGACCCTGGTCGTCGGCCTCGCCGCCTTCCCGCTTGTGATCGGCAGCGACCTGTGGCTGTCGGTGCTGCTGTTCGTCGGGGCCACGGCCATCGGTGCGCTGGGCCTCAACCTCCTTACCGGGTTCACCGGACAGGTGAGCCTCGGGCACGCCTTCTTCCTCGGGGTCGGCGCCTACACCGCCACCTACCTGGGCAACCCGACCGACGGCACGCCGGCCGGGCGGGGCCTGCCCCTGGTCGTCTGGCTGCCCCTCAGCGCCGCAGTGCCCGCCCTGGTCGGCCTGGCCGTGGGGCCCGCCGCCCTGCGCCTGAAGGGCAACTACCTGGCCGTGGTCTCGCTCGGCCTGGTGTTCCTCGGCGCCCACGTGTTCAAGGAGTGGGAGTCGTTGACCGGCGGCAGCGACGGCACCACCGTCTCGCCCTCCCTGGCCCTCGGGCCCGTCGACTTCGCCGGCATCGGTGACCTCAGCCGGGGCCAGAGCCTGCACTATCTGGTCTGGGGGCTGGTCGGCCTCACCACCCTGGGCTGCGCCAACCTGGTGCGCTCCCGGCCCGGTCGGGCCCTGCAGGCCGTGCGCGACCGTGAGGTGGCCGCCGAGGTCCTCGGGGTCAGCCTGGCCCGCTACAAGGTGGGCGCCTTTGCCATTTCGAGCGGGCTGGCGGGCATCTCGGGCGCCCTCTACGCCGTGGTCCTCACCTACATCGAGCCCGGCACCTGGAGCCTGCCACTGTCCATCCAGTTCGTCGCCATGATCATCGTCGGCGGCATCGGCACCACGATGGGTGGCATCCTCGGCGCGCTGTTCATCGGTGCTCTCCCCGAGGTGACCCGGCGGGCCACCGAGGGGATCCCCTTCGTGGCCCGCACCGCCACCGAGGATGGCCTGTCCCTGCCCCAACTCAACCAGATCCTGTTCGGCCTGTCCATCGTGGCCTTCCTCGTCCTCGAACCCCGCGGCCTCGCCGCCCTGCTCCGGCGGGCCAAGGCCTATCTGGTGGCCTGGCCCTTCTCCCACTGATCCCCGACCCCGAACCCCACAGGAGCCCCACCATGACCCGTACCCCTCCCCTCGCCGGCGTGGCCGGCCTGCTGGCCCTGGCCCTGTTGGCCTCGGCCTGCGGCGGCGGCGACCCGCTCGCCCCCGGCGACGGTGCCAAGGCCGTCCCCGGCTTCGATCCGGCGGCCGCCACCATCAGGGTCGGCATCATCAGCGCTCTCACCGGCCCGGCCGCGGCGATCGGAAAGCCGCTCACCGCTGGCAATGAGGTCTTCTTCAACAAGGTCAACGCCAAGGGTGGCATCGGCGGGCGCTACAAGATCCTCTTCTAGGAGCGCGACTCGGCCAACGACCCCCAGAAGGCGGTGGCGGCCTACAACGAGCTGAAGGGCGGCGTCACCCTGTTCGCCCAGACCTTCGGCACGCCGTCGACCAAGGCCATCCTCACCAGCCTGAAGGCCGACGGCATGGTCGCCTCCCCGGCCAGCCTCGACGCGGACTGGGTGCGCGAGCCCAACCTCCTGCCCCTCGGCAGCCCGTACCAGATCCAGGCGATCAACGCCCTCACCTGGTACGTCACCGAGGGCGGCGGCCAGGGCAAGAAGGTGTGCTCGCTGTCCCAGGACGACGCTTACGGCAAGGCCGGTGTGCAGGGGGTCGACTTCGCCGCCGAGAGGAACGGCTTCACCGTCGACAGCCGCCAGACCTTCACCGCCGGCAAGGGGGCCGAGGCCACCGCCGCGATCCGGGCCCTGAAGGACGCGGGGTGCGACGGGGTGTTCCTCACCTCCCTGCCCTCCGACACAGCCGCCCTGCTCGGCATCGCGGCCCGGACCAGCTTCGCCCCCCAGTGGATCGGCCAGTCCCCGAGCTACAGCAGCTCGTTCGCCGCCTCGCCGCTGAAGGACTACCTGGCCGAGAACTTCCTCGTCGCCTCGGAGGGCACCGAGTGGGGCGACACCTCGGTCCTCGGCATGAAGAACATGCTGGACGACGTGGCCCGGCTGAAGCCCGACCAGCAGCCCGACTACTACTTCGCCTTCGGCTACAACCAGGCCAACGCCGTGGTCCAGGTGCTGGAGAAGGCCGTAGCGGCCGGCGACCTCTCCCACGCCGGGATCCAGCGGGCCATGGAGGAGGTCGGCACCCTCCGCTTCGACGGCCTCACCGGTGACTACGCCTACGGCAAGGCCGCCGACCGGGTCTTCCCCCTGGAGACCACGCTGTTCAAGGTCGACCCGGCCAAGCCGGTCGGCCTGGCCGTGGTGAAGAAGAACTTCGTCACCGCACCGGCCAGGGACTTCAAGATCACCTGATCCACCTGCGGACGTGGGATGCTCTCTCGCATGAGCGACCCGTGGTCCAATCCGCCCGGAGGCGGCGACCAGCCCCCGCCGCCCCCTCCGCCACCGCCCACCCCCAGCTGGTCGACGCCGCCCCCGCCCCCCAGCTACGGCGGCACCCCCGGTGCGGGCCCTGGCACCGGCTACGGGCCCACCCCGGCGTACATGGGGGCGCCGGGCACCGGCCAGAAGACCAACACCCTGGCCATCGTGGCCCTGGTCACCGGCATCCTGGGCATCTGCTGCGGCTTCCTGGCCATCGCCGGCGTCGTCACCGGGGTCATGGGCCGGAACCAGATCAAGGCCTCCAACGGCCTCGAGAAGGGTGACGGCATGGCTTTGGCCGGCATCATCCTCGGTGCCATCGGCCTGGTCCTGTGGGCGCTGTGGATCGTCGTGCAGGTCGCCGTCAACGCCTGAGGCTGGCGCCTCCGTCCCGCCCCCGAAGGGAGCCCATGCCGATCACCGACATCCCGGAGCCGCCCACCTTCGCCTCGGTCGAGGACGAGCGGCGGCACCGCAAGGAGCGGATGGCCGCCACCTTCCGGCTGTTCTCCAAGATGGGCTTCGACGAGGGGATCGCCGGCCACGTCACCGCCCGTGACCCCGAGCGCACCGACCACTTCTGGGTCAACCCGTTCGGCATGCACTTCGGCCAGATCCGGGTGTCCGACCTGATCCTGTGCAACCACCAGGGCGAGGTGGTGCAGGGCGACCAGGCCGTGAACCGGGCCGCCTTCGCCATCCACTCCCAGGTGCACGCGGCCCGGCCCGACGTGGTGGCCGCCGCCCACACCCACTCGGTGCACGGCAGAGCGTTCTCCACCCTCGGCCGCCTCCTCGACCCGCTGACCCAGGACGCCTGCGCCTTCTACGGCGACCACGGCCTGTTCGACGACTACACCGGCGTGGTCCTCGACGTGGACGAGGGCAAGCGCATCGCCCACGCCTTGGGCGGCCACAAGGCGGTCATCCTCCGCAACCACGGCCTGCTCACCGTCGGCCACTCCGTCGACGAGGCCGCCTGGTGGTTCGTGAACCTGGAGCGGTCCTGCCAGGCCCAGCTGCTGGCCATGGCCGCCGGCACCCCGATCCCCATCGAAGACGAGATGGCCCGCACCACCCAGACCCAGGTCGGCCACCCCCGCGCCGGCTGGTTCAACTTCCAACCCCTCTACCAGCGCATCGTCAACGAGCAGCCCGACCTGCTCCAGTAGAGGCCGGAGCGGTCGGGGGGCGGCACCCCGACCACCGCGGAGCTAGGCGTTCACGACGTAGGACTTGGCGACGATGTCGCCGACCGTCTGGCGCTTGGGGTTGATGAAGAAGCCGTAGATGTAGCCGGCGAAGCAGATGCCGTCGATGAAGCTGTGGATCAGGTAGCGGATGAAGGCACCGCCGACGCCGAGGGGCGCACCCGTGGACTCGCCGACGACCTTGATGCCCTGCATCTTCTTGCCGATGGTCTGGCCGGTGTTCCCCTGGGTGACGACCATGTTGTAGATGCTGAAGCCGATGGCCCCGAGGTACCCGCCGACTATGAAGAGGACTCCGAGGGCGCCGCTGACGTTGCCAAGGATGGCACCCAGGATGAGGGCCACGATGATGATCCCGAAGGGGATGGCCCCGTCGATCAAGGCGGCGACGATGCGCTTGAGGGGCTCGGCCAGGTTGGCGGGCACGCCCCCAGCCCCGGATGCCGAGTAGTCGCCTCCGGGCGGGGAGTAGCCGCCTCCGGGCGGCGGCGGGGGCGGGGGCGGCGGCGGGTTGTAGCTCATGGTGGGTCTCCTTTGAAAGCTCCAGCGAGCAGGACGCACGTGCCCTGTGCCCGCGCACGTTAGCGACCTGGCTCCCCGCCGCGCCGGATTGATGGCCGAGTTGCCGCCTTGGACCAGATCTCGTCCAGCGTCGGCGGCACGTACCGGGCGGTCAGGTCGAGGCGCTCGTCTCGGCGGCCGCCCGGCCGAAGGCGGGGCCGGAGCCCGGCACGGTCAGCACCTCGACCCCGTCGTCGGTCACCAGCACGGTGTGCTCGAACTGGGCGGCCCGGCGGTGGTCGCGGGTCACCGCCGTCCACCCGTCGGGCCACACAGCGTGGTCGCCGGTGCCGAGGGCGATCATCGGCTCGATGGTGAAGGTCATGCCCGGCCGGAAGGTGAAGGCGTCGGCCCGGTGCTCGGGGTAGTGGAACACCGTGGGCGGAGCGTGGAAGCGGCGGCCGACGCCGTGGCCGACGAAGGCCCGCACCACGCTGTAGCCGTGGGCGTGGGCGTGG
>Ga0136633_1002165_pt1 | contig 13741 bp, 13 predicted proteins | sample AntDrymeUQ832206_2_FD_105494 | JGI IMG/M metagenome (GOLD analysis project Ga0136633, IMG submission 105494) | Polar desert sand microbial communities from Dry Valleys, Antarctica - metaG UQ83 (22.06) | ecosystem: Environmental > Terrestrial > Soil > Desert | place: Antarctica: Dry Valley... | reverse complement strand
TTGATGATGGCAACGATGAGCTTCATCTCTACGCTCCTTTCAGACTCGCTCGAGGGAATAGCCGGTCTCGGAATGCTGCGTCAGGTCCAGGCCTGTGTCCTCCTCGTCCTCCGACACCCGGATCCCGCCGGGCAGGATGGCCTTGAGGGCCAGGCCGATGACGTAGGACACGACGAAGGAGAAGATGAAGACGGCGGCCACGGCGATGAACTGCTCGGTGAGGAGGCTGGCGCCGCCTCCTAGAAACAGACCGTCAGCGCCCAGTTCGTTGATGGCGTCGTCGGCGAAGAGGCCGACCATCAACGACCCAAGAATTCCACCCACGAGGTGGACGGCGACGACGTCGAGGGAGTCGTCATAGCCGAACTTGAACTTCAGCTGGATGGCCAGGAAACACACCGCACCGACAACGAGGCCGATGATCACCGGCGCCACCCCGCCCACGAAGCCCGCACACGGCGTGATGGCCACCAGGCCGGCGACGGCGCCGGATGCGGCGCCCAGCGTGGTGGCGTGGCCGGACTTCATGCGTTCGACGATGAGCCAGCCGAGCATGCCGGCAGCGGCAGCGACGAACGTGTTCATGAACGCCTGGGCGGCCAATCCGTTGGCGGCGAGGGCCGAGCCGGCGTTGAAGCCGAACCAGCCGAACCACAGGATCCCCGTGCCCAGCAGGGTTAGCGGCAGCGAGTGGGGCGGCATGGCTTCCCGGGGCCAACCCTTGCGCTTGCCCAGGAGGATCGTCAACGCCAAGGCCGCCGCCCCTGCGTTCACGTGCACGACCGTTCCGCCGGCGAAGTCGAGGGCGCCACGGTCAGCCAGCCAGCCACCGGCGAACACCCAGTGGGCGACGGGGAGGTAGACGAGGATCGACCAGGCGCTGATGAAGCCCACCCACGCCACCCAGCGCATGCGGTCGGCGATGGCGCCGGTGATCAGCGCCGGCGTGATGACCGCGAACGTCAGCTGGAACGCGACGAACGCAAGAAGGGGAATGGCGTTCGGAGCGGTACCGAAGACCTCGTTGGCCACATCCTTGAGGCCGAGGAAGTCGAAGTTGCCGATCCAGCCGGCGTTGCCGAAGTCGCCGAAGGCCAGGGAGTAGCCGAACAGGACCCAGAACACGGTGACGATGCCCATGGCGAAGAAGTTCTGCATGAGCATGGCGAGCACGTTCTTGCTCCGGACCATTCCTCCGTAGAAGAGGGCGAGTCCAGGAGTCATGAACAACACGAGCGCCGAGGACACCAGTACCCAGGCGGTATCACCCGAGTTGATTTCCATACGAGAGGAGCCTCCAGTGATTGGCGGCGGGCGCGCAGGCACCGCCTGGACGAGGTACGACGGACGCGATTACCAAGCACCCTGATCGGGCCGTGGCCGTGAGCCGGGGTGCACCGCCTGGCTACCCCCCTGCCCACGACCTCTCGGCACAACCGTGGTCTGGGGGCAGTCTGAACACTCAATGTGTCGACACTGGTACCGAAATGTTTCGTCAGTATGAACTAAGGCCCGACGAGCTCTTTCAGCGGTCTTCGTGGGCCCGGCGGACCGTCGCCTTCTTCCCCTTGACGGTGCTGGCCTTGAGGGCGGCGACCACCTCGTCGGCCGCCGCCTCCGGGACCTCCACGAGGGTGAAGCGGTCGGCGATCTCGATGGCGCCGATGTCGCGACCGCTCAGGCGCGTCTCACCGGCGATGGCGCCGACCACGTCCTGGGGCCGGATTCCCGCGCTGCGGCCGGCGCCGATGAACAAACGGGTCATCCCCGCTCCGGATGGCCTCGGCGGGCGTGGCGACCTGGGACCGCTGGGCTTTCCGGGGCGTCCTTCCCGGTCGAAGGAGGGGGCGACCTGCGGGATGTCCTCGTCGTCGGCCACCACACCGCCGGCCTCATGCGCCAGCTTCACTGCGGCCAGCGCCACCTCCATGACGTCGAACTTGTCGGTGAGGGTCTCGACGACCACCCGGAAGCCCTCGAGGTCGTCCTCGAGGATCGACTCCTCCAGGGCGGCGCGGGTGAGCTCCAGCCGCCGCGACCGGAGGTCGGCGGTGGTGGGCACCTTCTCCACGGTTATCCGCTGCTTGGTGACCCGCTCGATGGTCTTGAGCATTCGATGCTCGCGGGGCTCGACCAGGGTGATGGCCACGCCTTCACGGCCGGCTCGCCCCACCCGGCCGATGCGGTGGACGTAGGAGTCGGGCGCCGAGGGCACCTCGTAGTTGAAGACGTGGGTGAGCTGGTCGATGTCGAGGCCCCGGGCCGCGACGTCGGTGGCGATCAGGAGGTCGGCCGTCCCGCCCCGCAGCCGGCCCATCACCCGGTCACGTTGTTCCTGCGTCATGCCGCCGTGCAACGCTTCGGCCCGGTAGCCGCGGCCGTTCAGCGTGGAGGCGATCTGGTCGACCTCGTCCCGGGTACGGCAGAACACGATCGCGGCAGCAGGCGACTCCACGTCGAGGATGCGACCGAGCGTGGCGGTCTTGAAGGCCCGGGGGACGACGTAGGCCATCTGGCGGACGAGGGGCGCCTGGCCGGCGTCGACCTGGTCGCGGCCCATGTGGATCCGCACGGGGTTGCGCAGGTGGCGCTTGGCCATCTTGTCGATCCGCGCCGGCATGGTGGCCGAGAAGAGGACGGTCTGCCGCTCGGCCGGGGTCACCTGGAGGATGGCCTCGATGTCCTCGGCGAAGCCCATGTCCAGCATCTCGTCCGCCTCGTCGAGGACGACGACCTGCAGGCCGTCGAGCGGCAGCGTGCCCCGGCCGATGTGGTCGAGGGCCCGGCCGGGTGTGGCGACGACGACATCGACCCCCCGGTCGAGGGCGCCCAGCTGCCGGCCGATGGGCTGGCCGCCATAGATGGGGAGGACGCGGGCGCCGAGCTCGCGGCCGTACCGGTGGGTGGCCTCCGACACCTGGATGGCCAGCTCCCGGGTCGGCACGAGGATGAGGGCTACGGGCCGCTTGGACCGGGGGCCGGCGCCGAGGCGCTGCAACAGCGGGAGGGCGAAGGCGGCCGTCTTGCCGGTGCCGGTGGCGGCCTGGCCCAGGAGGTCCCTGCCCTCGAGCAGCGGCGGGATGGCCTCGCGCTGGATGGGTGTGGGCTCCTCGTAGCCGAGCCCGGTCAGTGCGGCCAAGAGCTCCGGGCCGAGGGCCAGGTCGGCGAAGGTGGTCGGGGCGGCATCATCGTGGTCTGAATGCGTCATGGAGAGTCCGAGCTTCCCACGCCGCTCGAACGCACCGTCTCGGGGATGGGCTCAACGGGTCCGAGGAACTCGTCGTGGAGGCGGACGGCGAGCACCGCCCGTTGGGTGGCATCCGTGACACCCATGCGCTCGTGCACATGCGCCGCCGCCGCTCGGACCGCCGCGTGCCGGACCCGGTCGTCCTCGTCGGGGAAGTCGAACCGCCAGCGTCGTGCCCGCTCGGCGATCGCCTGCTTCTCCCTGTCATCGAGGGCGAGCCCGGCCGCAGGGAAGACCCTGCAGTCGTAGGTGCGGCAGGTTCTCGGCCGGTGCTCGTAGATCGAGCACCGGTCGTCGACCAGCATCGGGCAGTGGCCCTTCTCGTCGTACCCAAGGAGGACGTTGCCGGCCGGCATTCGGGGCGCCGGGAAGAGCAGCTCGCCCGGGATGTGGGCGAGCGTGTCGGTCTCGTCCGGGCCGACGTGGACGAACTGGGACGATCGGCAGCAGCCCGTACAACCGTCGCACGGAACGTCGGACGGAGCGACGCCGTCGAGGGCCCGCCGCATGCCGGTCAACCAGGCTGAGAAGCTCCCGGCGGGCAGCGGCGCGCCCGCGATGCGGTCGTCGGCCATACCGACAAGGGTACGGAGGTCAGCCGGCGAGGATCTCGTCGAGGCGCTCGTAACCCTCTCGGATCCCGTACTCCATCCCGCTGGCCAGCATGGCGTCGCGGTCCTCGAAGCTGTCGACCAGGGAGTGGCGGTGAGTCGGGTGCGGCCGTGCCGAGGTCTTCGAGCACCAACTTCTCGAGGGCCACGCCGTCGGGCATGTCCTCGAACGTGAAGGTCTGGACGGTGTTCCGGGGCCCGTTCCACTTCACGAAGAGCTCGCGGGTCGACGTGGGCCCGGAAGACCTTCTCCGGCGGAGCGTCGAACTCGCGGACGATTCGGATGGCCGGGACGGTGGGGTCGGCGGTGATCTCGGTCTCGCTGTGTTGGTGGTGGTCATTGTCTTGTTCCTTTCGGGTTGGTGTTGTCGGTTCATCCGGTATGTCACGAAGGACGTCGTCAAGACGGCGATAGCGCTCCTCGGCTTCGCGCCGGTAACGCTCGATCCACTTGGTCATCAGGTCGAACACCTCCGCTTCCAAGTGCACCGGGCGGCGCTGGGCCTCCCGGGTCCGGCTGACCAGGCCGGCGTCTTCGAGCACTTTCAGGTGCTTGGAGACGGCCTGGACGGTGACGTTGTAGGGCTCGGCCAGCTCATTGACGGTGGCGTCGCCCACTGCGAGCCTGGCCACGATGTCCCGCCGGGTGGGGTCGGCCAGGGCCGAGAACACCCGGGTGAGCGGATCAGCTGCCACTACTCTCCTTCCCGGTATTCAACTGCTTGGTTGAATACAACCTACCCCTGTGCGAAGGCGTTATCAACCGTTTGGTTGATTACTTCGGGAGCCGCCGGTCAGTGCGAAAAGGCTAGAAGTCGCGAACTCCTACACCGGCCTCCGACGAGGCATCGCTGTACAGTCCGGCCGGCCCGCAGGCGTGGAAAGGACGACGATGTTCGGTTCGACGAGACGGCACGGATCACGGCTCACCAGGGCGCTCTACGTGCCCGGCATGGCGTTGCTCCTGACAGCCGCCGGTTGCTCAGACTCCACCAACACCGCGGGTGACCCCCAGATCTCCGCAGACGCCGACCGGACTGATGGCGGCAAGCTGGAGACCCTGACCGTCAAGGGGAAGCGGTACACCCCCAACGGTCAGGTGCTCGTCACCGTCGCTGCCGCCGCCACAGGCGGGAACGCCAACCCGTACGTCGAGGAGACGGTCCAGGCCGACGGCTCCGGGAAGTTCGAGTGGAAGAAGCAGCCCGTACCCTGTCCCCAGCCGGTCGATTACGAGCGGGCGAGCTACATCAGGGTCATCGCCCGCGACATGACCGGTGGCATCAGCAGCAGCCGCGTGCTGGATCCCGGCGGGCAGGCGGACTGCCCCTGACCGATCCGGTCGTCGCCTTCGAGTCGCCGGCGGCGTAGCAACTGGTCGAAAGTCAACCGGGCCAAGATCGAGCGGCTCATCGAAGAGGGCCTCGCCACCCTAAACAGCCAGAACCGCTACGCCGTGCTGCACCGCATCCAGGATGCCAAGAAGCCCGAGACTCGAGCCCGTCGGATCGATACGTTCATCGCCATGCTCGACGAAGGAACCAAGCCGTACCCGTAGTTGGTAGGTTCACGCGCCATGCACACGAGGCGGAGCGTTCGACTCTGGCTGATCGCCACGACCTTCGTGGTGGTGGCGGCGGGCTGCGCCGACGAGGAGACATCGGTGTCGGTAGGACGCCCCACGGTGGTGACGCAGGAGGAGCGGCTGTCGCGCACCCATGAGGCGCCGAGCGTCCTGGTCGACCGCAAGGACCCGGACACCGTCTACCTGGCCGAGGTGGAGCTCCAGGCCGGCGAGAACCGCTTCTATGTCTCCTCGAACGGAGGCGCGACATGGAAGCAGTCCGAGGGGCCTCGGCTGGAACCGTTCACGGACGGGGGGCTCGGCGCAGGCAACCCCAAGAACATCCGCACCGAGCTCCATCAGGACTCCAAGGGCACGATCTACTACCTCTTCCACGCCCAGGATCCCACGGCCGGCGGCGCCCGCAGCGTGCTGCTCGGGCGGTCGACCGACGGGGGCCTCACGTGGAGGACCTCGCCGGTCTACGTGGCCCCCAAGGGCACCGAGGAGGCCACCGAGCTCAACTGGCAGGCGCACATGGCCATCGATCCCGCCAACGAGCAGCGCATCCACGTCACCTGGCGACGGGCGTTCCAGTTGCCCATGGGTGCACCGGCTCGACCGGTCCGGCCGTTCGTGGCCGTGTCCGAGGACGGCGGGGCGACCTTCGGCTCACCCGTGATGTTGTTCGACAAGGCAGCCGGGTTCGAGGCCCCGAGGCTCGCGATCCGTGACGGCAAGATGTTCGCCTTCTACCGGCTGAACGCCCCGGCCGCCGGCGCCGGGGTGCCCGAGCCGCGCCTCACCTCCATCGTGGCGTCGATCTCCGAGGACGGCGGCAAGACCTGGAAGGACTCCGAGATCACCGCCCAGCGCGACGCCAGCGAACCCGTCTCGCTCTACGACGCCGAGCGACGCACCTTCTACCTGGTCTGGCACGACAACCGGAACCAGGACCTCGACATCTTCTTCTCGAAGTCCACCGACGCGGTGACGTGGAGTGAGCCCCGCCAGCTCAACGACGACCCCAAGGGCACGAGGATCGGCCAGTTCTATCCGAAGATTTCCGTCGCCCCCGGTGGCCGCATCGACGTAGCCTGGTACGACTTCCGCGACGATCCATTCCCGGCGCCCACCGTGGCGCCCACGGCCACGGCCCCGTTCCTCGGGCTGACCACCGACGTGGGCAAGTTCGACGCCGTGTACCTGACCTCGTCGGAGGACCAGGGCCAGAAGTGGTCGAAGAACCTCAAGGTGAACGACGTGCCCAACGACCGCACGCTGGGGACGGCCGGGCCGCAGTTCTTCGTGCAGGTTCCCCTGGCCGTGGCCTCCAGGGACGACTCGAGCGTCATGGCGTGGTCCGACACCCGCAACGGCAACCTCGACAACTCCACCCAGGACATCGCCACCAACGTCATCGACCACGCCTTCAGCACGCCGGAGGAATACCGCTCCCAAGACGTCGCCTTCGGGATTCTCGGAGGGGTCGGGTTCGGCGCCGGCCTGGCGATGTTGCTTTCGGTGATGGCCATGCGACGGTCGGCGCGAGGGGCGCCGGCGCCGGCGTCCGCGTGACGCCGCACCGGTCGATCGAGGGCGTCGACACCAGCACCGCCGGCTTCGTGGGGCCCACCCAGAGGGGCCCCACCACCGGCCCGCCCGAAGCACTCCCGAGCTTCGCGGTGTACGAGCGGATCTACGGACAGGGCGACGACCTCGTCATCGACGGCGTGGCCACCACCAACTTCATGTTCTACGCAGCGCGTGCGTACTTCGAGGAGGGCGGGACGAGGCTGTTCGTGGCGCGCGTGACCGACACCTCGGTCGAAGGGTACCGGGAAGGTCTCGCCGCTCTGGAGGCGGTGGAGGACATCTCGATCGTCGCCGCGCCAGGTGCGCACGGTCACGAGGTCGCCACGGAGCTCGTCACCCATTGCGAGACGATGCGGTCCCGCATGGCGTTGCTGGACACGCCGGCCGGCCTGCCCGTCGAAGAGGCTCGCGACTACCGCAGGCAGGCGCCGTCGTCGGGCCATGCGGCCTTGTACTACCCGTGGGTGAAGGCCGACGTGCGAGGCGGTGTGCCCGTGCACCTGCCGCCCAGCGGTTTCGTCGCCGGCATCTGGGCGGGGAACGAGCCGGAGTACGCGTCCGCGGGCGAGGAGGTCGGGTCGGCGGTCGATCTCGAGATCCGGCTGACAAAGGAGCAGCAGGAGGTGCTCAACCCGGAGGGCGTGAACTGCCTCCGGTACCTCCCCGGCCGGGGCGTCGTGGTGTGGGGTGGTCGGACGCTCAGCGACGATCCAGAGTGGAAGTACGTCAACGTCCGCCGGTACTTCCTCTACCTGGAGCGGTCGATCGACCGGGGCACCCAGTGGGCGGTGTTCGAACCCAACGGTGAGTCCCTGTGGGCCGGCGTCCGTGAGACCGTCGAGGAGTTCCTGCTCGCCGAGTGGCGGAAGGGCTCGCTCCAGGGCGCAAAGGCCGAAGAGGCGTTCTTCGTGAAGTGCGACCGGTCGACGATGACCCAGGACGACCTCGACAACGGCCGCCTCATCTGCCAGATCGGCGTGGCCACCTCCCGGCCGGCCGAGTTCGTCATCTTCCGCATCGGCCAGTGGACGGCGGGGGGATCTACTGCGACCTAGCCGTCGGCGGGTGCCTGATCGAACGGTGTCTTCCCACCCAGGTCAGCCGGCTTGTCAAGCCCCGGCTCAGTCCGGCCACGTTGGACCCAACAGAAGGGCCGGTGCTTGCGCACCGGCCCTTGACCGACATCTCTTGACTGGTGGCGGGGGCAGGATTTGAACCTGCGACCTTCGGGTTATGAGCCCGCAGTCTGCCGTCCGGGTGGGTCCGTCCCGGTCCGGCTACGTCCGTGTTCGTGCAGGTCAGCGGGGGTTTCGGGGACCGGTCGTCCGCCGTCGTCCGGCCCGGTCCGTCGTGGTTCGTTTGACAAGTTGTTTGACACGTAGGCGGCCTCGGGGACCTCGACCAGCGAGGCGACGGCGGCAACGAACCGCCGCACGAACTGCACCCGATCTCCGAACACCTGAGGCTCGACATACGCCCACCCGTCGACTGAGTCGGTGCCCGACCCGATCCACACGCCAGGGACGCCGAACGAGGACAACCGTTCGCGTTCCTCCGGTGTCGTGGTCTCGCCGGCCACCCACACCAGCAGTGAGGCCGGCAACATCCCGCTGGTGATCGCGCCGATCGCGCACACCTGGAACCCGAGGTCCACGAGCAAACCCCCGCTTCCTCCGATGACCTGCTGGGTGAGGTCCACATCGGGGTCGCGCAAGGCCTGCTCGCTCGCCCCAATACCTGCGACTGCCGTGGCGTCGGGGTAGACAGCGCGCCAGTCGCGGGTTGAGGCCCACAGCCCAAAGGTGACGGCAGCGGTGCCGGCCCGCTCCCGTCGGTGGCGCGCGACCACATCCGCGAACGGCAGGGTCGGGTCGACGAGCTTCACCATCGGGTTTCCTCCATCTTGAGGATAACGCTCGAGTCACGCACGGCGAGCTGCACATACGACAGCGTCCGGATGGCGGAGGCCTCGAAGATCGGATCGCCCTCCTCGAAGATCGCCCGCACCGAACGAACCTGGAGGCCCTCCTGGGCGGCACGTTCGCAGTACCAGTTGATGACGGCGCAGTCACGGGCCCGGTTCCCGCTGGGCCGGTTCCTCGCCGGCACGCGTCCTTGGGTCAGGCATTCGTTGACGTACTGGTCATCGGCCTCGTTCAGCACCTGGTGCCAGCGCGGATTGAGAAGATCGAGGCAGCCGTCCAGGCTCACCCGGGCTGCGACGACGGCGGCATCGTCGCCGAAGCGATCGACGGTCCACGCCTGGGCTCGCCAGGGCGAGTCCTGCCACAGGTAAAAGCCAGTCCCGATCCACTCGAAATGTTGGTCACTCTGGCGGATGTCGCCGATTAACAGGTGGGGAACGGCCGCGTGGTTCGTTCCGTGGAAGCCGATCACCGGGAGCTGGATCACGTCGCGCTGCTTTGCTTTCGTTCGGTCGACAGAGATGTCATCCCCAGAAGATCCCGCTGCGATCTTCGTCGACCGCCGCCAGCAGCGTCTCGATCTGCGACGACGGGGACAAGGGGTCGAAGCGGTGGAACTTGAGGTTCCGGTCCCGCCAGTAGACGGCCCACTCGCGACGGGCCTTCGTGTAACGGAGGCGGACGATCGGGAACCGAGTCCAGTCCGGTCCGAAGTCGGGTCGCCATGGCGGCCGGCACTCGAAGACGGTCACAAACCGCTCGGCCACGTCGAGTTCGTAGCGGATCTGCCCACGGGCACGCTCGGGCAGCCGGTCATTGCGACTCTCGACCCACCGGCGAGCCCGGGCGACATCCGTTTCAGGGAGCACCTCGTCCACCGTAGGACGAGCGACGAAGGTCGGCACAGAAGGGCCTCCGCCAGGTGGACCATCGCGTAGGGTCGGGCTGTGGGCGACCGCATTGACGACCTGATCGAGGAGATTATCGTCGACGCCTACGGCGAGCACGAGCAGCTCTGGTCGTTCCGCCAGGTGTTCGAGGACGAAGCCCGGTTCCCGTTGCGTGGCCGGGTGGTCGGCGTGGAGGTGGAGGTCAACTCGGTGGACTTCGACGGCGACGAACGCCGTGGCCTGATCGCCGTGTGCCGGCGTGCCGGTGAGATCCACACGGTGGCCCTGCTCGACATGACGCCGTCAGGGCCGCTGCCCCTGCGGACCCGGCAGCTCCTCGACGCCTACCGGCGCTGGTCGGGAGCCGCCCCCCATGCGCCTGCTGCGCCGGATCATGTGACACCGTGGGTGTACCCGCGCTTCGCCTCGGCCACGATCGAAGTGGGCCCTCCCCTGGCGTTGCAGCCGATGGGCGACTGGGACCCGGCCGAGGAGTACTGGGGCGAGCCCGGCGAGCCGCTGGACCCGCTGTCCGAGGAGGTCTTCGCCGCCGGGGTGCGGCCGTGTTTCGAGATGGAGCAGGTGCTCCCCGGCGTCGAGCCCGACGACTGGGACACCGACCCGATCGTCGAGGCCGCCGACCTGCATCGTGCCGGCTATAACCGCGAGGCGATTCGGTTGCTCGAAGGCCTGCTCGCCATCGACCCCCGCTGCATCGACGGCTGGGGCCACCTCGGCCTGATCGCATTCGACACCCGGGGGCCGGGGGCCGCTGCCAAGCTCTACGAGACCGGCGTCGCCGTAGCCGAACAATCGTTGCCGGAAGGTTTCGCTGGCGTGCTGCCTTGGGGGATGGTCGACAACCGTCCCTTCCTCCGCTGCCTCTACGGCTTGGCTCTGTGCGCGTGGCGCCAGCGCCGGTGGGACGACGCCGAGGCGATGCTAACCGCACGGGTATGGCTCGACCCGACGGGGCCATGGGACGCGCTGGCCTGCCTTGAGCCGGTCTGCGCCCATACGCGTTGGACCCGGTCGTGACCGGCACGCCGCGCCGTCCGCCCATCTTCGGTCCCGAACCGTGGACCACGGTCGCCGGCGCCGACTGGTGCCACTTCGACCAGTGGTTCGCCATCGTGGCCGTAGGTGACTTCGGAGGCGACCTCGATGCGCTCGAAGCCGAGATGATCGGACGCCTCCGGTCATTGCACGGCCGGCGGGACGTGGAGGCCAAGCTGAGCCACCTGGCCGATCTCCGGGACCGCCTGTCGTCCTCTGGCATCGACGCCGCGGCGCTCGCCGCCGCCGCCGAGCCTGACAAGCCGACGGTCGCCAAGGCCCGCCGCAAGGTCCTCGCCCAGGAGCTCGAGGACCGCGCCAGGACTCCGGCCATGCGCGACACGCCGTCGGCTCGCCTGCAGCGGCGGGCCCTCTACGGCCATTGGCACCGGTTCCCGGTCAACCCGGACCGCTGGTACGAGAAGCTGGCCGGGCGACGACCGGCGACCTACGTTCCCAAGGGCCGTACGTTCGCGCTCACCCGCCAGCTCGGGGAACGTCTCGGCCGACTCGACGGGCCGCGGCGCGCCGAGGCCGACCGGCTCGCCATCTACCGGGCGTTCCAAACCGTCGGCGTCGAGCTGGCCGAGCGCGGCGACGACTCGTACGGCAACATCGGCGAGCTGCGAGTCGAGGCCTTCCACACCTACCTCGGCATCGACTGGGCCGCCACCGGCATGGAACCGGAGCACTGGTGGCAGGACCTGTGCGAGCTACTGGTCTCGGAGGTCTATGCGCTGACCTACAAGCAGGAGACCCTGGCGTTCCGGCACGTCCCCGCGGGGCAGGCCGACCTGGTCGAGAGGATCCTCCTCGGGCTGGCGGGCGAGTGGCGGAGCGCCTACCACGATTACCAGGCCGACGAGGCGCTCCAACTGGTCGCCTGGCTCCACATCGCCGGCCGCCGCTACTCCCGCTACGCCGGCGCCGCACATCGCCTCGGCTCCGACCACTGGATGCCGATCGTCGCCCTCGCCGAATCGGCGGCGGCCCTGGGTCGCACGGAGCTCGCCATCGAGGTGTTCCGTGCCGCCGATCAGCCCGGCATGCACCGCGACCACCTCAGGGAGCGCTGCCTCAAGCTCACCGGCATGCGCCTCGACGACCCCGCGCCACCGCTGCGGGTCGTGAAGTAGGGAGGGCCGTTCGGCATCATGCCGGCCCGTCGACGCCCCTCCCCGACGCCGGCACTCGACGCGCTGTCAGGCGCCGAACACGCCCGCGTCCTGGCCGACCTGCTCACGTCGCATCCCGAGTTGCGGCCCGAAGGTGAAGATGCTGCTCGTCGCCTTCTCGACGACGCGTCCATCGGCGCCATCGCCGAGAGTGTCGCCTGTGCACTGGAGGACATCCCACTCGACGCACTCGCAATGCGCTCAGGACGGGTCCGCGGCCGGGGCTACGTCCATGAGACCGACGCCGCGTGGGAGATCGTCCACGAGTCCGTGGAGCCTTTCCTCGCCGACCTACGCAGGCGCGCCAGCCTGGGCCTGGATGCCGCGGCGGACGTTGCGGCCGGGATCGTGACTGGGCTCTACCAATGCCGAGAGCCCGAGGACGGGACCGTCGTCGCCTACGCCGGTCCCGATTCCCTCGCCGAGCTAGCCGAAGAGGTCATGAACGAGGCGAGCAAGCTTGGCGTCGTGCTGTCGCCGGATCTCCCCGAGCAGTTCTGGCCCGACTGGTCCCTACCCGCCTGACGTCCGGCGGGCGCCGAGACGGCCCCGCTGTGCTTCTACCGATACTTCTACCGGGTCTCGACCCGGCGGTAGATGATACCGAGCGGGCCGCTGATGTGTGCGCCTGGAGCCGGTGGCGAGAAGGCGCCGGTCCGGGCATTCGGTGCGGGGCGCCGACGTCGCACGGGTGCCCCCACCAACCCCGCGTGCTGGCCGCACCCGAGATGGTGAAGGCTCTCTACTATCATCGTTCCGGGTTGGAGCAGACTCGCCCGGTCGGCCCGCCCAACGAAGGGACGTTCGGGGATGCGAGCCCTCAGGCAAACGTGGTGGGCCCCTCTGGCCGCGGTGCTCGTCGTCGCAGAACTGCTCGTCGCGCAGGCGTTCCTGATCGGTGACGGCACGTCCAACATCTTGAACGCAGAGAGCACGACTGCTGGCGCCACGCTCTCCCTTGGAGGTGCCGCAGCTCTCGCAGTCGGACTATGGGCTCGGCCGAAGGCCCGTGTTGTCGGGAATGCCTTGGTTGTCGTGGGCGCCGTGTTGGCTGCAATCTGGGTCTGGACGGTCCTCATGACCCCAATCGCGATCGCGGTCATCGTTGGCGTCACCGTCAGCCAGGTGCGTTCGGCGGAGCCGACATCTGACACACCGTAGGGGCCGACTGTCGGTCAGACCCGGTGACGTGACCGATCAGGCCGCGCGACCGCGTCCCCTGCATGCCGCCTGATATCGGACGCGGCTGGCGTGCAAGAGGCTGACCGTGTCAGGCGGCCGCCGCGCAAGGGTGAGCGCGAAGTCGGCGAGTCCTTCCCCTTCGGCGTTACCGCTGACGCCGACGGTGCGAGGGAGTGGCTTCCGTGCCTTACCGTGGAACCGTCGTTCGGTCGCGTCGTTCTGTGCGGGGTCACGAACGCAGATCGACGGATCCGCGTGCGATGCACTGGTGTCTGCCCGCGCCAGAACGACGCTCCGCCGGCATCGACGTGGCCGCGAGGCAGGCGATGCCAGCCACCAGCAGCGCACCGAGGCGAACCCGACCCGCGACACTTGTCAGCGGCCATGAGATCCTGAACGGAGACGGCCAAAGAACTGAACGCTGGCGGCCACGAGAACTGCGCGGTGGCGGCCACCAGATCTGCCTGATCGATTGACCGTTGCCCCGGTGGGTCC
>Ga0136633_1002164_pt1 | contig 13746 bp, 12 predicted proteins | sample AntDrymeUQ832206_2_FD_105494 | JGI IMG/M metagenome (GOLD analysis project Ga0136633, IMG submission 105494) | Polar desert sand microbial communities from Dry Valleys, Antarctica - metaG UQ83 (22.06) | ecosystem: Environmental > Terrestrial > Soil > Desert | place: Antarctica: Dry Valley... | reverse complement strand
GGCCGGACGCAGGCAGTGCCAGCGCCGCCCCGGCGACCGCTGCGATCACGGTGCCCAGCGCCGATATCGCCAGCGTCTGCAATGCAGCCCAGCCAGTCTTGGCGAGGAAGCCGGGCGCCAGGTCGGGCGGAAAGAACTCGGCAACGAACTGGCCCATCAGCCGCAGCGATTCGCTGCTGAGCAGGGTCCGGTAGCCGAGCCCGAGATACAGGAAGCTCCCGACCACTGCCGCGGCGATCAGGACCATCGCCGCGATGCAGGTCAGGCACGGCCCGGCGGCGCGGGTTCGCTCGGCGGCAGTCAGGTCGGATGCCATCGTCGGCGGTTCAGGCCAGCAGCCGACGCAAGGCGGCGCTCAGGCCGTCGGCCAGCAGAACCAGGGCCAGGAACACGATCAGGATCGAACTGGCTTCGCCGCCGTTGAGCATCCTCATCGACTGGTCCATCAGCTGGCCCAGGCCGCCGGCGCCGACGAAGCCCATCACGACCGAGGCACGCACGGCGCACTCCCAGCGGTAGACTGTATAGGAGGCAAGTTCCTGGGCACTGCCCGGCAGCAAGCCATAGAAGAAGGCGGCCGTGCGCCCGCCGCCGGCTTCGAGAACCGCCTGGGCGGGGCGCGTGTCGCCCGACTCGAGTATCTCGGCATACACCTTCCCGAGCATGCCGCCATAAGTGACTGCCAGCGCCAGCACCCCGGCCGCGGGTCCGAGCCCGAGGGCCCGCACCAGCATCAGCGCCCAGACCAGTTCCGGAATTGCGCGCAGGATCGTAAGCAGCGCCCGCGCGACCTGGCGGAGCAGATCGCTGCGCCAGCGGCCCGACCCCGGGCCGATGCGCGAGATCGACAGCGAATGGGTCATGATAGCTGCCAGCGGGACCGCGATCACGAAGGCCAGGGCGATGCCGGCGGTCGCCATGGCCACCGTCTCCAGGGTTGCCTTCAGCAACAGGCCGAGAAACTCGCTGCCAGTCGCCGGCGGGATGAAACCCGACAGGAACAGGCCGATCGCGGTGAGATTGCCGGATTCGAACAGCCGCCATGGCTTGAAGTCCGCGAGGATCGCCAGCGGCCAGAGCACGATCAGCGCAAGTACCAGCGCAGTGGCGCGCTGGGGCGCAAGCGGATCGCGCAGCGCCGGCCAGCGCGCCTCGACGCTCCCGTCCAGGCTCATCGGCACCCGGGACGCACCATCGGCACGATGTTGGCGCGCTTGTCGCGGGGGGCGCCGAACGGCGGCCATGCCGACTCGGAGCCCTGCATCGGAAGCTGGGCGCCTTCGGTCGCATAAAGCTCCTGCAGCATCCGGCGATCGACCTCGCCGGTCGGTGCATCGAATACCACCGATCCGGCCCGCATGCCGACGATTCGCGGAAACCACTTGAGGGCGATGTCGACGGCATGAAGCGACGCGACGAGCGTGGCGCCGCGCTGCTCGACATGGGTCACGAGGTGACCGACCGCGGCATCGGCCAGCGCCGGATCCAGCGCCGAAACCGGCTCGTCGGCCAGCATCAGGTCCGGGTCCTGGTAGAGCACTCGCGCAATACCGACCCGCTGCAATTGCCCGCCGGACAGGCGATCGCAACGATCGAACAAGCGATCTGCCAGATCGAGTCGGGCCAGCGCCTCCCGGGCCCCAACGATATCGCTCGGATAAAGGAGCGAGGTCAACGCCTGACGCAGGCTCCAGCGGCCGAGGCGGCCGGCCAGTACGGCCGTGACCACCCGCAGGCGCGGGGGGATGGGCGGCCGCTGGTGCACCATGCCGACCCGGGCCCGGTGACGTCGCAGTCCGCGCGCGGACATCCGCCAGGGACTCTCGCCCAGGATCTCGATCCGGCCCTCGGTCGGGCGCAGCGCGCTGGCCAGGATGCGCAACAGGGTGGTCTTGCCGGCGCCGGACGGGCCGATGATCGCCAGGCGCTCACCCTTGGCCACTGCCATGTCCACCTGGGACAGCGCGCGATCGCCATTGGGGTGGACCATGCCGATACCCTCGAGCCGCAAAGAAGTCTCTACCTCCTCGCCAGCGCGGACCAGACTCGTCACCGGATGAGGCCTGCCGACTTGCCGGCCGCTTCGATGCCCTCGTAGTTGCTGGCCTGAGTGGGAATGAACCGGGAGGCGCGCTGCAGCGAAAGGATCTCCTTTTGCTCCGGATTGGCCGGATCGAGCTTGAGGAAGGCCTGCCTGAGCTTGTCCACCAAGGCTGCGTCCATGCCCGGACGCACCGTCCAGTTGTAGTCGTAGTACGGCGGCGTGGTCTCGAGCACCCGCACCCGCGCCGCATTCGGATTGCCGGATTCGATCAGCTTGTCCATCACCGACGCGTTGAGTACCCCGGCTTCGGCCCGGCCCGAGGCGACAAAGGCCACTGTCGCATCATGGGCGCCGGAGAAGGCTATTGTCGAAAAATCCTTCTCCGGTTCGACGCCGGCCCGCAGCAGGAAGTGGCGGGGCATCAGGTGGCCCGAGGTACTCGACGGCGAACCGAAGGCAAAGGTCTTGCCTTTCAGGTCCGCCAGCGTCTTTGCCTTGCTGTCGATCGGCACGATGAACTTGCTGGTGAACTTCTCGTCCTCGGCACGCTGCACGATCGGCACTGCGCCGCCGTCGGTGCGCAGGCGCGCCTGAATGAAGGTGAAGCCGCCGAGCCAGGCGAGGTCGATCTTGCCGGTCGCGAGACCTTCCACCACCGCGGCGTAATCGGTCACCGGCGTGAACTGGACCGTCAGACCGGTCTCCTTCTGCAGATAGTCGCCGAGCGGCTTGAACTTGCGCTGCAGTTCCGTCGGCGCCTCATCCGGGATCGCCGAAACCCGCAGGGTCTTGTCCTGGGCGAGCGCCGCGGGCGCGACCGGGCTCAGCATCAGCAGCACGGACAGCAGAAAGGACAGCGACGGCAGGATGGAACGGGTCAGTGAGGGTGTCATGGGTTCTCGATTGGAAGGAGGGCCAGCAGCGATTGTGCCGCCAGTGATTCAATCCTGCCGCGCGACCGTCCGGAAGCCGGCAAAGACGTCGTTGCGGTGAGGCATGAAGAAATTCCGATAACTCGGGTCATGCAGTCTGGGGTGGGTGGCAAACGCGCCGCCGCGCAGCTCACGGTGATTGCCGAACCAGGGGGCGGAATAATCCCTGTACGGCCCAGGGATAAATCCGGGATAGGGCTTGAAAGCGTCTGCGGTCCATTCCCAGACCGCGCCGCCCCAGGCGAAGCCACCGGTCCCACCCCCGGCCTCCCGGCGGGGATGGCTTCGCGCCGCATGCTCCCACTGGGCAGCGCTGGGCAGGCGACAGCCGGCCCAGTGGCAGTAGGCCTGCGCCTCGAAGGCGTTCACATGGATCACCGGCTGGTCCGGTTCGAGCGGCCGCCACCAGTCGAACCAGCGCTGCTCCCATTGCCCGGACGCCCGCCCGCCGCCGGCGCGCCGCCAGCGCTCCGGCTGGGAGCGATCCGCCTGCGCGCGCCAGCGTCCTGCCTCGTCCGGCCAGAATGCCGGGTCGTCGTAGCCACCCGACTCGACGAACTCGAGGAACTGGCCGGCAGTGACCGGCGCCGAATCAATATCGAAATCAGCCAGCAGGACTGCGCAGCCCGGCAGTTCGTTGTCGAAGGCGAAGCCCCCTACCCCCCGTGCCCCTCCCAGACCGACCTCGCCGCCGCGCACGGATAAGCGGGCAGGCGCCGGCAGGCGATGGAAGTCGACACCGGGCGGCGCCGGATAGCCGAGCGTGGACCGCAGCCAGGCGAAGGCCTCGCCATGCATGTCCTCATGGAAGAGCGCGAGACGGTGGAAATACAGGGCATCGCCGTCCCGGCCCGAGGGCAGCGCCGCCATGCAGGCCTCGAGTTGGGCATCGAGCATCGACAGCACCCGGGCACGCGGCAGCGACAGCTTCCAGCGCTCGGCGTGCGGGATGCGCGACGAGTCCAGCACGGCATCCGGACCGGCGTTCACCGGCGGCCGCGATGCCTGCGGCCGATCCTGCGCGTCGGCGTGATGCGGACCCCGGAGCGTCCAGAACTCCGCGAACCAGGCCAGGTGCGCAAGTTCCCACGCTACCGGATTGATCCCGTCCCGCTGCGGCACCGCCCATTGCTCGTCCGTCAGGTCGCTGGTCCAGGCCAGAGTGCGGCGACGGCAGTCGCGCAGGGCCTCGGCCAGCACGTTGCCGTGCAGCTCACGGACTTCAATCATGGGTAGCCGATACCGTGTGACAGAATCGCCGGATGGAACAACCCCGGGTCTGCCTCGTGACGCCCGCCGTTGCAAGCGCCAATAACGGCAACTGGCATACCGCAGCGCGATGGCAGCGCTTCCTGGCCCCGCTGGCCCAGGTTACCGTCGTCACCGCATGGCAGGACGAGCCGGCGGACGCGATGATCGCACTCCATGCGAGACGCTCGGCGGATTCGATCCTCCGGTACCGCCAAGCGGGCCGTGACGCCCCCCTGGCCGTGGTGTTGACAGGGACCGACTTGTATCGTGATCTGGATGTAGACATGTTGGCCCGGCAGGCGCTGGGCTGCGCCAGCCATGTCATTGTGCTTCAAGACGAAGCGCTGAACCGGCTCGACCCTGCTGTGCGCTCCAGGGCCCGGGTCATCGTGCAATCCGCCACCGCTCTGAGGCGCCGGGAACCGGCGCCGGGGCGCTGCGAACTGGTGGCGGTCGGACACCTGCGCAACGAGAAGGATCCGCTGGTCCTGATGAAGGCTGCCCGCTTGCTGCCGGCGCAATCGCTGATCCGGATCACGCAGGTCGGCGCCGGGCTCGACCCGGCGCTCGCAGAGGCGGCGCACGAGACCGCAGCGTCCTGCCGGCGCTATCGCTGGCTCGGCCCGCGCTCACATGTCAGTACCCGGCGCAGAATTGCCGGTTCGCACGCGCTGGTCCACATGAGCCGGATGGAAGGCGGCGCCAATGTGGTGATCGAGGCCGTTCGCTCGGGCGTGCCCGTTCTGGCCAGCCGCATCGACGGCAACGTCGGGCTGCTGGGCCGATCCTATGAGGGCTACTTCACCGCCGGCGATGCCGACGAACTGGCGGCCCTGATGAGGCGCTTCGAATGCGACGCCGCGTTCGCCGCTACGCTCGCCGCGCAGTGCGCGCTCCGGGCTCCCGGTTTCGCACCGCAGTGCGAACGGCACAAGGTCCGGACACTGCTGGCCGACCTCCTCGCCAACCGCGTGAGCGCTTGACCCGCCGCCCCGGGAACGCCGTTCTGGCCCCTACCCGGCCGAGAGGCTGCGCGAGGCTCTCGCGGGCTGCGCGAACGCGGCCTTCAGCGATTGCCGGGGACGCGTGCGCCCGGCCGCCGGCCGCCCCCGGGCGGCGGCGCGCCGCGCATTGTTGCGGGCCGATTGCAATGAAAAGGCGGTGCTGGCGAGGCGCATCAGACTGGCGGCTGGCATTGTGCGGACTCCGGACGGTTGTCTACCCTGATCGGCAAGTCCGGAGATTGCGCGCGCCCGGGACAGACGGAATGAACCGGACGACGGATGGCGACGACTGACGGACGAATGGCACGCGGACTGGGTCGGTGTCGCGCGTTACCACCGTCCGCACCGCCCGTCCCGCCCCCGCCGACATCCGTCGGGCCACGCTGGAGGCGGTCGACCGCAGACGAGAGCATGTATCAACATTTCGACACAACTCCGGCACCAGCGACGCCCGTGATGACGCTTTTCGGCCTTCAGGTCCCACCTCCTACTCACGCGGCACTGGTACGCCACGTGCTAGCTGCAACCGCGGCGACCGCCGGATTCGGCCTCGGCAGCTGGCTCCTGCATAGTCCGCTCGATCGACCCGGCGCCGTGGCTCTTTTTGTCGGAATGCTTTACGTGTTGATGGCGGACCCGTTCCTCGCCATGCAGGACAGAAAGGGCGAACGTTATGCAGTAGCCACATCGGGTGCAGGCATACTGATTGCTTTCGCAGCCATCATGGAACAGATAACCACATTTTGAGGTTAGAAATGAAGCGGTTCGCCTTCCGGTCCATCGGAAACATTCCAGGTCCAGCCCTGCTCCTGGCGACCGCGTTGCTTGTCGGCTGTGCCGGCACACCCACCGGCGCCGATCGCGCGTCATCCGCTACCACCCCATCGACGATCACGGTGCCGGCCGACAAGATCAGGAATCGCTCGCTGGGCGTGATTACCGGTACCACTCCGAGTTTTTACGCCGACACGCCCGGACGACGCACCTTCGGGATCGTCGGAGTCATCGCCATGATGCGCGAAGGCAACCGGCTGGTCGAGACTTACGGCCTGGAGGATCCAGCGGGGCAATTGTCCGAGGACCTGGTCGCATCCCTTGCCCTGCACAACGGCATGCGGACGAGTACCCGCGACACGGCCGACCTCCTGCTTCAGATCAGCACCATCAACTGGGACTTCCGGCCCTACCGGAACGATCCGGAGAATCTCTACGTCGTCTATTCCGCCCGGATAAGCCTGGTCGACCAGAAAAATGGCGCCATCCTGGCGCAAGGCAAGTGCCGCAGCCATCGCGACCATCAGGGCGACTCCGCCACGCTGGACGACCTGCTGGCCGACGGCGCCAGGCGACTGCAGAAGGAATTGCGCGAAGCCGCGCAGGAATGCGCACAGTCGGTGAAGAGCGGCACCCTCAGCGCTTTCCTGCCGCCGGTCGCCACTGTGGCACAGCGCGCGATTTCGGAGCCTGCCGGGCCCTCATCCCGCTGACGCCCCCCGGGCGCGGTCAATCCAGCCGGCGGACGTCCTCGATGACCTTGCCGTCGTTGGGCAGGCTGCCCGTCGCCACCCACTCGACATCCGCGCGAAGGCGCGTCAACTCCCGCATGCTCTTCGCGACCCGTCCCGTCAGATCGCCGTCCGCATCGGCCTCTCCCGGCGCGGCAAGTTCGCAGCGCAAGGTCATGCGGTCGTCGGCCATGGCGCCGGACACCACCAGCCGGGCGCGGCGAATCTGCGGGTGCCGGGCAATCACCGCCGCCACCTGTTCAGGGTGCACGAACAGGCCGCGAACCTTGGTCACCTGGTCGGCCCGGCCCAGCCACCCGCGGATGCGCACATTGGTCCGCCCGCAGTCCGACTGACCAGCCATCACCGCCGACAAATCACCGGTGGCGAAGCGGATCATCGGGTACTGGCGACTGAAGCTGGTGATCACAATCTCCCCGACCTCGCCGTCGGCAACCGGTTCGCCGGTGCCCGGCGTGACGATTTCCAGCAGCAGGTCCTCCTCCAGGATCATCCCGTCCATCGCCTCGGACTCGTAGGCGACGCAACCCAGGTCGGCGGTACCGTACCACTGCAGCACCGTCTCGACGCCCTGCGCCCGGAACCACTGGCGCAGGCTTTCCGGCAACGCTTCTGCGGCCAGGGAGGCGCGGCGCAGGTGCGTGACGTCCACGCCCAGTTGCTGCGCCTTTTCGATGATGATCCGCAGGAAGCTGGGCGAGCCAAGATAGGCATCGGGACGCAACGCCCGGATTGCCTCGATCTGCTGCTCGGTCTGGCCTGTCCCCGCGGGAATGACCGCGCAGCCCAGCTTGCGCGCGGCATGGTCCACCATCCAGGCGGCCGGCGTCAGGTGATAGCCGAAGCAGTTCTGGAGCACCTGCCCCGGCCGGATCCCGGCGGCCCAGAGGGCCCGGGCGACCCGCCACGGATCCGGATCGGTACTTTCCGGATCGAAGATCGGACCCGGCGACATGAACACGTGGCCGAGCTTTCCGGCGGGCACGGTGGTCAGCCCCCCGAAGGGCGGGTCCGCCTGCTGCAGTGCCTTCAGTTGCGACTTCCGCAGCAGCGGCAGTGCGGCCAGCGCCTTGCGCGAGGTCACCTCCCGACCGGCAATGCCCTGAAGCTGCCGGGCCCACCCCGGCGCCTGTTCGATCGCGCGACTCACGAGGTCCGGCAGGCGCGCGAGCAAGGCGCCCTCACGCGCCTCCGGCGGCCGGGTTTCCAGGTCGTCGAAATGCGGAGTCATCGTCACAGCCAGCGCTTGCGGCGCTTGTAGGATTTGAGGTTCTTGAAGGACTTGCGCGCCTCACCTCCGCCGCCAAGGTAGAACTCCTTCACGTCCTCGTTGTCGACCAGGCTCTGGCGAGGGCCGTCCAGGACCACCTTGCCGGATTCCATGATGTAGCCGAAGCTGGCCACGTTCAGCGCCATCCGGGCATTCTGTTCGACCAGCAGGATGGTGATGCCCAGTTCCTTGTTGAGCTGGCTGATGATGCCGAATACCTCCTTGATCAGCATCGGCGACAGGCCCATCGACGGCTCGTCCAGCAGCATCATTTTCGGGCGAGCCATCAGCGCCCGGCTGATCGCGAGCATCTGCTGCTCGCCGCCCGAGAGGTAGCCGGCAAGGCCGGTACGCTCGCGCAGGCGGGGAAAGAAGTCGAAGACCATGTCGAGGTCACGCTTGATGCCGTTGTCGCGGCGGGTATAGGCGCCCAGCCGCAGGTTCTCCAGCACGGTCATGTCCTCGATGATGCGCCGCCCCTCCATGACCTGGAAGATGCCGCGGCGCACGATCTCCTCCGGCATCAGGTTGGCGATCTCCTCCCCCATGAAGCGGACATTGCCCCGGGTGACCTCGCCATTCTCCGTGCGCAGCAGGCCGGAAATGGCCTTGAGGGTCGTGGACTTGCCGGCCCCGTTGGGCCCCAGCAGCGCGACGATCTCCCCCAGGGGCACGGACAGGCTGACCCCGCGCAACACCAGGATGACCTCGTCATAGACCACCTCGATGTTGTTCACCGTCAGCACCGGCTCGGCCGCCACCGTCGGTGAAGACACCGTGGTATCCGCTACTGCGGGATTCATCGGTCGATCGCCCTCATGCCTCAGTCCTCGCCAGTGCCCTGGTCAAAGCCCGCCCGGCTCCACCCTACCAGCCGAGCCACTCGGGCTTGCGCGGGATATCCGCTTCGCCGATCTTCGCGATCGACTGCTTGTCTCCCTTGGAAAGCGCCTGGTAGATGAACACCTTGGTCGTGCCGCGATGATCCTCTGATGTCCAGGTCGAAGGAATGCACACGCCGGTCAATTCCGCGGGCACATGGTCCTTCATGTTCTCCATCGCCTTCTTGATGTTGGGGCCGGATATCTCGCCGGCCTTGGCTGCAGCGGCCATGGCGTCGCGCATGAAGTAGACCGAGCAGATTCCGCGCATGTAGTGCACCGCGCGGTATTCGCTGCCGGACGGATCGGACATCTTGGAGATCTCGCGAACCGTCTTCATTCCCGGCGCTTCGGATTTCCAGTCTGCCGCACCGACCACGAACAGCGTGCCATTGGCCGCATCGCCGGCGGCTTTGAGGGCGTTCTCGTCCATTGCCCAGACGTTACCCATGAACTGGGTGGCGACGCCAACGGTCTCGCAGGACTTCAACAGGGAGATCGTCGATCCGCCGGTATTGGCAAGGAACGCGTACTGCGCGCCGGAATCCTTGAGGCTCAGGCATTGGGCCTTGAAGTCTCCCGGCCTGAGCGAATACTGGATCGGCTGCATGACCTCGAATCCGCTTTCCTTCGCGTACTCCGCGCAGGCCGCCTTGGGTGCGTTCGGATAGGGGTGGTTGTCGCCCATGTGCACGAACTTCGGCTGCGCGACGCCCTTCTTCTTGGCGTCGGCGGCAGCCCATTGCACCAGCGCCCGGCAGCCGTCCGTATACGACGGGCCGTAGAAGAAGTTGTAAGGCGCGGCTTTGGAACCGTGGGTGCCCTTGCCGGACGGATCGGTCAGGTGGCCCGAATAGGAAGCCGAGTAGAACGGCACCTGGTCGTTGGCCACGAAGGCCACCAGGGCCTCGGTATCGGCAGTGCCCCAGCCCTGGGCAGCGACGATCTTGTCCGTGCCGGTCCACTTCTTGTAGGTGGCGATCGCGCGCGGCGCGTTGTAGCTGTAGTCGACGGTCTCGAACTTGAGCTGCCGGCCGGCGATGCCACCGCTCTTGTTGATGTAGGCCAGTGCGTCGGCCACACCCTGGCCATAGGGTTTGCCGACATCGGAGGTCGGACCGGTATAGTCGGCCAGGTGGCCGATGACGATCGGGTCAGCGGCAGCAGCCGGTCCGGCTCCGAGCGTGAGCGCCGCGGCGGCGATGACAAGTACGGGGGTCTTCATCACAAGTCTCCTCTTCTGGTTCGCAATTCAGTGTAATCGGCAGGGACCAGCGGCTAGTAGGAAAACGGGGACAGCTTCCAGGAGGCCTTGATCAGCTTCCAGCGGTGCGCGAGCCCTTCGGGCTCGAAGATCAGGAACAAAACGATTGCCAGACCGATGGCGCCTTCCTTGATGAAAGCCAGGCCCTCGGTCATTGCGGGGAACACCTCGCCGGCCGACTGCGACAGCCACTGGATGCTCTCGGGGAGCAGGACCATGAACATCGTGCCCAGCATGGAACCCATCACGCTGCCGAGCCCCCCGATGATCACCATGCCCAGGAACTGGATCGACAGCAGAATGGTGAACGACTCGGTCGAGACGAAGCTCAGGTAGTGGCCGAACAACGCGCCGCCGACGCCGGCGTAGAAGGACGAGACCCCGAAAGACATCACGCGGTAGCGGGTCAGGTTGATGCCCATGATCTCCGCCGACAGGTAGTGGTCGCGCACCGCGACGAAGGCGCGGCCGTCGCGGCTGCGCAGGAGGTTGGCGGCGAGCACATAGAGCAGCACGACATACGTCAGCACGACGTAGAAGAAATGCCGGTCGCCGCTGACTTCAAGCCCGAACAGGCTGAACGGCTGTGCCAGCGTGCCGTTGGACCCGCCGGTGAACCAGTTGGCGCGGGCAAAGAAATCCTCAAGGATGAACTGCGCCGCGAAGGTCGCGATCGCGAGGTAAAGGCCCTTGATACGCGCCGCCGGTATGCCGAACAGCATGCCGACGAAGGTCGTCATCAGGCCGGCCAGCGGAATCGCCCAGAACACCGGAATACCCCAGCGGTTGTTCAGCCAGGCCGAGGCGAAGGCGCCGAAACCGAAGAAGGCGGCGTGGCCGAGCGATATCTGGCCGGTGAAGCCGACCAGGATGTTCAGCCCGAGCGCGGCGATCCCGTAGTAGCCGATCTGGATCAGCAGGTTGAGCTGGTAGAGGCTCAGCAGCTCGAAGTTGCCGAACTTCAGCGGCACGAGGCACAGCAGCAGGACGCCGGCAATCGCGAAGCTGCGCGACGCCGGCGTCGGGAAGATGGTCGTGTCCTTGCGGTAATCGGTCTTGAACTGACCGCACGGGATGAGGGCTGAAGCGCTGCTCGCCATGACTCAGATCCGCTCGATTTGACGGGTGCCGAACAAGCCGTAGGGCTTGATCATCAGGATCACGACCAGGGCGTAGAAGGGCGCCACAGTGTAGAGGTTGCCGAGGTGCAGGTACTGGCCGTCGACGAACTCCGCCACGTTCTCCAGCACGCCGATGATCAGGCCGCCGACGATCGCGCCGACGATCGAATCGAGGCCGCCCAGGATGACGGCCGGGAAAACCTTGATGCCGAAGAAGGACAACGCCGACGAGACGCCGTTGACCATGGCGACGACCACGCCAGCGAGTGCGGAGACCACCGCCGAGATCGCCCAGGACATCGCGAACACGGTGCGAACGGAGATGCCAAGGCTCTGGGCCACCTGCTGGTTGAACGCCGTCGCCCGCATCGCCAGGCCCAGCCGGGAGAACTTGAAGAACCAAGCGAAGCCCACCATGATGACCAGGGACACCAGCATCGACATGATGTACGGCGTCTGGACATTGAGCCCCAGCACATTGACCGACCGGGTGGTGAACACTTCCGGGAACGGCTTGGCGAAAACGCCGAACATCCACTTCATCATGGCCTGGAAGAAAATCGACAGCCCGATCGTCACCATGATCACGGAAATGATCGGCTCGCCGATCATCGGCCGGAGCACCAGCAGCTGCAGCAGCACGCCGAATGCCATCATGAAGACCAGGGTCAAGGGAAAGCCGAGCCAGAACGGGACCTGCATGCTGGTAAGCAGCCACCAGCAGACCCACGCGCCGATCAGCAGGAACTCCCCCTGGGCGAAGTTGACGATCTGGGTCGACTTGTAGATCAGCACGAAGCACATGGCGACCACGCCGTACAGCGTCCCGACGATGACGCCGTTGACCACCAGCTGAAGCAGCAGTTCGAAATTCATCATTCCTCCTGGTGTGCCGGCGCGGCAGCCTGCCGGCGTGCCTCCGGCTCCTGGTGCCCGGCCATGTCCACCACTTCGAGGTCGGTCCGGATGCGGGTGGTCGTGCCGTCCTGGAAGCTGATCAGGGTATCGACATGGGCGGTCGGCTTGCCGCTGTAGATGGACTCGATGATGTCGGCGTACTTCTCGTTGATGACGCCACGGCGCACTTTGCGGGTGCGGGTCAGCTCGCCGTCGTCCGCGTCGAGCTCCTTGTACAGCAGGATCATCTTGTGGATGCGCTGCGCCGGCGGCAGCGACCGGTTGACCTTGTCGACCTCGTCCCGGAGCAGGCTGATCGTGCGCGGCTGCCCCGCGAGATTGGTGTAGTTGGTGAAGGCGATGCCACGCTGCTCCGCCCACTTCGAGACGATCGAGAAGCGTATGCAGACGATGGCCGCGAGATACGGTTTGTCGTGGCCAAGGATGACCGCCTCCGCGATGAACGGCGAGTACTTCAGCTTGTTCTCGATAAACATCGGCGAGAAACGCGTGCCGGCGGTGGTGATGGCGAGGTCCTTGATCCGGTCGATCACGACCAGGTGCCCGTTCTCCTTGCGGAAGAAACCGGCGTCCCCCGTGTAGATCCAGCCGTCACGCAAGTCCTTGCGGGTTTCCTCCTGGCTGCCGTAGTACCCCAGGAAGATGCCTTCACCGCGGGCGACGATCTCGCCGACGCCGTCCTTGTCGGCATGGTCGATGCGGATTTCCGTCGTGTCGAAAGGCATGCCGACCGAATCGAAGTCGACATCGCCGAAGCGATGTATCGTATACGCGCCGGACATCTCGGTCTGGCCATAGATCTGCCGCAGCGGCACGCCCATGGCCTGGAAGAACCGGAAGGTATCCGGGCCGAGGGCAGCGCCGCCGGTTGCGGCCGACGTCAGGTAGGTGAAACCGAGACGGTCGCGAAGCGGCCGGAACAGGATCAGGTCGGCGAACTTCGAGCGCCGGCCCTGCTCGAGCGCCTTCAGACCGAGCCTCATGCCGAGCTCGAACACCATCTGCTTGAAGGGCGTGGCGTCCATCATGCGCGCGCGGACATCGGCCGCGATCGCTTCCCAGGCTCGCGGCGCCAGCAGCAGGAATGTCGGGCCGATTTCCCGCAGGTCGGCCATCATCGTCTCGGGCTCTTCGGTGAAGTTCACGATGATCCGGCAGGTCAGCGACTGGGCGACCCCGTAGACCTGCTCCATGATCCAGGGCAGCGGCAACACGGAGACGTAGTCGTCGGTCGGCAGCTTCGGATCCACCCGCAGATAGGCCAGGCAATGCGCCAGGAACGGCCCGGACTGCAGCATCACCAGCTTGGGGTGGGAGACGGTGCCGGAGGTGGTGCAGAGAATCGCGACATCCTCGCCCCGTCCGAGCGCCACATCGGCCTCGAAGCGGCCCGGCTCACGCGCCTCGACCGCTGCGCCGGCCGCTTTCAGTTGCTCCCAGCTCATCAGGCTGGCGTGCTCGTACTTGCGCATCCCGCGCGAATCGAAATAGACGATGTGCTCGATGCAGGGGGTCTTCTCGGCGATCTCGAGCAG
>Ga0136633_1002163_pt1 | contig 13757 bp, 17 predicted proteins | sample AntDrymeUQ832206_2_FD_105494 | JGI IMG/M metagenome (GOLD analysis project Ga0136633, IMG submission 105494) | Polar desert sand microbial communities from Dry Valleys, Antarctica - metaG UQ83 (22.06) | ecosystem: Environmental > Terrestrial > Soil > Desert | place: Antarctica: Dry Valley... | reverse complement strand
GTCGACGCGGCGGTCTCGGCCGGCGTCGCGCCCGACCGGCTGCTGCTCGACCCCGGGCTGGGCTTCGCCAAGACCGCCGAGCACAGCTGGGCGCTGCTGCGTCGGCTCGACGTGCTTGCCGGTCTGGGTCGCCCGCTGCTCGTCGGCGCCTCGCGCAAGGGCTTCCTCGGCAGCCTGCTGGCCGACGCCGACGGCACCCCCCGCCCGGCGCGCGAACGTGACGCCGCCACTGCCGCGGTGACCGTTCTCGCCGCACAGGCCGGTGCGTGGGCGGTGCGGGTCCACGAGGCGCAGCCCAGCGCCGACGCCGTGCGCGTCGTCGCTCAGGTCGGCACATGACCGAGGTCGAGCAGGTCGAGGCCGCCAACACCGCGATGTACGAGGCGTTCGAGTCGGCCGACGTCGATCGCATGGCGCGGGTGTGGGACGACGTCGACCCCGGCGGGCTGGTGTGCGTCCACCCGGGCTGGCCGATGCTGCGCGGGCGCGACCACGTGCTGCGGTCGTGGTCGGCCGTGATGGCCGGCACCGACTACATCCAGTTCTTCCTCACCGATGTGCAGGTCAGCGTCGTCGGCGACACGGCGATCGTGACGTGCACCGAGAACGTCCTCACCGAGGTCACCGAGAACCCGGTCGGCGCCTCTGCCGTCGTCGCGACGAACGTCCTGGTGCGCCGGCCCGAAGGCTGGCGGGTGCGCGTCCACCACGGCTCGCCGGTGCTGGGGCGGCTCGTCGATGAGTGACCGCATCACGCTGAAGGGCCTGCGGGTCAGGGGGTTCCACGGCGTGCTGGCCGAGGAGCGGCGCGACGGCCAGGACTTCGTCGTCGACGTCGTGCTCTTCCTTGACCTCGCCCCGGCCGCGGCGACCGACGACGTCGCCGACACCGTCCACTACGGCGAGCTGGCCGAGCGGCTGGCGGCCGTCGTCGCCGGGGAGCCGCTCGACCTGGTCGAGACCCTCGCCGACCGGCTTGCGTCCGTCTGCCTGTCGTACGACCGGGTGGAGCGGGCGGAGGTGACGGTGCACAAGCCGTCGGCGCCGATCCCGGTGTCCTTCGACGACGTCAGCGTCACGCTCGTGCGGCCGTGACCGCGGTCCTGTCGGTCGGCAGCAACCTCGGCGACCGGCTGGCAATGCTGCGCCTGGCCGTCGAGGTGCTCGAGCCCACTGCCGTCTCGCCTGTCTACGAGACCGCACCGGTCGGCGGGGTGGAGCAGGACGACTACCTCAACGCGGTGCTGCTGTGCCACCTCGACGCCGCGACCGCCTGGGCGCGGGCGCAGCAGGCCGAGCAGGCGGCCGGCCGGGAGCGGGTCGTGCGCTGGGGCCCGCGCACGCTCGACGTCGACGTGGTCGTCGCCGACGGACCGGTGCCGGACGGCCTGCTGCTGCCGCACCCCCGCGCGCACGAGCGGTCCTTCGTCCTGCGGCCGTGGCTCGACGTCGAGCCCGACGCGGTCCTGCCGGGACGGGGCCTGGTGCGCGACCTGCTCGTCGACGACCCCGGCGTACGGCGCCGGGACGACCTGCGGCTGCTGCCGTGACGCCGACCCGCCCCGGCACGCTCCTCGCGCTCGTGCTCGGCTTCGGCACGCTGGCCTACCTGCTGGCGGTCGTCGCGTACGGCGAGATGCCGCGGCTGCCGCGCTACGCACCGGTCAGCGTGGTGCTGCTCGCAGTCGTCGAGGTCGCGATGGCCAAGGTCGTGCGCGACCGGCTGCTGCACCGCAGTCGGCGCGGCGCCCGGCCGCTGCACCCGATGCAGGTCGCCCGTGCGGCGGTGCTCGCCAAGGCGTCGAGCGCCGGCGGTGCGGTGCTCCTGGGCGTCTACACCGGGCTGCTGGCGTGGACGTTGCCGCGCCGCGACGTCCTCGCCGCGAGCCGCGAGGACGCGCTCGTCGCCGGGCTGTCGGCGCTGGCGTGCCTCGGCCTGGTGCTGGCCGCGCTGCTGCTGGAGCGCGCGTGCCGCCGACCGGACCGCGACGACCTAGAGTCGGCGCTGTGAGCTCCCCGACCGAAGACCTCCACGACCTGTCCACCGACGAGCTGCGCTCGCGCGCGTTCGACAAGGCCGAGGGCGCGAAGGACGTCGGCTTCTTCTGGGACGTCGTCAAGCACATGCGCGCCAGCCAGGCCATCGCCGGCGAGGACGGCTCGTCCGGCGGCATCACCGGCAGCATCACCGAGCTGGTCCACCTCGTGCGCGAGCTCTCCGGCAAGGAGCCGCTCGGCGCCGACGAGCCGCTGCTCCGCGCCCGCTTCCTGGACTACCTCCGCCAGCCGTGAGCGGCAGCCCGGGTGACGTCGTGCTCGAGGACGTCGCGGTCGAGGTGTCCGAGCTGCTGCCGGCCCCGCCCGACGAGGTCTACGCGCTGCTCACCGACGTCGCGCGGATGGGTGGCCTCGGTCCCGAGAACACCCGCTCCGAGTGGGAGTCCGAGGACCGCGGCGTCGGCGCCGTCTTCCGCGGGTGGAACGTCCTGCAGGGCAACGCCTACGACGTCCCCTGCACCGTCGTCGCCGCCGACCCGCCCCGCGCGTTCGCCTGGGCCGTCGGCGACCCCGCCCTGCCGTCGGCCACCTGGTCGTACGACTTGGTCGAGGACGGCGGAGGCACCCGCGTCACGCAGCGCTTCCAGCACGGGTCGGGCCGCACCTTCCTGCGCCGGGCCGTGACGGCCGAGCCGGAGCGCGCCGCCGAGCTCGTCGCCCAGCGGGTCGCCCAGATCGAGGCTGGCATGCGCACCACCCTGCAGGCTGCGGCCGCCCTCCTCCGCGAGCGCTGACCCGCGGGGGCTGGCCGCCCGTCCGCCGGCGGTGCACGGAGGTCGGACGGGCAGCCGCGCCGGAGGTCGGGGACGACGGGACGCGTGCAGCGCGTGGTGCACCACGGGTCAACTTCTGGCCGATCGTGACCTCCCGTGCACCGCGCTCTGCACGACACAGGCCGGGCGACCGGGACCCCGCAGCTCAGCCGCCGCGCAGCTCGCCGACCGGGACCACGACGTCCAGGACGTTGCCCGGGGGCGGCAGGGGGCAGCTCCACCGGGGGTCGTGCGCGCAGCTCGGCGCGTAGAGGTAGTTGAGGTCGACGACCAGCTCGCCGTCCGCGGTCGTGCCGAGGTCGGCGCCCTTGACGGTGTCGTAGAGGTAGCGCCCGCCGCCGTAGGACAGCGTGCCGCTGCCGGCGTCGCGGACGGGGATCCACAGCCCGCCGCCGTACGAGTCGAGCCACCACGCGTCGAGCGGTCCCCACGGGGTGCGCAGCACGCCGACGCGCTCCCACGGCACGACGCCGTCGCTGGCCGTCGGCACCTCGATGCGCAGCGGCTCCGCGGGCTCCAGCCGCACGACGGCGCGCCAGGCAGGGTCGTGGTCGGGGACGTCGAGCCCGCGGAAGCTCTCGCGGTCCACCGGCGACTGCGGGTGCTCGGCGAACAGCTGGTCGCGCACCGCCGCCCACCCGGCGTGGGCGACGTGCGGGTAGATCTCGGCGCGCACGCCGTCGTACAGCGCGTGCACGCGCTGACGCCAGTCGAGCAGCTCCAGGGCGGCGGTCACTTGTCGACGTCGCCGATGACGAAGAAGAACGAGGCGAGCACGGTCACGAGGTCCTCCAGGCGGGTGCCGACGAGCGCGGTGCCGAGGGCCGACACGTTGTTGAACGACGCGGTGCGCATCGCCAGCCTCCACGGCGACCGGTCGCCGCGCGACACGAGGTAGTAGCCCTGCACGCCCAGCGGGTTCTCCGTCCAGGCGTAGGTGGTGCCCTCGGGTGCCTTGACCGTCTTGGGGAGCCGGAGCGCCACGGGTCCGCCGGGCAGCCGGGCGAGGCAGGCCTCGGCGAGGTCGACCGCGCCGGTGACCGCGTCGAGCAGGCAGGCCGTGCGGGCGTGCGCGTCCCCGGCGGTCCGCACCGCGACGGCCACGTCGAGCGAGCCGTAGGCGAGGTAGGGCTCGTCGCGGCGCAGGTCGAGGTCGACCCCGCTGGCACGCGCGACCGGGCCCGAGACGCCGTGCGCGAGCGCGACATCCTTTGACAGCAAGCCGATCCCGCGTGGGACGTCGTCGACGACCGCGGTCATCACGGGCACCAGGGCGCGCACACCGTCGAGGGCGGTGCGCACCCGGTCGGTCCACCCGGCCGGCACGTCGGCGGCCAGCCCGCCGATGCGGTTGAACATGTAGTGCATCCGCCCGCCGGTGGCCTCCTCCATGACGGCCTGCAGCGCCTCGCGTTCGGCGAAGCCGACCTGCCGGTCGGGGTCGGCCGCGCCGAGGAACGCCAGGCCGTTGAGCACCCGGTTCAGCTCGGCGAGCAGGGTGCGCAGCCACACGGCCCGGTCGGGCACCTGCATGCCGAGCATCCGTTCGACCGCGAGGCAGATGCCCAGCTCGCTGCTGAACGCCGACAGCCAGTCGTGCCGGTTGGCCAGCATGACGGCCTGCCGGTAGTCGCGGACCTCGAAGAGCTTCTCGGCGCCGCGGTGCAGGAAGCCGACGACCGGCTCAGCGGTCTCGACGACGTCACCGGACAGCGTGAGCGCCACCTGCAGCACGCCGTGCGTCGACGGGTGGTGCGGCCCCAGCCGCAGGACCGTCGCGCCCGTGGCATGGGCCGCGGCGCCGACGCCGACGAGCAGCTCGGTCATGCGAGCGGGTCCGCGATGCCGACGGGCACGACTACCCAGCCGTACGACCCGAGGCCGCGTCGGTCGAGCAGCTCGGCCGCCGAGGAGGCCGCAGCGAGCTGCGCGAGGTAGCCGTGCGGGTCGGTCCGGGAGAGCTCCTTGGGCGGGTGCTCGCTGCGGATCCCCAGCAGCGAGAGGGCGTCTGCTTGCGGGAGCAGTCGCCCGCCGGACGCGGCGGCGACCGCGTCGAGCGCGACGTGGGCCGTGATGTCGCAGCTGCCGTCCGGCACCGGGTGCACCGGCCGGCCGTTCCGCCAGCCCGTGAGCGTCGGCCGGCGGTCGCCGCGCGTGCCCCGGTCGCCGAGCGCGTGGCCGTAGTCGACGGTGACGGCCAGCCCGCGCCGCACCTGCCCGACCGCGGCCGCCCAGGCGCGGTCGCGGGTCAGCCCCACCTCGACCCGCCGGCCCTGCGGCCACCAGCGGCTCGCCCAGTCGAAGGCCTCCTGCGAGGGGGGCGGCCCGAGAGACTCGGTCCCGTCCGGTGCGACCTCGACGAGTCGGTCGTCGAACACCACGTCGAGCGGGACGTCGTCGAGCCACTCGTTGGAGAAGAGCAGGCCCTCGAGCTCCGGGACCTCGGCGCTCCAGCCGATCCGGTCGAGCCCGCGGTCGGGGGCGAGGTCGACGCCGGTGAGCCGCCAGCGGGCGGGCACGTCGGGCAGCGAGGCGAGCAGGGTGCCGCGGCCCGCGCCGACGTCGACCAGGTCGAACGGCTCCGGCCGGCCTAGCGCGTCGTCGACCAGTCCGGCCAGCCGGCGGACGGCCAGCGCGAACTGCGGCGACGCCGCGACCGAGGTGCGGAAGTGGTCGGCCGGGGCGTTGCGCAGGAAGAACCCGTCCGGGCCGTAGAGGGCCGCGGACCAGGCCTGCCGCCAAGGGACCGTCTGCACCCTGGCAGTCTGCCGCCCATGGCAGCCGACGACCGCATGGTCCGCTTCGATGACGACCTGCGTAGCGGGGAGCACCTCTGGACCACCCTCGGCTACCGCCGGCTCGGGTGGGGCGAGGGCACGACGACGATCGCCTGGGACGCCACCCCGGCGTACGGCTTCCCGACCGCGGGCGGGCCGGTCATCCAGGGCGGGCTCGTCACCGCGATCCTCGACGCCGCCATGGGCGGCGCCTGCTGGACGGTGCTCGACGCCGACGCCGCCTTCCTCACCGCCGACCTGCGGGTGGAGTTCCTGCGCTCCACCCGCCCGGGGACGGTGACCGCCACCGGCACGGTGGTCCGGCGCACCCGCCGGGTGGTGTTCTGCTCCGCGGAGCTGGTCGACGCCGACGGCACGGTGCTGGCCGTCAGTCGCTGCACGCAGGTCGTGCTGCCGGCCGAGGGCCGGGCCGGTCGCTACGACCCGCCCTCCGCCGACGGATCACCCCCGGAGGACGCCCGCGGGTGATCCCCGCCACAAGGCCTGGACGCTGCGCCCCGCCGGGCTACCGTGGACGCGCACGTCCGGTACCCCTCGATGGACTGGAACGGTTGTGGAACCCACCTCTGCTCGTCCCGCACGCCTGCGCGTCGGCGTCGTCGGCGCCGGCCGGGTCGGAGCGGTCCTCGGCGCTGCCCTCGCCCGGGCGGGCCACGAGGTCGTCGCCGCCTCCGCCGTCTCGGACGCCTCGCTCGACCGGGTGGACGCGCTGCTGCCGGGCGTGCCGGTGCTGCCCGTCGACGAGGTGGCCCGCCGCGCATCGCTGCTGCTGCTGACCGTCCCGGACGACGCGCTCGCCGCCGTCGTCGGCGGCCTGGTCGCCACGGGCTCGCTGCCGCGCGGCGCGCTCGTCGCACACACCTCCGGCCGGCACGGCCTGGCCGTCCTCGAGCCCGCCCTGCGGGCCGGCGCGCTCCCGCTCGCGCTGCACCCGGTGCTGCCGTTCAGCGGCACCGCCGTCGACCTGCACCGGCTGACGGGCACGGCGTTCGGCGTGACCGCGCCCGAGCCGCTGCGGCCGGTGGCCGAGGTGCTCGTCGTCGAGATGGGTGGCGAGCCGGTCTGGCTCACCGAGGAGCAGCGGCCGCTGTGGCACGCCGCGCTCGCGCACAGCGCCAACCACCTCACCACCCTGGTGAGCAGCTCCGCCGACCTGCTGCGCTCCGCCGGTGTCACGTCGCCCGCGGCGGTCCTCGGCCCGCTGCTGGGCGCCGCGCTGGACGGCGCGCTGCGCGCCGGCGACGGCGCCCTCACGGGCCCCGTGGCGCGTGGCGACGCCGGCACCGTCCGTGCCCACCTCGAGGTGCTGGCGCGCACGGCGCCGGAGGTGCTGCCGTCGTACGTCGCCATGGCCCGGCTCACGGCTGACCGCGCGATCGCCTCGGGCCGGCTCGACCCCGACCGCGCCTGGGCGCTGCTCGAGGTGCTCGGAAGCGTCCCGCGGTGAGGGTGGTCGCCACCCGCGCGGAGCTCGCCGAGGCCCGCGCCGCGCTCCCCGGCCGCGTCGCCGTCGTCATGACGATGGGCGCGCTGCACGCCGGCCACGCCGAGCTCGTGCGGCAGGCCCGCGCGCGGGCCGACTCCGTCGTGGCCACCGTCTTCGTCAACCCGCTGCAGTTCGGCCAGGGCGAGGACCTCGACCGCTACCCGCGCACCCTCGACGTCGACCTCGCGCTGCTCGAGGCGCAGGGCGCCGACCTGGTCTTCACGCCCACGCCCGACGTCGTCTACCCCGACGGCCCGCCGCTGGTGCGCGTGACCGCCGGCCCGCTCGGCGAGATGCTCGAGGGCGCCAGCCGCCCCGGGCACTTCGACGGCGTGCTCACCGTCGTCGCGAAGCTGCTGCACCTCGTGCGCCCCGACGTCGCGCTGTACGGGCAGAAGGACGCCCAGCAGCTGGCCGCGATCCGCCGGCTGGTGCGCGATCTCGACCTGCCGGTGGAGGTCGTCGCCGTGCCGACCGTCCGCGAGCCCGACGGCCTGGCGCTGTCCAGCCGCAACGCCTACCTCGACCCGGCGCAGCGGCGCGCCGCGCTCGCGCTGTCCCGCGCGCTCGCGACGCGCGACGTCGCGGCGGGCCGCGCGGTGCTCGACGCCGAGCCCGGCGTCGAGACCTCCTATCTCGCCCGGGTCGACAGCACGACCTTCGCCGAGAACCCCGATGGCGACCTGCTCGTGGTCGCCGCCCGGGTCGGCACCACCCGACTCATCGACAACCTGTCGCTCACCGACACCCGCCACGACGACCCCTCTCGGGAAGGCTGACCGTGTACCGCACCATGCTGAAGAGCAAGATCCACCGCGCGACGGTCACCCAGGCCGACCTGCACTACGTCGGGTCGGTGACCGTCGACGAGGACCTCATGGACGCCGCCGACCTGCTGGCCGGCGAGCAGGTGGCGATCGTCGACGTGACCAACGGCGCGCGGCTCGAGACCTACGTCATCGCCGGTGAGCGCGGCTCCGGCGTCATCGGGATCAACGGCGCCGCAGCACGTCTCGTGCACCCGGGCGACCTCGTCATCCTCATCGCCTACGGCCAGATGGAGGACGCCGAGGCGCGCCGCCTCGTCCCGCGCGTGGTCTTCGTCGACGCCGACAACCGGGTCATGGCGCTCGGCCACGACCCGGCGGAGGCGCTGCCCGGCAGTGGCCTGCTGCGCGGCGACCTCACCTACCCGACTTCCAACCCGCACGCTGCGAGCGCGTCGCGCACCGGCTCGTACGACGACGACCCCACCCTCGTCTGGTGAGGGCGACGCGGCGGCTGCTGGCGCCCGCACCCGGGTGGACCACGACCGCTGACGTCGTCGTCGTCGGGTCGGGCGTCGCCGGGCTGACCGCCGCGCTGCACGCCGCCCGCGCGGGGTCGGTGCTGCTGGTGACCAAGGTGCTCGTCGACGACGGGTCCACCCGCTGGGCGCAGGGCGGCGTCGCCGCCGCGCTCGGGCCGGACGACAGCCCCGAGGACCACCTGCGCGACACCCTCGTCGCCGGCGTCGGGCTGTGCGACGTCGACGCTGTGCGCGTGCTCTGCGAGGAGGGCCCCGCCCGGCTGCGCGAGCTGATGGCGCTCGGGGCGGCGTTCGACCGCGACCCGTCCGGTGCGCTGTCGCTCACCCGCGAGGGGGGCCACCACCGGGACCGGATCGTGCACGCCGGCGGCGACGCGACCGGCGCCGAGGTGCAGCGCGCGCTCGTCGTCGCGGTGAAGGCGCACCCGGAGATCCGCCTGGTCGAGCACGCCCTCGTCCTCGACCTGCTGCGCACCGTCGACGGGCGCGCCGCGGGGGTGACGCTGCACGTGCTCGGCGAGGGGACCGAGGACGGCGTCGGGTCGGTGCACGCCCGCGCCGTGGTGCTCGCCACCGGCGGCATGGGCCAGGTGTTCTCGAGCACCACCAACCCGTCGGTCTCGACCGGCGACGGGGTGGCGCTCGCGCTGCGGGCCGGTGCCGCGGTGAGCGACCTGGAGTTCGTGCAGTTCCACCCGACCTCGCTCTACCTCGGGCCCGGCGCGACCGGCCAGCAGCCGCTGGTGTCGGAGGCGATGCGCGGCGAGGGGGCCTTCCTCGTCGACGCCCAGGGGCGACGGGTCATCACGAGCGACGACCACCCGCTCGCCGACCTCGCGCCACGCGACGTCGTCGCGAAGGCCATCACCCGGCGGATGCTCGAGCAGTCGGTGGACCACGTGCTGCTCGACGCCCGGCACCTCGGCGAGGAGCTGCTCCTGCAGCGCTTCCCGACCATCGTGGCGCGCTGCCGCGAGGCCGGCATCGACCCCGTCACCGAGCCGGTGCCGGTCGCGCCGGCCGCGCACTACGCCAGCGGCGGGGTGCGCACCGACCTGTCCGGCCGCACCGACGTCCCCGGCCTCTACGCCTGCGGCGAGGTCGCCTGCACCGGCGTGCACGGCGCCAACCGGCTCGCCTCCAACAGCCTGCTCGAGGGGCTGGTCTTCGCGGCCCGCATCGGCGCCGACCTCGAGCGCGAGCTGCCCCCGCAGGGCGAGCCCGTGGCCGGCCCGGCCGAGGCGGTGCTGCTCGACCCGTCGGTGCGCGCCGAGCTCGGCAGCGCGATGACCACCGGCGCCGGTGTGCTGCGCAGCGCCGGCTCGCTGGCCCGCACCGCCGCCGCGCTCGCCGAGCTCGGCGAGCGCACGACCGAGGCGCCGAGCCCCGCGGCGTGGGAGGCCACCGACCTGCACCTGGTCGCGACCGCCCTCGTCGCCGCGGCCGCGCGCCGCGAGGAGACCCGCGGCGCCCACTGGCGCGAGGACTGCCCCGAGGCGTCCGACGCCTGGCTCGGCCACCTCGTCACCACCTTGACCGGCACCTCCTTCGAGCCCCTGGAGAGCGCGTGACCCTGCGCCCGCAGACCGTCGACGCCCTCGACGGGGTCGACCCGTCGTACGTCGAGGACCTCGCGCGCCGGGCGGTCGCCGAGGACCTCGCCGGCGGGGTGGACGTCACGAGCACCGCGACCGTGCCGCTCGAGCTCGTCGGCACGGGGGCGTTCGTGCCGCGCCAGGACGGCGTCGTCGCCGGGCTCGGCGTCGCCCTCGCCGTGCTCGACGTCGTGCTCGGCGACCGGCTCGAGGTCGGGCTCGTCGGCCGCGACGGCCGGCCGGCCGTGCGCGGCGTAGCGGTGCTCGAGGTGACCGGGCCGGTGCGGCTGCTGCTCACCGCCGAGCGGACCGCCCTGAACCTGCTCTGCCACCTGTCCGGCGTCGCGACGCTGACCCGCGCGTGGGTCGACGCCGTCGACGGGACCGGCGCGCGCATCCGCGACACCCGCAAGACGACGCCCGGGCTGCGCGCCCTGGAGAAGGCCGCGGTGCGCGCGGGCGGCGGCGTCAACCACCGCATGTCGCTGTCCGACGCGGCGCTGGTCAAGGACAACCACGTCGTGGCCGCGGGCGGCGTCGCGGCGGCGTTCGACGCGGTGCGGCACGCCTTCCCGGGTCTGCCGGTCGAGGTCGAGTGCGACACCGTCGAGCAGGTGCGCGAGGTGGTGGCGGCCGGCGCCGACCTGGTGCTGCTCGACAACATGGGACCGGACCTGCTGCGGGAGGCCGTCGCGCTGTGCCGGGCGCGCGGCGTGCTCACCGAGGCCTCCGGCGGCCTCACCCTGTCGACCGCGCGCGCGGTCGCCGAGACCGGCGTCGACTACCTCGCCGTCGGCGCGCTGACCCACTCCGCCCCTGTCCTCGACCTGGGCCTGGACCTGGACCTGACGACCGACCTGAGGACGACCTGATGCTGCTCACCGTCGACGTCGGCAACACCAACATCGTGCTCGGGCTCTTCGACGGGGACCACCTGTTCGAGAGCTACCGCGTCAAGACCGACCACCGCGTCACCGCCGACGAGCTGGCGCTGCTGTTCCGCGGGCTGCTGTCGGAGCACCCGGCGCCGGACGGCGTCGCGGTCTGCTCCACCGTCCCGAGCGTGCTCGACGAGCTGCGCCGGATGTTCGACCGCTACTTCTCCGACGTGCCGACCGTCGTCGTCGGTCCGGGCGTCAAGACCGGTGTCCCGCTGCTGTACGACAACCCGCGCGAGGTCGGCCCCGACCGCGTCGTGAACACCCTCGCCGCGCACACCCTCTACGGCGGCCCGGCCGTCGTCGTGGACTTCGGCACCTCGACCAACTTCGACGTCGTCAGCGCCAAGGGCGAGTTCCTCGGCGGAGCCCTGGCGCCCGGCATCGAGATCTCCGTCGACGCCCTCGCCGCGCGCGCGGCCCGGCTGTTCAAGGTCGAGCTCGTCGAGCCGCGCTCGGTCATCGGCAAGACGACCGCCGAGGCGCTGCAGTCCGGCCTGCTGTACGGCTTCGCCGGCCAGGTCGACGGGATGGTCCGCCGCATCGCCGACGAGCTCGGCGAACGGCCGGTCGTGCTCGCGACGGGCGGCCTGTCGCACCTGATGTTCACGGTCTGCGAGACGCTCGACCACCACGAGCCGGACCTCACGCTGCTCGGCCTGCGGCTGGTCTACGAGCGCAACCGGTAGGCCTTGACACGCGGCCGCAGTCGGATCAGCGTGCCGGCACGGCCCGGGTCCGGGCGGACCCGCCGTGGGGGAGACCGGCATGAGCGTGGACTACGCGGCCGTCACCGACCGGCAGCAGCAGGTCTGGAGCATGGGGGACTACGGCCGCGTCGGCAGCCTGCTCGGCTGGCTCGGCGAGACGCTCGTCCACGAGCTGGACGTGCACGCGATGGAGAGGGTGCTCGACGTCGCGGCCGGCAACGGCAACGCGAGCCTGCCGGCGTTGCGACGGTTCGCCGACGTGCTGGCCACCGACTACGTGCCGGCGCTGCTCGAGGAGGCGCAGGACCGCGCCCGCGCCGACGGCCTCGGGCTGCGGACGCAGGTGGCCGACGCGCAGGCGCTGCCCTTCGAGGACGGCCAGTTCGACGTCGTGATGTCCACCATCGGCGCGATGTTCGCGCCGGACCAGGATGCGGTCGCGCGCGAGATGGCCCGGGTGTGCCGCTCCGGCGGGCGGATCGGCATGGCGAACTGGACGCCGGACAGCCTGGTCGGCGACATGTTCCGCACCATCGGCCAACGGGTGCCACCGCCGCAGGGCGTGCAGCCGGCCGTCGCCTGGGGCGAGCCGGACCGGGTGCGCGAGCTGCTCGGCTCCTTCTGCTCCGACCTGCAGACGACCCGCAAGACCTGCGCCTGGCGCTTCCCCTCCTCGCGCGCCTGCCTCGACTGGTTCCGCACCTGGTACGGACCGACCGTGGCCGCGTTCGCGACCGTCGGACCGGACGGCCAGGAGGAGCTCGGCGAGGAGCTGGTGCGCGTCTTCGACAGCCACAACACCACCGACGACGGCACGCTCGCCGTCGACGTCGCCTACCTCGAGGTGATCGCCCGCCGCGCCTGAGGCGCCCCTGCCGCCTCACTAGGCTGACGGGCGTGACCGCGACCCCGCCGCCCCCGCCTGAGGACGACCTCCCCGAGCAGGTGCGCGTGCGGCGCGAGAAGTACGACCGGCTGCTGGCGAGCGGGACGCCGCCCTACCCGCTGGGCGCACCGCGCACGGCGTCGCTGGCCGAGGTGCGCGAGCGGCACGCCGGTCTCGAGGTCGACACCGCCTCGGGCGAGGTCGTGAGCGTCACCGGCCGCGTCGTGCTCAGCCGCACCGGCGGCAAGCTCTGCTTCGCCACGGTGCAGGAGGGCGATGCCCAGCTGCAGGTGATGGTCAGCCTCGACGGCGTCGGCGAGGAGCGGCTCGCCGCGTGGAAGTCCGACGTCGACCTCGGCGACCACGTCGGGGTCACCGGCGAGGTCATCAGCAGCCGCCGCGGCGAGCTCAGCGTGCTGGCGAAGGAGTGGGCGCTCACCAGCAAGGCGCTGCGCCCGCTGCCCGACAAGCACCACGGGCTCACCGACCCCGAGCTGCGCATCCGGCAGCGCTACGTCGACCTGGTCGTCAACCCCGACAGCCGCCGGATGGTGCGTGACCGGGCGACGGTGGTGCGCGCGGTGCGCGACGTGCTGCACGGCCACGACTTCGTCGAGGTCGAGACCCCGGTGCTGCAGACCGTGCACGGCGGCGCCGCCGCGCGCCCGTTCTCGACCCACCTCAACGCACTCGACCTCGACATGACGCTGCGCATCGCGCTCGAGCTCTACCTCAAGCGGCTCGTCGTCGGCGGGGTCGACAAGGTCTTCGAGATCGGCCGCATCTTCCGCAACGAGGGCGTGGACTCCACGCACTCGCCGGAGTTCACGATGCTCGAGTTCTACGAGGCCTACGGCGACTACGACACCGTCGCCGACCGCACTCGCGAGATGGTCCTCGAGGCCGCGCGCCGCATCGGCCGCACGACCGTCCCGGACGGGCAGGGCGGCGAGATCGACCTCGAGCAGCCGTGGCGCAGCGCGACGCTGCACGAGCTGGTGTCGGACGCGGTCGGCGAGGTCGTCGACGCCGGCACCCCGCTCGAGCGTGTCGTGGCCATCGCCGCGGAGCAGGACGTGGCGCTGCAGGACGGCTGGGACGCCGGCGAGGTCGTGCTCGAGCTCTACGAGAAGCTCGTCGAGCACACGCTCCTGCAGCCGACGTTCGTCCGCGACTACCCCGTCAGCGCGCGCCCGCTCGCCCG
>Ga0136633_1002161_pt1 | contig 13759 bp, 13 predicted proteins | sample AntDrymeUQ832206_2_FD_105494 | JGI IMG/M metagenome (GOLD analysis project Ga0136633, IMG submission 105494) | Polar desert sand microbial communities from Dry Valleys, Antarctica - metaG UQ83 (22.06) | ecosystem: Environmental > Terrestrial > Soil > Desert | place: Antarctica: Dry Valley... | reverse complement strand
TTGTAGATGCGGCCGTACCAGCCGTCCATGCTGTAGCCGGGGATCGTCAGCGCACCCTCGTTGAGCGACTTGCTGTCGTCGTACAGCGCAGACAGGTCGAAGTCGGTGACCGAGCCGCGGCCCTCGCAGCGCGGGCACATGCCGCCGGTGATGCTGAAGCTCCGTCGCTCCTTCGTGGCGGTGGTGCCGCGCTGGATGGTGACTGCCCCCGCGCCCGAGATCGAGGCGACGTTGAACGAGAACGCCTGGGGCGAGCCGATATACGGCTGCCCGAGCCGGCTGAACAGGATGCGGAGCATCGCGTTGGCATCGGTGGCGGTGCCGACCGTGGACCGGGCGTCAGAACCCATCCGCTGCTGATCGACGATGATCGCGGTCGTCAGCCCTTCGAGGACGTCGACCTCGGGCCGCGCCAGCGTCGGCATGAAGCCCTGCACGAAGGAGCTGTACGTCTCGTTGATCAGCCGCTGCGACTCCGCGGCGATCGTGCCGAATACCAGCGAGCTCTTGCCCGAGCCCGACACGCCGGTGAACACCGTCAGCCGGCGCTTGGGGAGCTCGATGCTGACATCCTTGAGATTGTTCACGCGCGCGCCGTACACGCGGATCAAGTCGTGGCTGTCGGCAACGTGCGGCGCAGGCGACTGCGCGTTCGTTCTACTCATCGGTCCTGAAGCAGTCCGAGGACATTGCCGGCGCCGTACACGGCCTTGGCCGTCGCCAGGTCGGACACGGGATGCAGCACGGTCTTGATGCCCTGGGTCAAAGAGCCGGTCATGGTCGCTCCTGAAGTCATGGGTCGCATCGACCCGGTGTGCCTTGTCGTCACTCTAGGTATGGCTCTGTGACCGCGCTTCTCGATTCCTGATCGGTCTGCTGCCGCCGCCGTGTCGCTCAATCGCGTTCGGGGGGGGCGCTCCATGTATGCCGAGGCCTGCAGGCTGAACAGCTCGGCGTAGAGGCCGTGCGTCGCCATCAGCTCGTCGTGCGTTCCGGCCTCGGCGATCGCGCCGTCGCGCAGGACGTAGATGCGGTCGGCCATGCGCACGCTCGAGAAGCGATGGGAGATCAGGAGCACCGCACGGTCACAGAACAGCCGGCGCATCGTTTCGAACAGCTCGCTCTCGGCGCGCGCGTCGAGCGAGGCGGTCGGCTCGTCCATGATCACCAGCGGCGCGTTGCGAAAGAACGCGCGGGCGAGGGCGAGGCGCTGCCATTGTCCGATCGAGAGGTCGTGGCCGTTTTGGAATCTGCGTCCCAGCCGCGTGTCGTAGCCGTCGGGCAGGGCGGCAAGAAAGCCGGCGGCGCCGGCGCTCTCGGCGGCCGCCGCGATCGCCGCGCCATCGTCCATCGCGCCGATGTCGCCGAAGCCGATGTTCTCGCGCGCCGCGAGCTCGTAATGGACGAAGTCCTGGAAGATCACGGCGATCCGCGTGCGCAGGTCCGCCGGGTCGCATGTACGCAGGTCGCGGCCGTCCCAGCTGATCGTGCCGCTCTCGGGGTCATACATGCGGCACAGCAGCTTTGCCAGCGTCGTCTTGCCGGCGCCGTTCTCGCCGACGACGGCCACCGTCTCGCCGCGGCGGACCTCCATCGACACTCCTCGCAGGACCGGGGTGTCACGGTTGGGGTAGCTGAAGGTGAGGTCGTCGACCCGCAGCGTCGTGAGCGCCGGCGCGAGGGCCTCGGCGGCGGGGAGCACGGGCTGGCCCGGCTGCACGGCGAGAAACGACCACAGGTCCTCGACGAACAGGGCGTTCTCGTGCAGCTGCCCCACAGCCACGACGAGCGAGCTCATCCGTGGCAGCACGAGCAGCAGCGCACCGGCCGCCGCGACCGTCTCGGCCAGCGAGATGCGCTGGGAGAAGTGCAGCCACAGGATGAACAGCACGCCCGCCGCGTTGACGACCGCGCTCGCCAGCGTGGCCAGGACGCTGCGCCCCAGCAGCTGGCGGATGAGCTCGCGCAGGTCCGCCACCTCGTCGTCGCACAGTCGCCGGTGCTGGCGCAGCAGGTAGGGCCCGAGCCCGAACGCGCGCGTCTCCTTCGCGGAGTCAAGCGTCGTGAGCAGGCCCTGCAGGTAGGAGATCATCCGTCGCTTCGGGGTGACTCGAACCGCCATCCGGTAGTAGGCTCGCGCCCCCGACAGGCTCGCCCACGACAGCGGCAGCATCGCGACGACCAGCCCTGCGACGAGCAGCGGATGGACGGTCCCCAGGAGCACCGCCAGACCGATCACGGCGACCGATGAGCTGACGATGTGGGCAAGGTCGGTGACCATGTTGGCGGGGCGATACGCCGCCTCGGTCTGCGCGCGCACGAGCCGGTCGTGAAACGCGGGCGTCTCCAGCGCCTCGAGGTCCAGCGCGACCGCCTTCTCGGCCAGCATCTCCTGCGCCGCCTGGGCGGTGAGCTCGGGCAGCAACCGCTGACAGTCGCGCGCAGCAGCCGTGAGGATCTGCCCCGCGGTCATCGCCACCAGCGCCGCTGCCACAGCGGGCAGCGCGACCTCCAGCTCGCTGCCCGCGCGGCTCGCGGCGAGAATCGAATCCAGCGCCCACTTGCCCGCCAGCACCTGTAATGGAAGCACCACTCCCGACAGCGTCTGCAGCACCAGCAGCCGGATCGTCTCCGCCGCGCTCGCGCGCCACACGAGGCGCCGCCGGACCCGTCAGCGCCAGCAGCCGCCGCGGACCGAGCCACAGCCGCTCGCGATCCCAGGGACCGACGGGTGCCGGCGCGGGGTCCAGCTGTGGCCCGGCCTGGTGCTTGCCTTGCTTGCTCACATGGCCTTCTCCCAGAAACATCGCGCGCATGGCACGACGAGTGGCGCTAGGACCCGTTACGAGGCGCTTCGGCGTGCCCACAGTTTGGAGAGACGGCGTGCAGGACGAGGGCGGCGGTAAACAAGAGAATCGGCGTTGCGATCAGAACGATCCAAGGCCAGCGCCGCCACATACCGGCGATCGTAACGCCCGCGTCGCGCCGCGCCAACTGCCACTTAATCCAAGCGCGGACCGGCAAGTGGGAGGGCTGCGCCTGTGCTCGTGGCGGTCGCAGTCTGGGTCTACACCGCGATGGATACCGTCGTCCTGTGGGTCCGGCGATGCTCGCGGGTATCGCCGTGCGGAAGGTCCTCCGTGCGGGCGCTCGCCGCCGGCACGTGGCCGGCGGCACGGCTTCGTGAGCCGGACCGCTCTCCTCTCGCCTCGACAGGGCTGTCTGGCGAGCGCCGGCGCGGCCTAGCGCATTCGGAGGGTCGACGGGGTGTCGTGGGTCGTCAGGTTCGACGCGACAGTCTCGAGGTGGCCCCAGAGGCGATCGCGGTGCGCCGGCGCCAAGCCGGACTCGTCGAGGGCGATGCGCATCGCTCGCAGCCAGGCATCCCGATGCACTCGCGCGATCCGAAACGGCATGTGGCGCGCCGCCAGACGCGCCGGGCCACGCAACTGTGTGTACGCCGCAGGGCCTCCCCAGTGCTCGACGAGGTAGAGCCTCAGGCGCTCCTCGGCCGGGCCGAGATCCGCTTCGGGGTACAGCGGGCGCAGGATCTCGTCCACCGCGACGAACTCGTAGAAGCGAGCGACAAGACGACGAAACGTCGGCTCACCACCAACGGCGTCGTAGAGGTTCTGCGGTTGCGACGCTTGCGGCTCCGCGGTCATACGCGCAGGCTATCTCCGTAGTCTCGCCAGTCGCGTTGTGCCGCCGCATCCGCTACTCGCTACGGACCCGGGCCGCGCTCGGCGCTGAGCGCCACCCGCGGGACTACGATCGCGTGCCGTGTCGCTTCCCCGCCCGGCGCTCGCCGTGGGCTTCGTCGCCGCCGTCGCCGGGCTGGCGGCGGTGCTCGAGCCGAACGCATACCCGATGTCCGACTACGCGTTCGTCCTCGCATCGGCCCAGGACGTGCTCGCGGGTCGCGCGACGGGCTACGAGGCCTGGGTCTTCAGTCCCGTGCCACATCCGCTCATGCTGCTGGCCGCGCTCGCCGCCATCCCGTTCGGCGACGGGGCATTCGCGATCCTCACCGCGCTGGGCCTCGGGGCGCTCGGGCTGCTGTGCTGGTCACTGCTGCGGATCGGCGCCCTGCTCGGCTCGTGGCTCACGGGGCTGCTTGCCGCGGTCCTCGTGTTCACGAGTCCGCCAATCTTCGAGGTGGCCGTGCGCAACCCCGGTGACATGGGGTTCGCCGCGCTCGTCGCCGCCGCCGTCGCCGCAGAGGTCGCCCGCCCGCGCCGCGGCGCCGGGGTGCTCGCCTGCTCGCGCTTGCCGGCCTGCTGCGACCAGAGGCCTGGCTGCTCGCCGGCATGTACTGGCTCACCCTGCTGCCGGGACGGGCTTGGCCCGAGCGTCTGCGCCTCGGCGCGCTCGTAACCTCCGCGCCGCTGGTGTGGACGGCGATGGACGCGCTGCTGACGGGCGACCCGCTGCACTCGGTCGAGGCCACGCGCGCCTACACCGAGAAGGCGGACGTCACGGCTTCGCTCGGCGACGTCTGGAACGCGCTCGACGCGGTCAGCGGCTGGCCCCTCGTCGTCGGCGCCGTCGCGGGCGTCGCGCTCGCCTGGCACGACGGCCGCCGGGGCGTTGCGGTGCCGCTCGTCGGCGGCACAGCGGCCCTGCTGGTCAGCGTCGCGCCAGCGCTGCTCGGCGAGAGCCCGGTGCTGTCGCGCTACCTCGTCCTGCCGGGCGCGATGATCGCCGTGCTGTTCGCGCTGGCCGCGCTCGGCTGGACGGGCGCGCGGCAAGCGAAAGTCGCGTGGAGCGCGTGCGGCCTGGCGCTCGCAGCGCTCGCGATCCTCACGCTCGCGGTCGACCGCGCGCAGTTGTGGGACGTCGACCGGCGTAACCAGCGCGAGCGGGTCGCGCTCGTCGACCATCTCCATGACTGGGCGACCGCACCGGCGCGGCGCGCCTACCTGGCCTCGCCGGAGTGCCACCCGATACGCGTCCCCGGCGGCGGCTATCGGCCGTACCTGCGCTACTGGCTCGACGTGCCACCGCGGGCCGTCGCGTTTCGCTTCGTCGGGGACTTCGTGCCCGCGCGCGGCAGCGTGATGCTGCCGACACCGGCCGACCGCTACCAGCACCGCATGATCGCGAGCTTCGGCGAGCGGACCCGTGCCAGGGTTCTCGCGCAGCCGCGGTTTGCGGCGCGATTTCGGCTCGTGGCGCGCGGGTCGCGCTGGGAGCTCTACGCCGCCCCCGGCTGCCGGGCCGCCGCCGCGCGCGCAATCCGCTCGCCTTCAGGAGGCAGCGAGCTGATCGGCGCCTCGAGGTTGGCCCAGCGGCCGCGCGCGTGGTTGCGGAAGCGCACGAGCACGAGCAGCGTCCTCAGCCCGTAGGCGACGCTCGCGCGAAACGAAACCGTCGAGGCCCCGTGGAAATAGCGCGTCGGGATCGGGATCTCCTCCACCCGGGCACAGCGCTCGAGCAGTTGCGCGACGATCTGCTGGTCGAACACAAAGCCATCGTCGTTGCGCAGAAACGCCACGCCGCGCAGGGCATCGGCGGAGAAGGCGTGGTATCCGCTGTGGTATTCGGAGAAGCGGGCACCGAAGGCGCGGTTCTGCGCCCAGGTCAGGGCACGGTTGCCGAGCCACTTCCAACGCGGCATCCCGCCGGCGACCGCGCGGTCCTCGAGCAGCCGCGAGCCCATCACGACGTCGGCGCGGCCCTCGAGGATCGGCCGGGTCATCGCGCCGACGAGCGCGGGGTCGTACTGGTTGTCGGCGTGCACCATGACGATCACGTCGGCCCCGTCCTGCAGCGCCCGCACGTACGAGGTCTTCTGGTTGGCGCCGTAGCCGCGGTTCGCCGGGTGGAGCAACACCTCGAGGCCCGCGGCGAGCGCGACGTCGACCGTCCGGTCCGAGCTTGCGTCGTCGACGAGCAGCGCCCGGTCGGCTACCTCGGGGTCGAGGCCCTCGGCGACCTGCGCGACCGTGGCCTCGGCGTTGTACGCGGGAAGCACGACGTAGACCTTGCGATCTGCGCCGCGGTCGCGCACGCGCACGCGGTCGGGCGCCTCGGGGCGCAGCCGGTGCGCGAGCACAACGCGCTCGTCGCCCAGCGAGAGCGAGAGCTCGCGGCCCGCGATCTGCCCGTCACGCTTGGCGAGCCGCCCGAGCGGGCCTGCGAGCGGACCGGCGCGCTCGGCGAGCCCCGCCACCCACCGGACCACGGTGAACGACCGCACGAGCGGCACGTCGGTGGAGATCACGAGTCCGCGGGAGGCGAGCAGCTCCAGCACCGTGCGGCGCGGCAGCAGGCAGCGATGGGCCGGGAGGAAGCCCCACCACCGCCGGCCGCAGAGACGCGCGGCCGGCGACGCCGGGTCGGGCGTGACGACGCAGAGCACGCCGCCGTCGGCGAGCAACTCGCAGCACGTGTCGATCGCGTCGACCGGGTCGTCGAGGTGCTCGAGCACGTCCGCCAGGACGATCACGTCGAACGGCTCAGCCGCCTGCTGCGAAAACTCCTCGAGAGGGACGTCGAGGACCGTCAATCCGAGCTCGTCGCGCGCATGCCGGATCGCGCCGGCTGCCAGCTCGAGCCCGAGCCCCTCGTAGCCGCGCGCCCGCGCCTCGGCGAGCAGCACTCCGTGCCCGCAGCCCACGTCGAGAAGCCGACCAGGGGGAACGTGTTGTCCGATGAGGTCGAGCAGGCGCACGGCGGTCCGCCGGCGGCCGGCCTCCTCGCCGAGGTAGTCGTCGTCCTCCATCGCCCGGTAGAGCGAGTGCAGCTCGCGCCCGCCCGGGAGCGATGGCTGCTGGACGGTGCCGCAACGCCGGCACTCGAAGAGGTTGCCGTGCTCGCCCGGGCGGTGGCAACTTGGGGCGAAGCGCGAGGGTCCGGCGGCGCATCGCTCCCGCGGTAGCGGAAGAACAGCGGGCCGCGGCAGACGGCGCAGTCCCTCGTCGATGTGCGGCTGCGCTCGGGCGCGACCGCGCGCGGCGCAGGTCGTCTCGTGCCGCGCAAAGCGGCGACGGCCCGGTCCCTGAGTCCCAACTGCACGCGCTCACCTCTCAGTCGCCGTGTGGCGCAGGCTACTCGCCCGCGACCAGACCGGAGGGCGGGTGCGGTTCGTCGGCGAGCGCCGCGCTATAGGGGTGTCGCGCCGATCGATCGTCCGACAGCGAGGCCTGTGACCGGGTGACCAGATTCTCGATCGCGTCGGCGACATGAATCTGGGCGATGTGATCGTCGCCTCGGTCGACCCGCAGCAGATGCGCCTCCAGGAGCACGTCTGCGTGTGTGTGCTTGGCCGGCGGCTCAAAGCGATAGGAGGCCAGCTCGATCAGCATCCCCAGCGGGTCGGTGAAGTAGATCGAGTCCATGAAGCCCCGGTCCTTGACGCCACTGTGCTCGATGCTGCGCTCGTCCAGTCGCTCGACGACTTGACGGATCGTGATAAGTCGGCCGTCGCCCGGCTCGAACAGCGCCGCAGGGCTCGTCGAGTCGGCCAGCAGCGCCCCGTCGAGCTCGACACGGATGTGGCGTTCGCTCGGAACGACGTCGACGCGCTTGGAAGTGTCGCGCGCGTGCGTCCCATCTCGAGCGCCTCCTCGAACCAGCGCACCGAGCCGTCCCACGTGAACGTCCACAAAATGTTTGCGGCGCCGGCGGAATCCGGGAGGTCAGTGAGCAGCCGTGCCGCGCGCTGGATCAGCCCTCCCGGAACCTCGGCGTCATGCCATCCATCAGCGCCCTCGCGCAGCAGGTCGACGCGCACATCGTCCGCCGGGAGACAATAGGTCGGCAGCATTCCCGGCCCGTACCACGCCAGCAGCGACGCCCGGCGACTGTCGGCGAGCCAGGTCTCTCCCGCTCGGACCCGGATCCAGCGAGGCGTGCGTTCGACCCGGGGTACCGGGAGCGGCATGTCAAACGGCGGTGGTTGGCCCATCGCGAAACTCTGCATGACGGGCGATCAGACGTCAACAACGCCGCAGTGGGCGACGACGAACGCCGGCCCCGCGCGGGCTCTCGGAGTGCACTCAGCCGCGGACCGCCGGTCTACTAGATGGCCGGCAACCCGAGTCGTGTGCGCAGCTCGGTCAGCGCATGCTCCAGCCGGTCGACATCGAGTTCAGGCGCCAGCCGGCGTGCCTCGGTGGCGAGCTGGCGCTCTCGATCGCGCAGGTCAGCCGCGGCTTGGAAGTCCTGCGCGTAGATCTTCGCTTCTTTCAACCTGCGCACCTTCTCGATCTTCAGGGCGAGCGCGTCGGCGTCCCCGCGACCCGGGGATCCCTGCCGGGCTTCTGCGGCGGCGCACTGCAACGCCGCCGGGTTGATCCCCAGTGCGGCGAACATGCGTGCGGCGAGCCCGTTGGGGACGCTGGCAAGCGCGACGAGGAGGTCCCCCGCATCGGCGAAACGACCCAAATGGTGCTGGATGTCAGGAGTGACGATCTCGATCAGCTCGAATGCCCCATCGTCGGTCACTGCGTGGGGAAAGCCGCCACCACGCTCGCGCTGCGCAGGCTCTGGCGGTGGATGCCGGTGCCCGCCACCGCTCCAGCCGAGCATTCGCATGACCTCCGCACGGATGGTCTGGGAGTGCGCGTCGAAGTCCAGCAGAAACGGTGCGGCGTGCTCCTCGTTCTCGTGAACGAGCGCGAGCAGGATGTGCTCGGAGCCGACTGAGTCCGAGCCCAGCGTCAGCGCCTCGCGTGTGGCACGTTCCAAGACGTTCTTTGCAGCTGGCGTCAGCGCAATCTGCCCGGGCGCGACCTCCTCGCCCGATCCCACGATCCCGTGTACGCGCTCGATGGTGATGTTGAAGCTCTGCAGGACTCGTGCAGCGAGCCCGCCCTCACGCAGAAGACCAAGCAGGATGTGCTCGGTCCCGATGTAGCCGTGCTTGAGCGCGCGCGCCTCGTCTCGTGCGAGCACGACAACCTGACGCGCCGGGTCTGTAAATCGCTCGAACATCGGTTTGCATCATTGTCACGGCGGGGCGATCTGCGCGCAATAAAGCTTACGCCCACCGCGAGGATGTCGAAGTACGGTGCTGTGCCCAGGAGCTGCGGTCGTCGATGACGTACAGCCGGCGCGCGGCCCCAGCGCGCTGAGCGCCGCGCTGTCGGGCTGCTGGGCGGCTCCCCAAGCAGCTGCAGCGCCATGTCGGGGTCCGCCGTCACGACATCGCGTTGCCGTGTGCTCGGTCCGTGGCGCTGTGTCAGGCGTCGGTGAGTCCGCGGCGGATGGCGTAGCGAGCGAGGTCGAGGCGGTCTTTGAGATGCAGCTTCTCGAGGATGTTGCTGCGGTGGCGGTCGACGGTCTTCTCGCTGATGACGAGGCGCTCGGCGATCTGACGGGCGGTGCGTCCGTCGGCGATGAGCAGCACGATCTCGAGCTCTCGCACGGAGAGCTGTCCTTGGCGTTTGCGTTCGGCGGGTGAGAGCTTGAGGTAGTCGCTGATCAGTGCCCGGCTGGCCGCCGGGTACATGTAGGTGTCGCCTTTGACGGCTGCTCGGCAGGCCGTTACGAGGTCGGTGTCGGCGGCGGATTTGAGGACGTAGCCGTTGGCGCCGGCGTTGAGCGCCTCGAAGAAGAACTGCTCGTCGTCGTGCATTGAAAGCATGACGACGGCTGGGCGGTGGTCGCGGCGCGCGAGTTCTCGGGCGACCTGCAGGCCGCTCAGGCGCGGCATGTTGACGTCGAGTATCGCGAGGTCTGGGCGGTGCTCGTCGGCCTGTGTCAGTGCGTGCATCCCGTCGCCGGCTTCCGCGACGACGCACAGGTCTGGTTCGCGTTCGAGAACGAGGCGAACGCCTTGGCGCACGAGCTGGTGATCATCGGCGAGCAGGATCGAGATCATGCTCGTGCGCTCGCGCGGTCGCCTGTCGGGACGGTGAGCGTCACTTCGGTGCCGGTCGCGGGAGCGGAGTTGATCTGCAGCGACGCTCCGACCATGAGCGCGCGCTCGCGCATGAACCGGATCCCTGTTCCGTCGACCGGGTTGGCGGCGTCGATGCCGGGCCCGTCGTCTGATATGCGCAGGACGAGGTGGTCGCTTGTGGCGCTGAGCGTGAGCGTGACGTGGGCGTGCGGGGCGTGGCGCGCGACGTTCGTCAGGCATTCCTGGGCGATGCGGTAGACGACGAGCGCGGCGGCCGGGTCGATCTCCAGCGGGACGCGATCCAGGTCGCGGGAAACGGGGAGGCCGGTCTGCTCGCTCACCTGCCTGGTGAGCGCCGTCAGCGCCGCCGTGAGCCCGAGCTCGTCGAGGCCCGGGGGCCGAAGTCCGCGTACGAGGCCGCGCAGCTGCTCCAGGCTGCCGCGCGCGAGCTCCCGCGCCGCTTGAGCGTCACCTCGAATCGCGTCGTGCGCTTCGACGGCGAAGCGGTCGAGCATGAGCAGCAGCGCCGTCAGGTGTTGTCCGACTTCGTCGTGCAGCTCGCCGGCGATCCGCCGCCGTTCGTCTTCTTGGGCGGTCAGCAACCGCGCCGTGCTCGATTGCCGCTCGCTTTCGAGCCGGTCGGCCATCGTGTTGAAGCTGGCGACGAGTGTCCCCAGCTCGGGGTCGTCGTGTTCCTCGAGTCGCACGCCGGGCTGCAGCGGATCGATGCTTGCCATCCCGGCGGTGAGCCGGCTGAGTGGCGCGAACGCGCGGCGCATCAGCGCGAGGTTGGCGACCAGTACGGCGCAGACCCCGGCTACGACGGTGGCGGCTTCGCGCAGCGTGATGGGCGAGCTCACCGTCGCTGGTGTCAGCACCAAGATCACTCCCGCGGTGGTCACGACGATCGCGTTGACGCTGAAGACCTTCCAGAACAGCGAGATGCTCTGCCAGCGGCGCATGCCGTCATCATCGCGCTGTCCGACGCGACACACCGCCGGCGCGACGCCGTCGAGCGGCGATTGAGGGCTGACCCCCATTGCCCGTGGCACCGGGAGCGCGCAGAGTTGACCGCGATGCACGGGAGGACACGATGGCGGTGACGGTCGCGCTGTGGCTCGCGGGCGGCGCGGCGCTCGTCGTGCTCGCGTGGATGGCCACCCCCGACTCATTTCCCCAGGGTGCGCTGTCGTGCGTGATCGCGGGAGTCGGGGGCGCGTTCGTCGGCGGTGAGCTGTTCGTCGTACTCGGCGGCCCGACAACCCATCAGCCGGACTACCTGACGTTGCTCGGCGCGGTCGCCGGCGGGCTGCTGTGCCTTGAGCTCGTGTCCAGGCTGCCGCCGTCCGGGCTGCCGGCGGCTGACACGCGCGTCGGCGTCGCGTGGTTGTCGCTTCAGCTGTGGTCGCCGGTGCTGTTCGCAGCGGCGATCGGCGTCGCGCTTGGCCGAGCGAGCGGCTCTCCGCTGCTCGGCGTGGCGACGACCGCCGCGGTCGTGATGCTGCTCCTGCACTGGTATCAGTACCACGCCCACGTCGGGCAGCGCCGATGAGCCCGCGCGGGCCGCAACACCGCGGCTCGGTGTTCGATGCGACGTGTTGTGCGCTGGAGCCCTTGCCTGGCCTCACGCTCGAGCTCCCAGCGGACATGCGTGCCACGTTCCAAGCGCAGGCCGAGCTTCATCGCATGCTGCGCGACGTCCATCCGCAACGCGTGGTGGTCGCGTCGCTGCTCCTGGACGCGCTGATCGACAGCGCGACGCCCGCGGGTGGTGGGCGACAGCACGTCGAGCTCAGGATCTGGCGGCTGCCCGGCCGGCTGCATATCGAGTTGCGCGGATGCGCGAAGCCGTTGGTGTGCGATCGGTCGCGGCGTGTGATGGATTGCCTCGCGGCGCATTGGGAGTGCGACATCTCCGCCGGGTGTGTGCGCCTCGAGGTTCTCACGACGTTGTCGGCCCGCCCTTGCGCCGTCTGAGCACGCTCGCCGTGCCGATCTTCTTGGACCCAGTCACTCCGGAGCATCGCCGGCGCGCCCGCGCCCGGCGCCGGCGTCGGGTGCTGCTCGCGCTGATCGTCGCGCTCACGGCGGTGGCTCTGACTGCGCCGTCGCGGAGATCGCCGGCGCCCCCGTCGCCCGACGGTCCGCATCGTCGCTGACGCAGCCGTGTCAACGCCACACGATCACAGGAGGACGAGATGGGTCTCTTCAAGAAAAAGGCGAGTGCCGAGGAGGACGTCGTTCGGTGCCCGACCTGCCGGGAGCGGGTGCCTGACGGGGCGCTCGAATGCGCGATGTGCGGGCGAGACCTCACGGACATGCCGTCCGCAGAGCAAGGCTCGAGCACGAGCGACGCCGGCGGCGCGGCGCGCACACCGTAGGACGTGGTTCTCTTCGGGGTTGCTCGCCGTCGACGCCGAAAGCGTGGGGCGCCCGCGAGCCGAACTGACGCCAGTCAGGCCCGCGCGGTGTAGACGTCAGCGTTCGGCGCCGGCACCGAGCGTGACGACCACCCATATCAGCGTACGTAGGGGCGGTGTGGGACGCGGTGAGACGGACGTGACGTCGATCAAGCGGATGCAGCGGCGCCACCGGCGCCAAGCAGCGCATCCTCGTCCTCGGCGGCGAAGATGTGGAGGCCGAGGCGCTCGGAGACATCGCGGCACACCCGCACCCCGCGCACGCTGTTGCCGTAGTCGTCGAGCCCGGGGGAGAAGACGCCGATCCCCAGCTTCTCCGGGATGACGGCGAGGATGCCCCCGCTGACGCCGCTCTTGGCGGGCACCCCGATGTCGTACGCCCATTGGCCGGCGGCGTCGTACATCCCACAGGTGTGCATCACGCTGAGCACATCTCGAACGTGGGAATGCCGTAGTGCGCGCATGCCGGTCAGGGGGTTGACGCCGCCGTTGGCCAGCGTCGCCGCCATCACCGCGAGGTCGCGGCACGTCACCATGACGGAGCACTGCCGCAGATACAATCCCAGGATGGCTTCGACGTCGCCGGCCAGCATCTGCTGGCTGCGCATGAGATAGGCGATGGCGCGGTTGCGGTCGGCGGAGCGCATCTCGAGTTCGAAGGTGCGCGCGTCGACGCTCAGCCCATCGTTTCCGGCGTAGACGCGCAGCGTGGCGAGGACGCGCTCGAGCTTCTCCTCGATGTTCGCACCGCGCACGAGGTCGGCCGTCACGAGCGCGCCCGCGTTCACCATCGGGTTGTGTGGCCGCTGCTGGCGCTCGTCGAAGTCGATCGAGTTGAAGGCGTCGCCGCTCGGCTCGACGCCGACATGTTCGAGGACATGCTCCCGTCCGTGGTCCTCGAGCGCCAGTCCGTAGACGAACACCTTCGCCAGCGACTGCAGCGCGAACGGCACGTCACAGTCGCCGACGACATGTACGTCCTCTGACCGGGTCGCGAACGCGATCGCGAACTGCTCGCGCTCCGCGCCCGCGTCCCCGGGTTCGTAGTACCCGCGCCCCGACGCGTAGTAGCTCGCGACGCAGCCTTCCTCGAGTGAGCGATGACGCTCGTGGAGCTGCGCAAGGTGCCGGTCGACGAGCGTGCTGTTGTGGGGCGGTGACATGGGCGTGGTCTACCGACCTTCAGGCTATGGGTCGGAGCTCTCCGACGGCGCCAGTCCGCACCCCGACTCGTCCAGCGCGCCGGGCGTGGCCATCGGCTCGCGGCGCTGGTATGCGGCACGCGCGATCGCGTGGGCGCCGACCGGCGTCGTCAGCACCAGGAAGATCGTGATGAGCGCCGCGCGGGCCAAGATCGTGCCGTCGGACGTTGCGAGCGACGCAAGGAGGAACGCCACGATGCCGAGGAAGACGGCTTTGCTGGCGGCGTGCAGCTCGGTGTAGACGTCGGGCATGCGGAACATCCCCGCAACGCCGAGCGTGGTGACGA
>Ga0136633_1002160_pt1 | contig 13760 bp, 11 predicted proteins | sample AntDrymeUQ832206_2_FD_105494 | JGI IMG/M metagenome (GOLD analysis project Ga0136633, IMG submission 105494) | Polar desert sand microbial communities from Dry Valleys, Antarctica - metaG UQ83 (22.06) | ecosystem: Environmental > Terrestrial > Soil > Desert | place: Antarctica: Dry Valley... | reverse complement strand
TGCTGGCGAGTGCCGACGATCATGTCGAGCTGTTCGTCGATCAGCATCGCGACCATCGCCGGCGCCGCCTTGGGATCGTAGGTCAAATCGCCGTCGGCCATGACATAGACGTCGGCATCGACGTCGGCGAACATCCGCCGGACGACATGGCCCTTGCCCTGCTGGCGTTCGGTGCGGACGATCGCGCCCGCGGCGCGAGCGATCTCGACGGTGCGGTCGCGGCTGTTATTGTCGAACACGTGGATCGCCGCATCGGGAAGCGCCGCCCGGAAACCGGCGATCGTCTCGGCGATCGCGGCTTCCTCATTGAAGCAGGGGAGCACCACGGCCACCCGGATGCTGCCCCCAACGGTCATATTATTTGGCCTTCGTCGCCTTCTTCGCCGGCGCCGTAGCTACCGCGGTGGGCTTGGCCGCGGCGGGCTTGGCCTCGCCGGGCTTCGATCCGGCGCCGTCCTTGACCGGCTTGGCGGGCTTTGGCTTGGCCTCGGACCTGGTCTCCGGCGTCTTCGCGGCCTGCTTCGCCCCGGCCTTCTTTGCCCCGGCCTTCTTGGCCGGTTTCACCGCCGCGCCATGGTCGTGGCCGCAGTCAGGGCCGTGAACATGGCTTTCCTCGCTCTCGAGGTCGGCCTCGAGTTCGGCGCGGTCGACCGCGCGTTCGCTGACTTCCGCCTTGGAAAACAGGAAATCGACGACCTTGTCCTCATACATCGGGGCGCGCAGCTGCGCCGAAGCCATCGGGTCCTGCTGGACATATTGGACGAAGCGCTCGCGATCCTTGGGCGGATATTGCTGCGCAGCCTGGCCGATCAGCCGGTTCATTTCCTGGGTGCTGATCTCGATCTTGTTCGCGGCGCCGATCTCGGACAACAGCAGCCCGAGCCTGACGCGGCGGACCGCGATATTGCGATAGTCCGATGCCTCGCTTTCGATCTCGGCAAGCGCTGCGGCCGGGTCGGCCTCGTGGCTCGCCTCGTGCCTGAGCTGGGCCATGATATTCTCATATTCGGCGTCGACCATCGACGGCGGCACTTCGAAATCATGGCTTTCGGCGAGCTGGTCGAGCAGGCGGCGCTTCATATGGGTGCGCGTCAGATTATTGAGTTCCTGGCCCTGCTGGTCGCGGATCAGTCCCTTCAACTGCTCGAGGTCCTTGAGGCCGAGCTTGGCGGCGAATTCGTCGTCGATCCTGGTCTCGCCGGGAATTTTGACCGCCTTGACCTTGATGTCGAAGGTCGCGGGCTTGCCCTTCAGCGCTTCGGAAGAATAATCGGCGGGGAAGGTCAGGTCGAGCCTGCGCTCGTCACCCGCCTTGACGCCGATCATCTGCTCCTCGAAGCCGGGGATCAGGCTGCCCGAGCCGATCACGACCGCCATGTCCTCGCCGGTCCCGCCGTCGAACGCGATTCCGTCGACCTTGCCGACGAAATCGATCACGACCTGGTCGCCCGCGGCCGCCTTATGCCCCTTCTTCGAATCCTCGAAGCTCGCCTGCGACGCTGCGAGCTCGGCGATCTGCTTGTCGACAGCTGCGTCGTCGACCGCGACGGTCAGCCGCTCGAGCTTGATCGCGTCGATCTTCGGCGTCGGAACATCGGGCAGCGTCTCGAGGCTGACTCGCACTTCGGCGTCCTTGCCGGCTTCATAGCCCTCGTCGAGTTCGACCTGCGGCTGCATCGCCGGGCGCAGCTTCTTGTCGGCAAGCAGCCGCTGGATGCTTTGCTGAACGGTGGTGTTGAGCGCGTCGGCGTGGAGGCTTTCGCCGTGCATCTTGCGGATCAGGTTCGGCGGCACCTTGCCGGGCCGGAACCCGGGCATCTTGACCTTGGGCGCCATGCGCTTGATCTCGCCGTCCACCCGCGCGTCGATATCTTTCGCAGGAATGGTCAGCGTATAGGCCCGCTTGAGGCCCGCATTTTCCGTCTCGACGGTCTTCATTACAGCATATCCCAAAAAAGTTCACCGACCGCGCTGGCGATTTCCCTGCCCGGGCATCCCGCGGATCCCCTGCGAGCGAATTCCTGCTCGCCTGTCCCCGGGGACAAATTATGCTCGAAATTGGTGCGGGCGAAGGGACTCGAACCCCCACATCTTGCGATACTGGTACCTAAAACCAGCGCGTCTACCAATTCCGCCACGCCCGCGCGGACGCTCTTCGAAGTGCGGGGCCTATAGCAAGGATCGCGAGCCGCGCAACTATTCCTCGCCTGCGGATATTCCTCGCAACCACTGCCCTTGCCCGTTGGTTGACGCGACGAAGGAGACGATCATGTCCGACAATCCCCGCCCCGACGAAATGCCCGAGCCGAGCCAGCCCGCCGAGCCGACGGTTCCGCCGCAGGAAGCGCCGATGCCCGGTGGAGACGTCGATATCCCCGCTCCCGGATCGAGCAGCGATGCCGGGGTCGAGGTGCCGGGAGCCGCGATCCGCTGATGGCGACGCGCCCGCCGCTTCCCGAAAATCCCGATATGCCGCCGGGCGAGCCGGGCGAAATTCCCTTGCTTCCCGGCGAGCCCGAGCGGCCGCCGCCACCCGATCCAATATCAGGCTCTAGCGAACCTTGCGCGCCGAGAAGGTGATCGCCTCGAAATCGGGCAGCGTCGAATCGAAATAATGCGCACGCGCTGCATCGAGCAGGATCAGATAGAGGCGCCCATCGACGGTCGCGCCGACCGCGCGGCCGCGACGCCATACTTCGTCGCTGTCGAGATGCTCGTAATCGAACTGGAACCCGGCCTGCCCCAGGAACGGCCGCGGTGCGAGGCCGAGGGTCTTGAAATCGACCGTTCCGCCGCGCACCCTGAACAGGCTTTCGAGCATCGCGGTGATTTCGGGCGCGGTCATGTTCGAACGGAATTTGGGGACTTGCCGGTCGTCGCGGCGGGTCTGGCGAACCAGCGTGTCGCCGCTCTTGAGCCCGGTGACGAAGCTGATCCCGTCGAGCAGCGGCCCGTTCTGGGTCCAGTCCTCGACCTCGCGGATATCGACGAACAATTGTCCGCGCTGGCGATTCCATTCGCGCGGCGGCGTCACTCGCAGGCTGCCGTTGCCGACGCTGGTTTCGCGCGCCCGGATCAGCGTGTAATTGCTGATCCCGAAGCCGCTGCCACCGCCGCCGACCCCCGAACAGGCAGGGAGTGTCATCAAGGCGAGCGCCACGCCCAGCCCGTGAACCGATTTCATCCTCATCTCCTCAGCTCACCAGCATCTGCCGCACGAAGGCGGCGTCGGGCGCGTTCGGCGCCATCATGAGATAGCGCGACAAGGCAGCGCGCGCCTCGGTCCGGCGGCCCGCCTTCGACAGCATGATTCCATGCCAGCGCCAGGCGTCGGCCGGGGCGTCGGGATAAAGCACCGCGCTGGCATAGCCCTGCGCCGCGCGGACATCGTCGCCGGCGCGGTTGCGCAATCGCCAGATCTCGCCTTCGTGGAACCGCAACAGCCCGTTCCACCCGTCCTGCGCAAGATTATTGACGATGTACTGGCTCGCGCCGGGATCGTTCAACTTGACCTGGTCGTCGAGCAGGGTCGGGCGAATCTTCCCGATTGCGGCAAGATAGGATGCGCGGCGAGCGTCATAGAAGACCCCGGGGCGAGTCACTTCCGCCGCGCTGATCCGAAGGTCGGCCATCCGCGATTCGGGCGTCGGATGCGTTCCGAACAGCGAAATGTCGCGGCGGCGTCTCTTGCGGCGGTATTTGGCCGACAATTTCTCCTCGGCGATCAATTGCTGCCAGGTCTCGGCCATCGCGCGCGGATCGTAGCCCGCCTCGGCGAGCAGCCGCACCCCCATCGCGTCGGCCTCGGCCTCGAGCACTCGATTGTAGCGCAGCAGCGAAAGGATCGTCCCGAGCTGCCCGAGCTGCGCCAGGTCGCCGGTATTGACCCCCGCCGCGCCCCCGGCGATCCCGGCGCTCATCGCAAGCACCGCGAAAACGTCGCTCTTGGTGCGCGTGTCGCGATATTGGCGAATCTGGTGCTTGCGCAGGAAATGCGCCGCTTCATGAGCGATCACCCCGGTCAATTGCGCCTCGTTGCGCATGCGCAGCAACAGCCCGGTGAAGATCACCGCGAACCCGGTCGGGAACATCACCGCGTTGAAATCGGGAATGCGCACCAGATAGATTCGGAAATCCTTCGCCGCGGGACCGCCGACCTTGGCGATCAACCCCTGCATGTACGACGCCAGCGCCGGGTCCTGGACGACCAGGTTCGAGCCCGCGATCTCCTCCTCGACCCGCGTCATCTGCTGCCACATCCCGCGCTCGTCGGCGTCGACCGGGCGATATCCCGGGCCGATCAGCGGCACCATCGCCGACGGCAGGATCCGCGCCGAGGCGACCCCGGTCGCCCCCGCGGCGGCAAGCACGCCCCCGGCGGCAAGCAGCGTCCGCCGGTCGAGCCCGTTGCTTACTTGCCCGCAGCTCACGTGCGCGCCCTTTGCGCACGGCGGATTTCGCGCCCGGGTTTCATTCGCCCCAACAGGCGTTCGACCATTTCTGCGGCGCCCTTGTCGGTGCGGATATCGCCGAACTTGATCCCGGCGACCTGGCTTCCGGTCTGGAGCACGTTGAACCACACCACCTTGCCGGTGCGCAGGTCGACCAGGCTGGCATAAGCGAACTGGCCGGCACCGCCGATGTTCGGCGCGCAGAAGCCGACCAGGCAGCCGGCGATTCCGAGCACCTGCAGCGCGACGCGGCCGGTCGATGCAAAGCTGTCCTCGGCATGGAGGAACAGTGCATAGTCCATCCCGCTGCGCTGCCCGAGGGCGATCGCCTGGTTGCCAAGCGTCCAGTCGAGTCCCTTGCGGCGCTTGGTCGGAAGATCCTCGCCCATATATTTGTGGAGCGCGATCGAATTGCCGACCGCGCTGTGAAGCCGCTCGAGCTCGGCGATGGTTTCCGCGCTGACCCCGGGAAGCGAGTCGCGCCGGTCGAGGATCCGGACATTGCCGCCGCGACCTGCCTGCTGCGCCCTCAGCGCGGTCAGCAATTTGGAACGAGCGCTTTCGGTCCAGTCGGCGCGCGGCTCGACCAGCCCGCCGGTGGTTACCGACCCGACCGAAACGTCGGGCCGCATCACCAGCAGCCGGTAATCGCCCGACGGCGGGGAAAATTGCGTGTCGGCATATTGCCGCGTCTGCACGCAGCCCGCCAGCGCAACCGAAACCAGAAGCGCGAAACCCAACCGGCGCATGATGTCCCTTTCCGTCACAGCTCGCCTCGAAGAGTGCCGCGCCCGAACGGAAAAGGCAAGCCTTTCAGATGCCTAGCGCGGCGGGCAGATAATGCCACTAACGTTCGTCAGGCATTTGCCGTCCACCTTCGCCTGGTCGATGGGAAGCGAAAGCATCGCCGCGAGCGTCGGCATGATGTCGACCGTCTCGACCGCTTCAGCCCTCATATTGGCGACGGCCCCCGGGCGCCAGAAAATGATCGGCACGCGCCGGTCGTAATCCCACGGACTGCCGTGGGTCGCGACATAGCCCTTGCCGGGCACGGCGATGGGCGTGATGTGGCGCTTGAGCAGCACCACGAGGTCGCCCGATCGCGCCGGATCGAACGAAGCGCGCGCTCGCTCGGCGAGCGTCCCGCGGTCGGGCGGCGTCGTCGGCAGCGCGGTGCGGGCAAGCTGGTCGCTGGTGAACACTGCCTCGACCTGTGGATGGGCGCGGTAGGCGGCGAGCGCGGCCGAACGCGCGCGACGCAGGTCGGCGGGTTTGAGCGTGGCGTCGAAATAGACGTCGCCATTGGCGCTCGCCCCGACCAGCACCGGCCCCGCGAGCTTGAGTTCGGCGCCAAGCCGCTTGCCGAGTGCCGCGGGCTCGAGCTCGGGAAGGCTTCGCGCCGCCTCGGCGACCCCCGACAGGCGCAGCCGCTCGGGCAAATCGTCGCCGCCATGGTCGGAGGTGAGCATCACCGCATAATCAAGCCCGCGCGAATCGAGCAGGCGCAGGAAATCGCCGAGGTCGCGGTCGAGCGAATGGAGCTGGAGGCACATTTCCTCGCCCTTGGTTCCGAAGCTGTGCCCGACATAGTCGGTCGCGCTTAGCCCGATCGCGATCAGGTCCGTTACCGCGCCGCGCCCAAGCCTGAGCTCGTCGATCAGCCGCGCGCCAAGCGCCAGCGCCATGCCGTCGAACGCCGGGGTCGCGCGAAAGGCGCGCGCATCGCCCGCGGCCCGTCCAAGCTTGCCATTGCCGACACTGGTCTCGCCGACCGCGACGCTGCGCGCCCTCGCCGTGCAGAACGGCGGCGAGGCGAGCGGCTCACCCGGCGCCGCGACCAGCGCCGCGACCGCCTGGTTGGCCGCCGACACGCTGACCGGGACCGGCGCCGTCTTGAGATCGGTCGCGAAGGTCTTGCCGTTCCAATACCAGCGCTGGTCGGGACGCTGCCCGGTCATCATCACCGCCGCGCGATCCTTGCCCGCGACCGCGACCGTTCGCGATGCCGGGTTCCGCGCCTTCATCAACTCGCCCAGCGTGGGCACTTTCAAATGGACCGGCGACACGGTGTAGCTCGAAGACGACGACCCGGCGACGCGCTCGTCCTCGGCGCAATAGATTGCCTTGTCAGACCGCGCGGCATTAAGGTCGAACCAGGTGTTGGCAATAATCCCGTTCCGGCTTGGGTGGGCGCCGGTGAGGATGGTCGAATGTCCGGGGCAGGTCTCGCTCGCGGCGTGCGCCTGGTAGCCGTTGCGGAACAATGTGCCCTGCGCCAGCCGAGCGAGCCCGCCACGAAACTGCCCGCGATATTCGTCGAACAGGTCGCTCGACAATTGATCCACCGAAATTGCGACGATCAGCTTGGGCGCCGGGGCAGGTTGGGCCATCGCGGCAACCGGAAGCAAAGCGGCAAGCAGGAACCCGGATTTGCGCATCTTCACTCCTCTGCGTTTCACTCTGCCAGTCTCGCCCGCAACCGTTCGTTGATCACTTGCGGGTTGGCCTTGCCCTGCATCGCCTTCATCGTCTGCCCGACGAAAAAGCCGAACAGGGCCTCCTTGCCAGCCTTATATTGCTGAACCTTGTCGGCGTTGGCGGCAAGGATCGAGTCGATCTGCGCGTCGATCGCGCCGGTGTCGCTGGTTTGGCGAAGCCCGCGCTCCTCGACGATCTTTCCGGCATCCTCGCCGGTGTCGAGCATGATCTCGAACACCTGCTTGGCGAGGCTTCCCGACAAGGTCTTGTCGGCGACCAAGCCCAGCAATTGGGCCGCCTGTCCGGGGGAAATCGGGCAATTGGTGCAGTCGCGGCCAAGGCGATTGAGCGCTCCGAACAATTCCGACGCGACCCAGTTCGCCGCCTGCGCCGGTGGCGCCCCGGCGTCGAGCAGCGCATCGAACCAGCGCGCGGTCTCGACTTCGGCGGTCAGGATCGAGGCATTGTAAGCGCCGATCCCGAGCCCCTCGAAGCGCTTGCGCTTGGCGTCGGGAAGTTCGGGCAGCGAGGCGCGGCATTCGGCGAGAAATGCGTCGTCGAGCTCGAGCGGAAGCAGATCGGGGTCCGGAAAATAACGGTAGTCGTGCGCATCTTCCTTCGACCGCAGAGTCCGCGTGACCCCCTTGTCGGGGTCGAACAGCCGCGTTTCCTGGACGATCGTGCCGCCCTCCTCGATCACTTCGACCTGGCGCCGCGCCTCATGCTCGATCACCGCCATCACGAAGCGCACCGAATTGACGTTCTTGGTCTCGGTCCGAGTGCCCAGCTCACCGCCCGGCTTGCGCACGCTGACATTGACGTCGGCGCGCATCGATCCTTCCTCCATATTGCCGTCGCACGACCCGACATAGCGCAGGATTGCCCTCAACTTGCGGACGTAAGCCCCTGCTTCGGCAGGAGAACGCATGTCCGGCTTGCTGACGATCTCCATCAGCGCGACGCCCGAGCGGTTGAGGTCGACGAACGACATCGTCGGGTGCTGGTCATGCATCAATTTGCCCGCATCCTGCTCGACGTGGATCCGTTCGACCCCGATCGACTTGGCGCTCGCCTCGTCCTTCTCGTCGAGCAGCACGGTTACTTCGCCCTCCCCGACCAGCGGAAAATAAAGCTGCGAAAGCTGGTAGCCCTGCGGCAGATCGGCGTAGAAATAATTCTTGCGGTCGAAGCGCGACCAGCGGTTGATCTGGGCCCCGATCGCCATCCCGGTGCGCACCGCCTGGCGAATGCACTCAGCGTTGGGCACCGGAAGCATCCCCGGCATCGCCGCATCGACCAGGCTGACCTGCGTATTGGGCTCCGCGCCAAAGCTCGTCGCCGCGCCCGAGAACAATTTGGCGTTCGAAGTCACCTGCGCATGGACCTCAAGCCCGATCACGACCTCCCATTCGCCGGTTGCGCCGCTGATCCGATAGTCGCTCACCACCATTTCTCCGCGCGCGCGGTGAACCCGGCGCGTTCCTCGATCGCCAGCGCGGCGTTGAGCACGCCTTGTTCGTCAAGCTCGCGCCCGATCAGGTGTAGCCCGAGCGGCAGCCCCTGCCCATCGAGCCCCCCGGGCACCGACATCGCCGGCAATCCGGCAAGGCTCGCCGGGACCGCGAACACGTCGTTGAGATACATCGCCAGCGGGTCGCTCATCTTCTCGCCGATCCCGAACGCGGCCGACGGCGCGGTCGGGGTGAGGATGAAGTCGCAGCGCTCGAATGCCTCGGTAAAATCGCGCTTGATCAGTGTGCGGACCTTTTGCGCCTTGGTGAAGTAAGCGTCGTAGAAGCCCGCCGACAGCACATAGGTGCCGATCATGATCCGCCGCTTGACCTCGGCCCCGAACCCCGCGGCGCGGGTCGCTGCGTACATGTCGTCGAGGCTTTTGACCCCCATTTCGCGCATTCCATACCGCACCCCGTCATAGCGCGCGAGGTTCGACGAGGCCTCGGCGGGGGCGATGATGTAATAGGTCGGAAGTGCATAAGCCGTGTGCGGAAGCGAGATTCTGACCGGCTCGGCGCCCGCGTCGCGCAGCCATTCGACCCCCTGTTCCCACAAAACGTCGATCTCGGCGGGGACCCCGTCGATCCGATATTCGGTCGGAATGCCGACGCGCTTGCCCTTGAGATCGCTCGACAAACCCGCTTCCCACTTGGGCACCGGCAGATCGAGCGAGGTTGCGTCTTTGGGGTCGAACCCGCTCATCACCTCGAGCATGATCGCGCAGTCGCGAACGGTCCTGGCCATCGGCCCGGCCTGGTCGAGCGAGCTTGCGAACGCCACGATTCCCCACCGCGAGCAGCGCCCATAGGTCGGCTTGATCCCCGAAATCCCGACGAACGCCGCGGGCTGGCGGATCGAGCCGCCGGTGTCGGTCCCCGTCACTCCGGGCGCCATCCCCGCCGCGACCGCCGCCGCCGACCCGCCCGACGATCCGCCGGGGGTCAGCGCGCTATTGCCGCCATCGCTCCGCTTCCATGGCGAGATCACCGGCCCATAAGCGCTGGTTTCATTGGACGATCCCATCGCGAACTCGTCCATGTTGAGCTTGCCGAGCATCCCCGCGCCGGCCTGCTTCAACTTGCCCGAAACAGTCGATTCATAGGGCGGCTTGAAGCCCTTGAGGATGTTCGATCCCGCGGTCGAATCGACCCCCTCGGTCGCGAACAAATCCTTGATCCCCAGCGGAATGCCCGACAGCGGCTTCAGCGCATCGGCGCCGCGCGCCGCATCGGCCGCGTCGGCCGCGGCGAGCGCAAGTTCGGGCGTCTCGACCGTCCACGCATTGAGCGCGCGGCCCGCGACGACCGCGGCGTTATAGTCCTCGGCGATTTCGCGGGCCGAAAACTCACCCGCGCGAAACCCGTCGCGAAGCTCGGCGATAGTCATGGAAGTAACATCGGTCATCGAAAACCCGTCATTGCGAGCGAAGCGAAGCAATCCAGGCTTCTGCTCCTGGATCCCAGATCGGTCGCGGCTACGCCGCTGTCCGGGATGATCGAATGCGTCGCTCCGCTCCTCATTCGATCACCTTGGGTACCGCGAAAAAGCCGTGCTGCGCGTCGGGGGCGTTGGCGAGCACCTTGTCGCGGACATTGCCATCGGTGACGACGTCGTCGCGCAGCCGCAACTTCAGGTCGATCACCGCGGTCAGCGGTTCGACCCCGTCGGTATCGACCCTGGCCAATTGCTCGACCCAGCCGAGGATCTGGTTGAGCTCGGGCACCAGCGCCGCGACCTCGCCATCGCTCATCGCGATCCGCGCGAGCTTGGCGACATGGCGCACGGTCTTTTCGTCAACGGACATGCGGTTCCTGCTTGCTGCGGATCGGCACGCGACCCGCAGCGCGGCTAGCAGGGACCCCGCCACCCTTCAAGCGCGGCTATTCGAACGCCTCGCCGACCGGCTTTCCATCGATATACATCTGCCGCCGCTCGACCGTGCGCAGCTCGACCGGCGCGGTAGCGAGATCGGGCTGCGCGATTGGTGCGCGCGGGTCGGCGCGTCCCTTGACCGGCGCTGGCAGTGGCGAGCGCGTCGCGCTGGTTTCGGCCCAGCCGCCGTCGCTGCCTTGCGCCAGCAACTGGCTCTGCACCGCTTCGGACCCGCGCCAATTGCCGGCAAGCACCGCGCGGTCGGGCTCGACCATCAGCAAAAGGCAAGGATCGCTTCGGCAAAAGCGGGTAGCGGCGATCGCGTCGCGAAGCCGCGGCGGCACGGTTGCGCCTTCGGGAACGACCCGAAGAAAGCGGTCGAGATTGGCGAGCGAATCGCGCACTGCAAGGTCATTCTCGACCTCGTGGCGATTCTTCGAGACCAGGGCTGCCGCCGCCAGCCGGCGCTGGTCGGGCGGACCCCGGCGCGCGATTTCATCCAGCCGCTTGCGTCCCGCCGCACCAAAGTCGAATGCCATCGCCTGCCAGTCGAACGCCTCGACCTTCCCCGCGGTCAGGCGCGCCATCTGCGAACTGGCCGAAATCGCGCCGAAATCCACGATCGGGAGCGCGAGGAACAGCGCTAGGCCGCACAGCCCGAGCGCAAGCCTGGTCTGGAGCGGTCGAAGCAGATCGTCGAAATCCTCGCGGCCTTTCCCCACCGTCCACCAGCCGACTGCCCCGTAAGCGATCGCGACGGCCACCGCGACCACTCCCCAGATGCGTTCCGGGGTCCAGCCATATTGGCCGACTCGCTGGCCGATCGACACCGCCGCGATGATCGCCAGCGGCAGCACCGCCAGGACCAGCGCAAGCGCCGACAGCCGCAACGCGCGGTTGGGCGCGCGCTCGTCGACGCCATTGCCGATCACCGCATTGGCAAGCAGCACCGCGCCCGCCCCGGCCAGCAGCATCAGGCCCGTCGCCGGGAGCGACGAGTCCCACAGTCCGCCGAGCCCGGTGAACGGCAGCGAGGCGAGGAACAGAACCAGCGCGGCCGCGAGCACCGGCGCGAGCACGCCCAGCACGACCATCACCAGCCGCTGGAGCGTCGCTACAAGCGCGTCGCGCTCGCGCAGCAATCCCGCCGCCGCTCCGAACGCGAAGCCGGCGAGCATCCAGCCGAACCAGCTTTCCTCGAGCAGATCCTTGATCAGGTCGATCCCGATCAGGTCGAACAAGCCGGCGATCAGCAACGCCAGCAGGAACGTCACCCCGACGAAGCCAAGCGCCGCCGCGCCGATCACTGCATCGGTCCAGGCATGGCGGTGGAGCCGCGCGTAGGGGAAGCGCCATTTGCCCTCGTCGCGAACGGTCTGGAACAAGGGCGCGGCGAGCAGTACCGCGAACAATCCCGACAGGAACGGCCATTCGAAGATCTCGCCTTGGCTGTTGTAGCTCGCGGTGAACCAGCCGACGAGCGCGACCACCGCCCCCCAGCCCAAGGCGAAGCCGAGCGACCACAGCCAGCGGCGCTGCTCGACAATCATCACGAACGACACTGCGGCGACCGCGACGAAGCTGGCGCCCGCCTGCCGCGCCGCGGACGGAGCCGCGGGCTGGTTGAGGTCGGCGAGCAGGTTGAAGACCAGCCCGGCAATCGCGCAGATCGCGGCCATGATCCACGGCCGCAGCGGCCAGTCGGAATCCCGTTCGTCGGTGCGTTCGCTCATCATTTGTCCCCTTGCTTGAGCGTAGCGAAGGACCGCGTCCCCGCCACTCATTTTGCTTCACAATGCCCGCCTTGTGCTCCGCCCGCGGGTGAGCGGCATGAGCGAATGATGAGCTTTTGCTGAAAAAGCGAAGCGGTCGCTGTTGCCCGGCGCGCCGCCCTCTCCTACCGGCTCTTGCGATGTGTGCCCGCCGCTTCCTGATCCTGATCGTGATCCTCACCGTGCTCGGGGTCGCGGGCGCGTTCGCAATCTTCCAGTTCGGCGACCGCACGCTGACCCGGATGGCGACCCCCAAAGGTCATTTTGAGCAGCCGCCGCCGCTCAGCGGTCCCGATTATGGCGACCATTCCACCTGGATCGCTCGCCCCGAACTGATCGACAATCCGACCTTCTGGGGGCCCGAAGGCTTTGCCGAGCCGGTGACCGGCCTTGCCGTCGGCGAGGCGTCCTTGTTCTTCGTCCACCCCACGACCTACCTCGAGCGCGACCGCTGGAACGCTCCGCTCGAGGACCAGGAAAGCAGGCGCCGCGCCGAATTGTTCGCGAGCAGCCAGGCGAGCGCGTTCAACCGTGTCGCGGACATCTGGGCGCCACGCTATCGGCAGGCGGCATTCGGCGCCTTCCTGCTCGACAGCAAGGACGCGGCCCAGGCGCTCGATCTGGCTTATTCCGACGTAGCGCGCGCGTTCGATGTCTTCCTCGCCGCAATCCCCGACGGCCGCCCGATCATCCTTGCCGGGCACAGCCAGGGCGCGCTTCATCTGTCGCGGCTGCTGCGTGAGAAGGTCGCGGGCACCCCAACCGCCGATCGTATCGTCGCGGCTTACGTGGTCGGCTGGCCGCTATCGCTCGAGGTCGATATTCCGGCGATGGGCCTGCCCGCCTGCCGGGTGGCCGACGAAGCCAAGTGCATCCTGTCGTGGCAAAGCTTTCGCGAGCCCGCCAACACTCGAATGATCGTCGACGCCTATCAAAAGCCGGTCGCGGCCAATGGCGCCCAGCGCAAGCGCGCCGATATGCTGTGCACCAACCCGATCAGCGGATCGATCGGAAGCGCTGCACCCGCCCGCGATAATCTTGGCACGCTAATGCCCTCGGCCGATCTCGCGAGCGCCACGCTTGCTCCGGGCCAGGTCGGCGCGACCTGCAAGGACGGCTTTTTGATCATCGACGGGGCGGTTCCGCTGCTCGGACCCTATGTGCTCCCGGGCAATAATTATCACGTTTACGACTATGCCTTGTTCTGGGGCTCGATCCGCGCCGATGCCGACCGCCGGATGCGGGCGTTCGCGCGATGATCCACCTCGCCGCCGCCGACTTCGCCGCCGTGGTTCCGGGCGGAAGGCTCGGCGGGCTCGACGTCGGCACGAGGACGATCGGCCTTGCGACCTGCGATGCAAGCTGGAGCTTCGCTACTCCCGCCGACACCATCCGCCGCACCAAATTCGCCCACGACCTCGAAACATTGCGGCAATTCCTTGCCCGTCACGCGCTGGCCGGGCTGGTGGTCGGGCTTCCGCTCAACCTCGACGGCAGCGACTCGCCTCGCACCCAGTCGGTCCGCGCCTTCGCCCGCAACCTCGCGCCACTCGGGCTCCCGGTGCTGCTGTGGGACGAGCGCTGGTCGACGGTCGCGGTCGAGCGGACGATGATCGAAGCGGACATGAGCCGAGCCAAGCGCGCCGAAAAGATCGACTCGCACGCCGCCGCC
>Ga0136633_1002159_pt1 | contig 13762 bp, 15 predicted proteins | sample AntDrymeUQ832206_2_FD_105494 | JGI IMG/M metagenome (GOLD analysis project Ga0136633, IMG submission 105494) | Polar desert sand microbial communities from Dry Valleys, Antarctica - metaG UQ83 (22.06) | ecosystem: Environmental > Terrestrial > Soil > Desert | place: Antarctica: Dry Valley... | reverse complement strand
GGTCTGACGAAATGCTTGACGTCGCTCCACTGTCCTCATCTGCTCTCCTGCTGCATCGTTGTGGTGTCGTTCCTCGGCACGCGTGGCCGGAGCTGCCCGTCGTTACGAAGGTACTCAATGGTGCCCTCGATGTGGCATCGGTCACGTCCAGGCCCCGACAGGATTCGACAGGCGACGCCCCGATTCCCCCCCATGCGAGGGTTGGGGTCCTACCAAGTGCCCCTGCTATCGTCGCTGCCTCACGCGGACGTGGCTCAGCTGGTAGAGCACAACCTTGCCAAGGTTGGGGTCGCGGGTTCGAATCCCGTCGTCCGCTCCAGAAATTTTGATTGCGGGCAGGCTTCCGGCGGGCGCGGCATGAGGTGTCGACGGTGTTATGCCGAGGCCCGCTTGGCGTACTTGCGCTGTGCGGCTTGCTTCGAGACCCCGAGCATGGCTCCGATCTCCGACCACGAGCGCTCAGCTCGTCGGGCGGACCTAACGGCGTCGGCGAGTGCCGCGTCGACTCCCTCGCGCTGTTCGGACAGCTCGGCAATCGCGCGAAGAGCATCGGTCTCGGCGACGACCAGGTCGTCGGGTTCGACGCCGTCGGCCCATGTCTCGAGCGCTGCGGCTCGCTGTGCTCGTGTCTTGCTCATGGTGTCCACCACCCTGTGAGGAACTTGGTACGTGCCGGCATCGCGTGGATCACGGCAACTCCTTCGTCATCGTCGACCACTCCGACCTCCAAGGGCTCGCCGGCTCGGGATGGGCCGATGAACATGGTGACAGCGGGATCGTCGGTGTCGAAGGCCCGCCGGTGATGTCGGAGTGCGTGCAGCATGTCCTGGTCTGGGACGTCGTGGCTGCGCGCGCTTGGCTCGATGTCCACACGCTCATCCTATGAGGCACCTGCCACAGCGTCATCATATGTTGACGATATCGCACCCCTCTTTGAAGACAGCGGCGTGAAGGGCGCGAGCTGTTAGCGCGCCAGGACGCCGTCGAGGCGGTGTCTGGATCACGGGAGGGTCTGTACGGAGTCTCCGTGTTCGCTCGCCGACCGGGTGTAAAGGCATCGAGGCTGGCCAGCAGCTCGGCCGCCACATCGGCACGATCCTCGTCGAGCAGCGCGAGCGCCTCGCGCAGCAGAGCCTGAGCCTGGGCCGTCATGCCCCCCAGGGTTACGCACTCGCGCCGCAGCACGCCCGCGGTCTTCGCCGTATCGTCGCACTCGTGACCGACGACTTCCTCGACGAGATGATCGCCGCCCGCACGTCGGCGAACCCGGCGTTCCCGGCGCTGCTCAATGCCGCCGTCCAACGACGGCAGGCCGAGACTGAGCAGGTCGCCGACGACGCGCCAGAAGCGAAGTAGAGCGCTCGACTACGGGCCGAAAAGCTCAACACCCACTCGCTCGCGCTCTTGAGCGGCATGCCGCTCGACCAGGAAGTGCGGTAACGAAGAGAAGGGCTCCAGCAGAACGTTGCGGCTTGAGCGTCGGGCTCACGGCGTGGACACGGTGCAGCGGACACCGGGCGCACCGGCGATCCGAGCGTCGAGGGTGACCAAGATCGCGCCTGTCAGCTCGGCCAGCGCGACGTAGGAGGCGTCGTAGGTGGACAGGTTGCGCCTCAGCTCCCACGCCCGAGAGGCCAGGAGGTCGTACGGCCAGAGCTCGATGGGCAGGTCCAAGAGGTCGGCATGCGCCTGGACGGCTTGGTCACTGCTGATGAGACCGGCGAGCTCGTGGCGGCGCAGCACGTTCGCCGCCTCGAACACCGCCAGGTGAGGTGCGATCAGCTCGGTGCCGGTGATCTCGGCGGCCGCCCATCGCCCAGCGGGGCCGGCGTCGACAAGCACGGCGACCAGCGCCGACGAATCGCAGACGATGCGTCCGGTCAACGCCGCTCGGCGTCGCGGGCGGCGAGGATCGTCTCTGCGTCCACTCGCACTCCGGTTGCGTTCACGCGGGCCCGGGCCCGGGTGATCACGTCGTCCACCGCAGGCTTGGCAACCGCATCGACGAGGAAGCCCCGCACGTACTCCTGCAAGGACTTGCCTGCCCGGGCCGCGCGCGCCGCGAGCTCATCGCGCACCTCCGCAGGAACGTCTCGCACCGTGATGGCCACACCCATGACTGCCAGAGTAGCAGCATTGCTGTCATACCAGCAGCAACTCGGTCAGACCGTCCACCCGACGAGGGCATGGGGGTCGGGCGCGTAGGCGCAGTACGTGCCGGTGCTAGCCCGTGCCGCGCGATCGCGGTCGTAAGATCCGACGTGCTCGGCCGCACGCTCGACGCGGCCCGGTCAGGGTCGATGTAGATCGGGTGTCGTCGTCGTAGGCGAGGGCATGGTGCCGGATCGAATCGGTGTTGACGATCTCATCGAGCCGGCCCGCCCCACTCACGGGACCGACCGCACCCACTCCGGCGGGCGCCGCTCGGCGAACGCTCGCGGCCCCTCGAGAGCATCGGGATGGGCCCGGTGGGCGACGATCGACTCCCAGCCGGCCTGCATCGCCTCACCGAAGGGCAGGTCGAGCGAGGCCCTGATCGCCCTCTTGGTTCGTTCGACCGCGGCCGGTGATCCGGCTGTCGCAGCTCGCGCCAGCTCGATGGCCCGGGTTCGAAGGTCCTCGGGCTTCGTCACCTCATCGACCAGCCCGATGCGCAACGCGTCCTCGGCATCGACCTTGCCGGCGCGTCCGAGGACCGCCAGCTTGAGTGCGTTCCCGTAGCCGATGCGCGGTATCAGCGAGATCGGCTCGAGGGCGGTGACCTGGCCAACCGTCACATGCGTGTCGACGAACGACGCCTCTGTCGAGGCCAGCACCACATCGCCGTCGGCGACGAAGTGCAGTCCGCCTCCTGCACATACACCGTTCACGGCGACGATCGTCGGGAGCCACACGTCGTTCTGCAACGGCGTCATCTTCAGCACATCGTCGACCAGATCCGACGATGGCGCACGGAACCCACGCTCGCTGACCCGCTTGAGGTCCATGCCGACGCAGAACCCGCGACCCGTACCGGTGATGACGATGGCGCGGACCGCTGGATCAGCGCCGATCCGACACCACAGCACCGGCAGCTCGAGGTGCATCTCGTCGTCGAGCGCGTTCAGTGCGTCGGGGCGGTTCAGGGTGATGATCGCGATGCCATCGACTTGCTCATACTCGACCTTGGCCACCCCAGATCCCCCTACGTGCTGCGCCGATGCTGCGGAACGTAGCCCCTCGCGATGAGCGGCATGGGCTACTCACCGGCCTGATGGTGCGTGTCGTCCTGGAGCCGACGTGCCTGAGCCGCGGCGGCGCGGCGGTCGAGCTTGCCGGCGAACGGGTTGAAGCTCACCGCGGGGGCCGCACCCGTGGTCGCCGCACGGGGGCGAAACGCCGACGCACGCGAGTAGGCCGTTGGCGGGTCAGTCGGGGCAGGCGCTCACCAGCGCCGAATGACTCGGGAGGGTGAGGACGTCCTGCTTCGGGATGCACGCGGTGATCCCGGCTTCGCGGGCCCGTTCCTCGGTCGATGTGTCGATGTAGGCGCTGAAGAGGATGACCGCTTGCTCTGGGTCCTCGGCGTGGATCTCAGTGGCGACCTCGATGCCGTACAGCCCCGGCATGCGTTGGTCGAGGATCACTGCGCAGACCCCTTGCCCACGTTCTTGGCGCCACATGTCCAATGCTCGCCCTTCCGGGGACCCGTGCTCGACCGCGACGGCGCCGTCCGCGTCCCGGCCGGCGCCGAGCTCAGTGCGGATGATCTCGACGAGATGGACTGGTTCGTCGAGGGCGTCACCGGCGACAGCCCGCCGTGACGAGCGTTCTCGGGGTCACGTCCTCCTGCTCCGACAGGTGAGACCGCCACCGGCGGCGAACCTGAGCACATGAACAGCGCCCGGCGCCGAGCAACGGCCCTCCTTCTCGGTGCCGTTCTCATCGCAGGCTCATCCGGCACGGCGGCACGGGCCCAGGACGGCACGCCGGGATCCCCAGGAGCCACCCTCGTCGAGCTCTGCACCCAGAACGAGCTCGGGGACCGCACCTGCAAGAGCTTCGACTCCGGCTCCGTGCTCTTCGCACTGGCCTGCGCACAGCTGCCCCTCCCTCCGGAGGCGTGCGCCAACGTGACCGACGGGCGAGTCGTCGACCGCACCCTGATCGACGAGTACGAGCGCACCTGGGTGGCGCGTGCGCTGCGGCTGCAGCCCAAGCTCGACGACGGCGAGCCGTTGCGCAACGTGCTGCTGGCCCACACCCACAACTCGTCGAACTCGACAGCCAACTCACCGAGCCTGTCCAACGTCGACCCCAACCAGCGCTACAGCATCGGCGACCAGATGCGAATGAGCATCCGCGGCATCGAGCTCGACCTGCACTGGGTGGCCAACCCGGCAGGTACGGCGGAGACGGGCGGAAAGGCGGTCGTGCTCTGCCATGGACGGTCCGAGGAGGTCGGGCCCCTGACCGTGCACCTTGGCTGCTCGGTCGACCGGCTGCTGGTCGAGGGGCTGGTGGAGATCCGCGACTTCCTCCGCGGCCCGGGCAACGAGGACGAAGTCGTGCTCCTCTACCTCGAGAACCAGATGGAGGACGACCCCCTCGCCCACGAGCAGGCCGCGTCGGCCATCCAATCCGTGCTCGGCGACCTCGTCTTCCGCCCGCCTGCCGGCCAGCTCTGCGCTCCCATGCCCCTCGACCGCAGCCGGGCCGACGTACGGGCCACCGGTTCGCGCGTGGTGATCGTCGGCAACTGCGGGCCGGGCTCGTGGGGAAGCTGGGTGTTCGAGCGCGGCCCCGACTGGGATGAGCACGGCGTCGGCGCCGGCTATCCGGGCTTCCCCGCGTGCACAGCCGACCGAGCCGAGCGTCACTATGACGCCAAGTGGATCCGCGTGTACGAGGACAGCACCTGGCTGTCGGCCATGGTCTCCGGGTTCTCACCGGGCATCACACCCGAGACGACCAGGGCCATGGTGCGCTGTGGGGTCGACATGATCGGCTTCGATCGGCTCGAGCCCTTCGACGGCCGACTGGAGGCACTCGTGTGGAGCTGGGCGCCCGACGAGCCGTCGACCAATCCCGCCAAGCGCTGCGCGGCAGGGGGCACCGACGCACGGTTCCGGGCCGCGCCGTGCGAACAGGTCCGCGCCTACGCGTGCCGCACCGATGCGGGGGACTGGGTCGTCCCCGCCGACCGGGGTCCCTGGAGCGATGGGTTCCGAGCCTGCGAACGCATCGCTGCCCGGTTTGCCGTGCCCCCGACTGGGTGGCAGAACGAACGACTGAGCGGGGCCGCCTCGCCGGGCACCGAGCTGTGGCTCAACTACCAGTCGCTGGCGGTGGCGGGCAGCTGGGTACCCGGAGCGACCGCGGTCCCGGCTGGTCCGACGGCCGCCAGCCCGGCGCCCGCACCGTCGCCGATCGACAGCTCGGCGCCTGCGCTGCCGGCAACAGGCGGGTCCTCTCCCGCCGGGCCCGCCCTCGTGCTGGCCGCCGCCGGCCTCGGGATCAGCGCCATCCGTCGAGCCAGCCGCTGATCCTCCGCCCCTTGACATCGTTTGGACGGCGGGGTGCGGCGTGGTGTGGTGTGCTCTGCGCAGACCCGCACCTCGCCCACAGCCCCAGGAGACACGATGCCGGCCAACCCCTTGAACACCGACGACTTCGGCGGCGAGCTCTACAACCTCGGGATGTCCGCTGGCGCCCGACCACTCCTCGACAAGGTGAAGGCGTTCATCGCCGACGAGGTGGAGCCGATCACGGCCGAGTACTTCCAGCTCGGCGAGGACCGCTCGGACCGTTGGAGCCATGCGCCCGGCCAGCTCGAGCTGCTCGACGGGGTGAAGGCCAAGGCCAAGGCCAACGGCTTGTGGAACTTCTTCCTGCCCGACGCGGAGACCGGCCAGGGGCTGAGCAACCTCGACTACGCCTACATCGCCGTGGAGCTCGGCAAGAACCCGCTAGCCTCGGAGTGCCTCAACTGCGCCGCGCCTGACACCGGGAACATGGAGGTGCTCGAGCGGGTCGGCACGACCGAGCAGAAGGCCCGCTGGCTCGAGCCGCTCCTCAACGGCGAGATCCGATCCTGCTTCGCGATGACCGAGCCCGGGATGGCGAGCTCCGACGCCCGCAACATCGCCACCGCCGCCGTCCTCGACGGCGACGAGTGGGTGATCAACGGTGAGAAGTACTACATCTCCGGCGCCGGTGATCCCCGCTGCAAGATCATGATCTGCATGGTGCGGACGAACCCAGATGCGGCGTCTCACCTCCAGCAGTCACAGATCCTCGTGCCCATGGACACGCCTGGGGTCGAGGTGCTTGGCCCGATGCACGTGTTCGGCCACGACGACGCCCCGCACGGGCACATGCACATCCGCCTCACTGACGTGCGGGTGCCGAAGGCGAACATGCTCCTCGGGGAGGGACGCGGCTTCGAGATCTCGCAGCTGCGGCTCGGACCGGGCCGCATCCACCACTGCATGCGCTCGATCGGCGTCGCCGAGCGGGCGCTGGCCCTCATGGTCGAGCGGGGCCTGAGCCGGGAGGCGTTCGGCAAGCCGCTCATCTCCCTGGGCAAGAACACAGAGGTGGTGGCCAAGGCCCGCATCGAGATCGAGGCGATGCGCCTGATGGTTCTCAGGGCAGCCAAGGCCATGGACCTCATGGGCAACGCCGAGGCGCGGGTGTGGGTGAGCGCGGTGAAGGCGATGGTGCCCGAGCGCGTGTGCCAGATCATCGATCAGGCCATCCAGCTCCACGGCGCCACCGGCGTGTCGCAGTGGACGCCGCTGGCGGACATGTACACGGGGCAGCGCACGCTCCGCCTGGCCGACGGCCCCGACGAGGTGCACTACATGGTGGTCGGCCGCGCGGAGATCGCCCGCTACCAGCCCACGTGATGGCGGCTCGGTAGCTACTCGATGATCTCCAGGAAGATGCACTCGCCGGGGCACTCCTCGGCCGCCTCGATGGTGGTATCCAGGTGTGACTGGGGCACGACGGCCACGCCCTCGGCCATCTTGTAGACGGGATCCGTGCCCGAGCCGTTGAAGATGTCGGCCCAGCCGGTCTCCTTGACGTAGGCCAGCCCGTCGTCGTGCATCGCAAAGATGCCGGGTTGGAGCTCTACGCAGATGCCGTCGCCGGTGCAGAGATCCTGGTCGATCCAAACCTTGAGCTCGCTCATGGGTGTGCGTCTACCTCGTGGTCCTGATGCGGAAGGGGCCAGGTTTCCAGTTCTGTACCGGCGCCGTCGAACGCAGAGGCAGACTGCGACAATGACCACCACGGAGCAACCGTCTCGACGACAGGGCAAGGCGGTACAGCGGCGGACTCGGATGGGGGTCGGGGGCGGCCCAACCGGGACCGGCCCGCCGGCGCCTCGGGCATCCTCGCTGGCTCGGCTGCGGTACCGCTTCGACAACGCGCTGTCGCGCGGTCCGTTCGTGGTGATCGCCTACCTGGCCCTGCTGAGCCTCCTCGTCGTGGTGGTCACGGCCGTCATCTCGGTGGCGGCTGGGTTCGAGTTCGGAGGGAGCAACAACGACAGCTTCGTGGAGAACGTGTGGCAAGCCATGCTCCGCACGGTCGACGCGGGATCCTTCGCCGCCGACACCGCGTGGCCTACCCGAACGCTGGCGCTGCTCACGACCCTCGGAGGCATCTTCCTGGCGGGTTCGCTCATCGGCCTCATCGCCAACGCGGTCGATCAGAAGGTCGACGACCTCCGCAAGGGGCGCAGCGCCGTGGTGGAGTCGAACCACACACTGATCCTCGGGTGGTCGCCGCAGGTGCCCCGCATCATCAGCGAGCTGGTGATCGCCAACGAGAGCGAGCGCTCAGCCGCTGTGGTGGTGCTGGCCCGCACCGACAAGACCGTGATGGAGGAGGAGCTTCGGGAGAGGGTGGGTGACCCCGGGACCACCCACATCGTGTGTCGCAGCGGCAACCCGTCGGTGCCCGATGACCTGCGCCGGGCCTCCATAGAGACGGCACGCTCGGTGGTGATCGTGCGGGACAGCGACGGCGATGCTGGCGTCGTGAAGGCCGTCCTGGCCGTGCGAGCCATCGACCCCGCCATGACACGAGCCCACGTGGTGGCCGAGCTCAGCGACAAGGACCACGCCCGAACCATCCGATTGGTCACCGATGGTCGGGTGCTGACCGTGTCGAGCGACGACGTAGTGGCTGAGGTGACGGCCCAGGCCTGCCTCCAAGGCGGATTGGCGGCCGTGTTCCAGGATCTCCTCGACTTCGACGGCGATGAGATCTACTTCCTCCCAGTGGGCGAGCTGGAGGGGCACCCGTACCGGGATGCCCTCCTCGGATTCGAGGTGTCTTCGGTGATCGGACGCCTCACCGTCGACGGGCTGGTGGAGCTCAACCCGCCGCCAGACGTGCCCCTCGTAGACGGCGATGAGCTGATCCTGGTGGCGGCCGACGACTCCGCCGTCGTGTTCACCGGCGTGCTCGCAGTCGACGTTCCGGTTCCGGCACTGGCCAGGGCCCCAGAGGCCCAGCCGACGTACATAGTGCTCGTTGGCTGGAGCAGCTTCGGCGCCAAGGTGCTGAAGGAGCTCGACGAGTTCCTGCCGGAGGGCTCGACCGTAGAGGTCGTCGTCGATGCTGACCTGATCGACGCCGAGGCCATCGAGGCCACCTTGATGGTGCACGCCACGCTCCGCGTCCGTCGCGGCAGCGGCGGTCCCGACGACATCACCCACCTGACCGAAGGCGAGGTGCCCCAGCAGATCATCGTGCTCGGCTACCGCGACGCCCTGTCGGTGGACGACGCCGATGCCCGCACCCTGCTGACGCTCATCACCTTGCGGCGCACCTGGCCGACTGGCCCTGGGCAGGTCCGTATCGTCGCCGAGCTCCTTGACCAGCGGAACCTCGTCTTGGCCGACCCTGTAGGCGCCGACGACCTCATCGTGAGCGACGCGCTGTCCAGCCTGCTCATGGCGCAGCTCTCCGAGCGAGCGGAGCTCCAGGCGATCTTCGATGACCTATTCGACGCGGAGGGAGCGGTCGTGGAGCTGCAGCGCGCCGACACGTTCGTGCCGGCCACCGAGGTGACGTTCGGCCAGGTCGTGGCGGCCGGCGCCGCCAAGGGCACCTCCGCCTTCGGCTACCGGCTCGGAGCAACCCGCACGGTGGTGATGAACCCCGCCAAGTCCAGCCGCGTGGCCCTTGGTGCCGACGACCAGGTGATCGTGGTGGCCACTCGGTCGTAGGACCGGAGGACACGGGTAGCGTCGGATGCTGTGGGTGACACGCACAGCGACTGGGTGGCCCGGGACGCACGGGCCGTCTGGCACGGCTTCACCCAGATGTCGGCCTACGCCGAGAACGCACCGATCATCGTGGCGTCCGCGGAGGGCCGCGAGGTCATCGACGTTCAAGGCCGCCGCTACCTCGACGCCATCTCCTCGCTCTGGGTCACCACGCTCGGCCACCGTGTGCCGGAGCTCGACCAGGCCCTCCGCGACCAGCTCGACAGGGTGGCGCACACCACCATGCTGGGCCACGGCAACACGGCCACCATCGAGCTGGCCGAGGCCCTGGCCGCCGTGGTGCCTGTCGAGGGCCCGCACACGCTCTTCGCCAGCGATGGCGCCGGCGCGGTGGAACAGGCCCTCAAGATCGCCTTCCAGTTCTGGACCAACCAGGGCGAGACGGGTCGTAACCGCTACCTCGCCTTCAGCGGTGCCTACCACGGCGACTCCATCGGCTCGCTCTCGCTGGGCGACGGCGGGTTCGGCACCGACGTGTTCGATGCACTCCGCTTTCCCGTGCTGCGAGCGCCCTACGACGACCTGCCCACCAGCGTGGCCCTCATCGCTGAGCAGGCCGACCGCCTCGCCGCTGTCGTGGTGGAACCGCTGGTGCAGGGGGCAGCCGGCATGGCCCTGTGCTCACCCGAGTTCATCGCCGGCATCGCCGAGGCCTGCGCCACCTACGATGTTCTGCTGATCTGTGACGAGGTGGCGGTGGGGTTCGGGCGCACAGGCACGCTCTTCGCCGTCGAGCAGTGCGGCGTGCGCCCCGACCTGCTGTGCCTCGGCAAGGGCATCACCGGCGGCTACCTGCCCCTCTCGGCGACGGTGGTGTCCCGCCGGGTGTATGAGGCCTTCCTCGGCCCCGACCTGTCGGACAAGACCCTCTATCACGGGCACTCCTACAGCGGGAACGCGCTGGCCAGCGCCATCGCTTTACGTCACCTCCAGCTGTTCACGGAGTGGGACGTGCTGGCCAACGTCGCCGCCCGGGCCACCGAGCTGGCCGACCGCCTCGCGACGTCGGTGGCTTCCCTCGGAAGTGTCGCCGAGGTTCGCCAACGCGGTCTCATGGTGGGCATCGAGCTGGCCCCTCCCACCGATGGGCTGCGATGGGGCCGTCGCGCATCGGCCGCCTGCGTCGACCGTGGCGTGCTGATCCGGCCGCTGGGAGACGTCATCGTGCTGATGCCGATGCTCACCAGCACGGCCGAGGAGATCGAGAGGATCGTCGCCGTGGTGGCGGCGGCCATCACCGAGGTCGCGGGCGCCCGATGACGGCCTGGAGCGCACGGATCACGGATCGCCTCGCTGGCATCCGCCGCGCCGAGCAGTGGCGGAGCATCCGCACCCTCGACGGCCCCCTCCCGGAAGCCACGCTCGACGGACGGCCCATCGTGTCGTTCGCGTCGAATGACTACCTGGGGCTAGCCGCCCATGCGGGGGTGGCAGCCGCGGCGCAGGAGGCCATCGTCCGCTGGGGCACGGGATCGGGAGCCTCCCGTCTCGTGGTGGGAGGCCGGCCGATCCATGCCGAGCTGGAGGACGAGCTGGCTGACTGGAAGGGGACGGAGGCGGCGCTCCTGCTTCCGAGTGGGTTCGCCGCCAACCTCAGTGTGCTCGCCACCCTGGCCGCCACGCCCGATGTGCTCGTGGTCAGCGACGAGCTCAACCATGCCTCGATCATCGACGGCTGTCGCCTCGGCAGGGGGCGGGTCGCCGTCGCCCGTCACAATGACGTCGACCATGTCGACGCGCTTCTGGCCGACCACGACGGTCCCGCCCTTGTTGTCACCGACACGGTCTTCTCGATGGACGGCGACGTGGCGCCGCTCGAGGCGCTGGTCGTCGCCTGCCGACGCCACGATGCGCTATTGGTGCTCGACGAAGCCCACGCGGTGCTGGGACCCCATCCCGATCTGAGCCGCGAGGCCTGGACGGGCGTCGAGGTCGTCCGCGTGGGCACGCTCTCGAAGGCGCTCGGATCGGTCGGTGGGTTCGTCGCCGCCCGGCGCGACCTGATCGACCTCCTGGTCAACTCCGCCCGCCCGTTCATCTTCACGACGGCATCGACCCCGGGCGACTGCGCCGCGGCGCTGGCGGCACTGCGCATCATCCAGTCCTCAGAGGGAGCAGCGCTCGTCGCTCGACTGCGCGCCCACATCGATGCCGTGCGGCCTGGCCATCCGTCGCCGATCATCCCGATCGTGCTGGGCGGCGAGGCCGCCGCGATGGCGGCATCCGAGCGCCTGCTGGAGCTCGGGCTGCTGGTGCCGGCCATCCGGCCGCCCACCGTGGCCCCCGGCACCAGCCGCCTGCGGGTGGCGCTCTCGGCCGCCCACACCGACGATCAGGTGGAGCGCCTGGTCAAGGCCGTCGCGGCGTTGTGATGCTCATCGTGTGCGCAGGGACGGCCACAGAGGTCGGCAAGACCTGGGTGGGAGCAGCCACGCTTCGCGACCTGCGGGCACGGGGCCGCTCGGTGTCGGCTCGCAAGCCAGCGCAGTCATTCGACCCGGCCGACGACCACCCGCTCGATGCCGACGTGCTGGCCGAGGCAACCGGCGAATCCGGTGACGACGTGTGCCCCGTCGCCCGCACCTACGCAGTGCCGATGGCGCCCCCTATGGCGGCCGCGGCGCTGGGTCGTCCGGTCCCCACGCTCACTGAGCTGCTGGACGAGCTGTGGTGGCCGGATCCAGAACCTGAGGTGGGCTGGTTGGAGACCGTCGGAGGGCCCCGCTCACCGATCGCCGCCGACGCTGACGCCGTCGAGCTCACGTCCCGCCTCTCTCCTCGGAAGGTCGTGCTGGTGGCCGACGCCGGCCTCGGCACTGTCAACGCCGTGTTGTTGTCCGTCGTGCCGTTCCGGGAGCTGGGCCATGAGCCAATCGTCGTGTTGAACCGGTTCGACCCGAACATGGATCTGCACCGCCGCAACGCGGCCTGGCTGCAGGAGCACGGGGTCGGGACCCTGCTCAGCCCCACTGCGCTGGCCGAGGTCCTGGAGGCCGTTCTCTGACAAGAGCCTGGTCGCCGGCCTCACAGGCCGATGACGGGCGGGCGGCCGTGGCCGTCTGCCTCGCACATCGCGAGGTAGAAGTCCCGGATCCCGCCGGCGTCGATCACCATGGTGACGTTGCCATCGGCGTCGAGGTTGAGGTTGGCGCCGTGGATGGTGAAGAAGACATCAGTGAGCTCGGTGTTCGCGTCCGGGACATGGAGCGTGTGGATCGACCCTGCGGGCTCGAACAGGTAGCTCCCGGCCACGTTCACCTCGTCCGGGTACTCGAGGTACTTCCACGATCCCGAGAGCGTGAAGGCGTGCACGGTGCCGGTGTGCTTGTGGGTGTCGACGGTCATTCCCGGCGCGAACCGCGTACGGATCACCCAGAGGCCCTGGTCGACATCGACCTGGAGGAGCTGGAGCGTGGAACCGTCGCCCAGGTCGACGAACGGGAGTTCGCCTTCGCCGCGCAGGATGGCGGTGGGGATGTCGATGGCGGTCATGGCGGCAACGTAGCGCGAGGCGGACTGCTAGAGCCGTTCACGGGCGGACGATCGCCGAGTAAAGTAGAGATCGTGGATCAAATGGCCGATGGTGACGCATGACACCTCGCGCCACCTCGATTCGCACGCGATCCGCTGGCACCCTGCTGGCGGTGCTACTGCTCGTCGCCGCCGCTGGCTGTATGCCGGCCGACGAGCGCACATTTCTCGATCGCACCAATGCGCTGCGATCGTCTTCTGGCATCGCGTCTCTCCAGGAGCAGGACACCCTCACCGCCAAGGCGGAGGCGTGGGCGCAGCACATGGCGTCCACCGGCACGCTGGCGCACTCGAACCTGACCTCAGACCTGGGTGGCCTGCGCTGGTGGGCGCTGGGCGAGAACGTCGCCTACTCCAGCCCCACCACGGACACGCTGCTCAGGCTGCACGACATGCTGGCCGCGTCACCCGGCCACCGGGCGAACCTGCTCAATCAGAGCTTCACCCACATGGGTGTCGGCGTGGCGACCGATTCGTCCGGCCGGGTGTGGGTGGCCGAGGTGTTCGCCAGGCTCTGATCCGTCGCAGTGAGCCTTCAGTCGCCGCGTGCCAGACTCCGCGCCATGGCTGACCGGCGTCCCAACAGCGCAGCGCCGTCTCCTCGACCGACGGGCGGTCGACGGTGACCCCGTCGAGGAGCTCCTTCGACCCCTACGAGGGGAGCCGTCGCCAGCGGGCCAACCGGCGTCGCACCCGCATCGTGGCCGTTGTCCTGGCGCTGGCCCTCCTGGTGCCCATCGTCGTGGGCACGATCAGCGCCATCGGCCGCTGATCGCCTGCCGACTAAGGTGACCCGTTCCCCCAGGTGGCGTGGCCGAGTGGCTGAGGCACAGGACTGCAAATCCTGACACGCGGGTTCGATTCCCGCCGCCACCTCCAACCTCGAGCCTCGCTACGCTCCGCGGCGTGGCTGACTTCGCGGATCGATACGGGCCGTGGACGAT
>Ga0136633_1002158_pt1 | contig 13767 bp, 16 predicted proteins | sample AntDrymeUQ832206_2_FD_105494 | JGI IMG/M metagenome (GOLD analysis project Ga0136633, IMG submission 105494) | Polar desert sand microbial communities from Dry Valleys, Antarctica - metaG UQ83 (22.06) | ecosystem: Environmental > Terrestrial > Soil > Desert | place: Antarctica: Dry Valley... | reverse complement strand
TCAAGGAGCTCGGCTTGACCGAGTCGCTGGAGCGCGGCTACCGCCTCTCGCCGCGCGGCCGCGCGTTCCTCCGCGAGACGTCCGTCTGACGACGCGCTCCCGGTCGCGCGATCGGGCAGCGACGATCGCGTCGCCCGCGCATCGACAACGTCCCCGGTTAGCAGGTCTGTCCAGCCATCGAGCGTCCTCGCGCGATTTCGACACATGCGACCGCTCTGTCGAACATCGGTAACCACGCCCCCATGCGCGGGTGAGGTTGGTTGTATGGACAACATGCCGACGACGTCAGCGCTGCTCTTCCCCGGACAGGGCAGCCATACCGAGGGGATGCACGCGCCCTTCGCAGACCATCCGCTGCTCGAGCGCGGAATCGAGCTGCTCGGCTTCGACCCGTTCAGAAGCCTCGCGGAGGGAACCCGCACGCAGCAGCCCGCGCTGTTTCTGTGCTCGATGGCGCAGTGGGCCTCGCGCGACGATCACGAGACCGATCCGCTCGCCGCGGCGGGCCACTCGCTCGGCGAGTACGCCGCGCTGACGGCCGCCGGCGCGATCGACTTCGAGGACGGCGTGCGGCTCGTGCGCGCCCGCGCCCAGGCGATGGCCGACGCCGCGGCGCTGCAGCCCGGCGGCATGGTCGCGCTGCTCGGCGGCGAGCGCGACGACGTCTACGAGCTCGCGGCCGACCTCGAGCTGTCGCTGGCCAACGACAACGCGCCGGGCCAGATCGTCCTCTCGGGCCGCATGCGCGGCATCGACGCGGCCGTGCGCCGCGCCGGCGACATCGGCTGCCGCGCCCGCAAGCTGGACGTCGCGGGCGCCTTCCACTCGCCGCTCATGGCGCCGGCCGCCGACGCGCTGCGCGAGGCGCTCGAAGCGACGCCGATCCAGGAGCCCGTCTTCCCCGTCCTCTCCAACGGCAGCACGCGCCCCTTCGAGGACATTCGCACGGAGCTCGCAGAGAATCTCCTCAAGCCGGTGCGCTGGCGCGAGATCCTGCTCGAGCTGCAGGCGATGGGCGCCACGGACTACACCGAGTGCGGGCCGGGCAGCGTGCTGCGTGGGCTTGTGAAGCGCACCCTCCGGGCGGCTGCATGACCGCACGCCGGCGCTCGGCGTCTGTCCGCGAGGACGCCCGGGGCGGGGTGGCGCGGTGAGGGCCGGCGTGATCGGAATCGGCTCGGCGCTGCCCGAGCAGATCGTCACGAACAAGCAGTTCGAGTCCTACCTGGACACGACCGACGAGTGGATCGTGCGGCGCACCGGGATCCGCGAGCGCCGTCACCTCAACGGCACCGTGACGCTGACCGACCTCGCCCTCGAGGCCTGCCAGGCCGCGCTCGTCGACGCCGGCCGCGAGGCCGCCGAGATCGACCACATCATCGTCGCGACGTTCACGCCCGACCGGCTCATGCCCGGGCTGGCGCCCCGGCTGGCCAAGCTGCTGGGCACCGAGAACGCCGGCGCGATCGACGTCAACGCTGCCTGCGCGGGCTTTCTCTACGGCCTCGACCAGGCGTCGGCGCTCATCGAGTCCGGCCGCGTGAAGCTCGCGCTCGTCGTCGGCGCCGAGGCGCTCAGCCGCGTCACCGACCCCAACGACCGTGGCACGGCGATCCTCTTCGCCGACGGCGCCGCCGCGGTCGTCGTGGCCGCGGGCGAGTTCGAGATGGGCTGCTCGCCGTTCGTGCTGGCCTCCGACGGCGAGCACGGCGACCTGCTCTACGCCGGCCGCGACGAGCGGCTGCTGCGCATGGAGGGCCAGGAGGTCTATCGCCACGCCGTCGAGCGCATGGTCGAGGCGACCCGCGAGGCGCTGCGCGTCGCCGGCATGACCGTGGAGGACATCGACCTGCTCATCGTCCATCAGGCCAACCAGCGCATCATCGACGCCGCCGGCCGGCGCCTCGGCGTGCCCGAGGAGAAGCTCTTCGTCAACGTCGACACGATCGCCAACACGTCGAGCGCGTCGATCCCGCTGGCCCTGCACCACGCCGAATTGGCCGGCCGCCTGAAGCCCGGCGACATCGTCGCCCTGGCGGCGTTCGGCGGCGGCTTCGTGTGGGGTGCCGGCATCGTCAAGTGGAAGGAACAGGTCCATGCCAGTGCCTGACGGAGGGGGCGCGCTCGTGACCGGCGGCTCGCGCGGCATCGGCGCCGCGATCGCCGAGCGCCTGAAGGCCGACGGGCTGACGGTCGTGACGCTCGGGCGCACGAGCGGCGACGTGCAGGCCGACGTCGGCGACTCCGGCTCGGTCGCGGCGGCCTTCGCCGACGTGCGCAAGCGCTTCGGCCCGGTGCTCGTGCTCGTCAACAACGCCGGCGAGCGCCAGGACGGCCTGGCCGTCCGCATGAAGGCCGCGCAGTGGGAGTCCGTGATCGACACGAACCTCAACGGCGCCTTTCACTGCATCCGCCAAGGCCTGGACGACATGCTCAGCGCGCGCTGGGGCCGCATCGTGAACATCTCCTCGGTCGTCGCCGAGCGCGCGAACCCGGGGCAGAGCAACTACGGCGCCGCGAAGGCCGGGATGCTCTCGCTCACGCGCACGATCGCGCGCGAGATGGCCCGCAAGGGCATCACCTGCAACGCGGTGACGCCAGGCGTCATCGAGACCGACATGACCATCGGCGTCGCAGACAAGCTGCTGGCCGGCGTTCCCGCCGGCCGCATCGGGCGCCCTGAGGAGGTCGCCCACGCCGTCTCCTTCCTCGTTTCGGACGGAGCGGCATACGTAAACGGGGCCACGCTCGCCGTCGACGGCGCGCTGGCCGCATGAGAGGAGCACAACCATGGCTGACGTAACAGAGAACGACATCCTGGAAGAGATCCGCGACCAGCTCGAGGCCATCAAGGTGCCGGGCGCCAAGGAGGCCAAGCCGGAGAACACGTGGTCCGAGCTCGACGTCGACTCGCTGGACCTCGTCGAGCTCGTCAAGGCGCTCGAGGACCGCTTCGACATCACGATCTCCGACGACGACCTCAAGCCGATCGAGTCCGTCGGCGACGCCATCGCGCTGACGATGCGTCTCTCCGAGGCTGAAGAGGGGGCGCCTGCATGAGCGACTGGGCGTCCACCCACTTCGAGATCGCGATCACCGGACGCGGTGTCGTCTCGTCGATCGGCGAGGGGGCGGACGCGTTCGTCGATGCATTGCTGGAGCGCCGCTCCGGCATCGTTGACGGCATGGCGCCGTGCAGCGAGTTCGACCCGGAGACGGCGATGACGGCGAAGCTCGCACGGCGATCGGATCGCTACACGCAGCTGGCGTTCGGTGCTGCTGTGCAGGCGGCCGAGGAGGCCGGCCTGGGCAACGGCGGGATCGACCTCGAGCGGCTGGCGATCCTCGTCGGCACCGGTGTGGGCGGCCTGAAGACGCTCGAGGACGAGTGCCGCGCATTCGTCATCGGCGGCGAGCGGGCGGTGTCGCCGCACTTCGTCACGATGATGATGCCCAACGCCGCCGCCGGCGCGATCGCGATGGAGCTCGGCGCCCACGGCCCCGGCTTCAGCGTCTCGTCGGCCTGCGCGACCGGCAGTCACGCGATCGGCGAGGCCAAGCGGATGCTCGAGCGCGGCGAGGCCGACGTCGTCGTCGCGGGTGGCACGGAGGCCGCGATCACGCCGCTGTGCGTGGCGGCCTTCCGGCGCCTTGGCGCGCTGTCGCGCGAGGGCATCTCGCGGCCGTTCGACGTCAATCGCGACGGCTTCGTCATGGGCGAGGGCGCCGGCGTGATCGTCATGGAGCGCAGGGAGCACGCGGAGAAGCGCGGAGCGAAGATCCTCGGCTACGTCGCGGGCTACGGGGCCTCCAACGACGCCTTCCACATGACCCAGCCCGACAAGGAGGGCCGCGGTGCCGAGAAGGCGATGCGCGCCGCGCTGTCCGACGCGGACACGGCCGTGGAGGAGGTCGGCTACATCAACGCGCACGGCACGTCGACGCCGTTCAACGACCGCATCGAGACGCGGGCGATCCACTCGGTCTTCAACGGCGGCTCGCCGCCGGTGTCGAGCACGAAGTCGGCGATCGGGCACCTGCTCGGCGCGGCGGGCGCGGTCGAGGCCGTCGCCGTGATCGGCGCGCTGCAGCGCGGGCTGCTGCCGCCGACGCTGAACTTCCAGGACGTCGATCCCGACTGCGACCTGGACTACATCCCCGACGGGCCGCGCGAAGCGCCGGGCCTCACGGTCGCGATGTCGAACTCGTTCGGCTTCGGCGGCCAGAACGCGTGCCTGGTGTTCCGGAAGGCCTCGTGAGCGAGGGCGTGAGCGCGGTGTCTGCGAAGGCGGCGGGGGTGCCCGGCAACGGCACGGTCGAGGTCGTCGAGGATGCCGCACCCGCACTCCCCGCCCGCGCCCGGATCGACCTGCTGCTCGACGAGCGCTCGTTTCACGCGCTGCGCAGCGACTCGGGCGACGGCGTCATCTGCGGAAGCGGCCGTGTCGACGGCCGCCCCGTCTACGTCTGGGCGCAGAACGTCAAGCACAAGGGCGGCTCGCTCGGCCAGGCCGGCGGCGCCACGATCTGCGCGACGATCGAGGCCGCCGAGAAGGCCGGCGCGCCGGTCGTCGGGTTCCTGCACTCCGGCGGCGCACGCCTGCAGGAGGGCATCGGCGCGCTCGGCGCCTACGCTTCGATCTTCCGCGCGACGTCCCGCGCGACCGTGCCGCAGATCAGCGTCATCTGCGGGCCGTGCGCGGGCGGGGCGGCGTACTCGCCGTCGCTCGGCACGCTCGTGATGATGGTCGGCGAGGAGTCGCAGATGTTCCTCACGGGGCCGCGCGTCATCGCCAAGGTCACCCGCGAGGTCGTCACCGGCGTCGAGCTCGGCGGCCACCGCGTGCACCGCAAGACCGGCGTCTCGCACGTCGAGGCCGACGACGACGTCCAGGCCTCCGCGCTGATCCGCCAGGCGCTCTCCTACTTCCCCGGCAGGCTCGGCGGGCCGCTGCCCTACGCGCCGCCGGTGCCACCGCTGCCCGGCGATCCGTCGTCGCCGATCCCGGCCAACCCGCGCCATGTCTACGACGTGCGCGATGTGATCGGGCACCTGCTCGACGGCGGCGAGTTCCTCGAGCTGAGCAGGCGCTACGCGAAGAACATGGTCATCGGCTTCGGCCGCATCGACGGCCATCCGGTCGGCGTGATCGCCAACCAGCCGCGCTACCTCGGCGGCGTCCTCGACGCCGTCTCGTCGGACAAGGGCGCCTGGTTCGTGAACATGTGCGACAGGTACGGGATCCCGCTCGTGGTGCTCTCCGACACGCCGGGATATCGGCCGGGCGTGCGCCAGGAGCGCGAGGCCGTGCTGCGCCGCGGGGCCGAGCTGCTGCGCGCGTTCGCGGTCGCCGAGGTGCCGCGCGTGACAGTGACCATGCGACAGGCGTACGGTGGTGCGTACATCGTCATGAACTGCCGCAACCTCGGAAACGACCTGACGCTCGCCTGGCCCGGTGCCCGGATCGGCGTCATGGGCGCGCCGCAGGCGGTCGAGATCGTGCATCGCCGCGATCTGGAGGCGGGCGCGGATCCCGCCGAGCTGGCCGCCGCCTACGAGGAGCAGCACCTGCCGGTCGCGATCGCCGCGAAGGCCGGGTACATCGACGAGATCGTGACCCCGGACAAGACTCGCGAGCGGATCGCTGCCCACTTCGAAGCCCGCCGATAGCTCGGCGGGGGAGACCGCCGCCGCCGGAACGCCGCGAGCGCCGGGAGCGCCCGGGGCGGCTTCCGCGCCTGTCCTGCCCGGCGCGCCCGGGGACCTCGCCCCGCGCAACGCGACCGAGGACGCGATCCTCGAGGCCGCGCGCGAGCTGCTGACCGAGGGCTCGCACGGGCAGGTCACGATCGACACGATCGCGCGACGGGCGTTCGTCTCGCGCACGACGGTCTACTTCTACTTCGACAACAAGCGGGCGGTCATGGATCGCCTGATCCAGCAGGCGTTCGCGGATATGGACGACGCGGCCTCTCCCTACTTCGAGGGGGCGGGCGATCCGCGGATGGAGCTCGCGCTGGGGCTGGCGCGGTTCGTCGGCGTGGTCAACCGCAACGGGCCTATTTTGATGCTCGCCGCACACCTGTACGGGTCGGATGAGCACATGCCGTCGCAGTGGGAGCCCTATGTGAACCGGTTCATCGCGGGCGCGGAGGCGCGGATCGCACGCGATCAGCTGCGCGGGCAGGCACCGGGCGACATCCCGGCGCGCGTGGCGGCGCAGGCGCTGTGCGCGATGGTCGAGCGCCACCTGACGATCGAGGTCATCCGCAACGGGCGCGACATGCGCGAGGCGGTGCGTCAGCTGACCGAGCTGTGGTTCCGGGCGGTCTACGCGGGCGGCGGTTCGGCCGACGTAGCGCCCGGGGAGCCGGGGTAGAGCGGTCAGTCTGTTCATGAGATCTTCAGACCCGGAGCCTGCGGTCGGGTACGACCTACCGCATGACCTTGCGATCCCGATCCCGAGCCCAGACTCGTGTCGCGTCGCTGGCCGTCCTGGCCGCGATCGCGACCACCGGATGCTCCGACGACAGCACGACCGAACGAGGCGAGCCCGAGGCGCAGGCGGCGGCCGCGCCGCCTGCGACGACGTCGGGCTCGGCGCCTGGCCCGTCCGGCCGGCTCGCGCGCTCGAGCAGCGGTGCTCGCGTGAGCACGGTGGCCACCGGCCTGGAGATTCCATGGGAGATCGCCTTCCTGCCTGACGGCAGCGCGCTGGTCACCGAACGGCCGGGACGCGTGCGGCTGCTGACGCGCGACCGTCGCCTGCGCCGCGAGCCGCTGGCGCGTATCGCCGTCTCCGCTCAGGGCGAGGGCGGCCTGCTCGGCGTCGCGATCGACCCGCGCTTTGGTCGCGGCCACGACTTCGTCTACTTCTACTTCACGACGTCCTCGGGGATGAAGGTCGATCGCTATGGACTGCAGGGCACGCGCCTGCGCCGTCAGGCCACGGTCCTCGACGGCATCGAGGCGGGAGCGATCCATGACAGCGGGCGCATCCACTTCGGACCCGACGATCGCCTGTACGTCTCGACCGGCGACGCCGGCCAACCCGACCTCGCACAGGATCCGCAGAGCTCAAACGGCAAATTCCTGAGGCTGAGCGCGCGCGCCTACCGCGGCAACGGCGGCACCCCCGAGGTCCTCTCGCGTGGTCATCGCAACGCCCAGGGCTTCGACTGGCAGCCCCGCACCGATCGCCTGTTCTCCACCGAGCACGGGCCCGACGGCAATGACGAGGTCAACCTCATCACGCGTGGCGGCAACTACGGCTGGCCCCGGGCGCAGGGACGCGATCACGCGGGCTTTCGCGCACCGCTGCTCGTCTACGGCACGAGCATCGCCCCGTCGGGGGCGACGTTCGTCGCGCGACCGGGCTCCTCCTGGACCGGCGACTACCTGTTCGCCGCCCTGCGCGGAGAGCAGCTGCGGCGAGTGCGCTTCGACGGGCGCCGCCCGACACGCAACAGCGCGCTCTTCGCCGGCCGCTTCGGGCGGCTGCGCACGGTGGTCGAGGCTCCCGATGGATCGCTGTTCGTGCTGACGAACAACCGCGACGGGCGCGGCTCGCCGCGCAGCGGCGACGACCGCATCCTTCGCATCGTCCCGCCCGCGAGCTGACGCGCCCGGCGACCGGCCGTTGCGGTGCCCGCGTGCGAGCTGCCCGTTTGCCTGTTACACATCCAATGCCCCGGGTGTCGATGCACCGGCGCGCCGCTTCGCTGTCCCGGTGGCCGCTATGACCGCAGCCACCCTGGTCGCGGTGTACTGGCACCGACGCGCTTGAGCTGCTCAGCGGGCGGCGCGCAGATGCTCATAGGCGGCGTCGAGCGCTTCGCGCATCGGGCCCGCCTCGTGGCGGATCGTAGAGAGCAGGTAGCCGCCTTGGATCGCCGACAGCACGTGGCGCGCCAGCTCGTCCGGTCGCGCCGAACGGGCGAGCCGGCCGGTGTGGCGCATATGCATAAGAGGGAGCCGAAGCGCTTCCTCCCAGCGGGCGTACGCCACGGCGATGACTTCCCTGAGGCGATCGTCCTCGGCAGCCATCTCGGCGACGAGTGATCCGAGCGGGCATCCGCGAAAGCCCCGTTCCTGCTGTCGCGCGACGAGCGAATCGAACCATGAACGCAGTCCGGTCCAGGTATCCAGCCGATGGATGCCCTGGTCGCCGAGGACTTCCTGGAGCTGGTACTCGACCACCGCTGCAAGGAGTTCCGAGCGGCCCGCGAAGTAGTGGTAGAGCTGACTCTTTCCGCATTTCGCCGCCTCGAGCACGTCGTCCAGGCTGGTGGCGCGCACGCCGCGCTGGTACATGAGGCCGGCGGCGGTCTCGATGATCGCGGCACGCGTCTGCCTTCCCCGTGCGGTCTTCGGCTGCTCCATCTCCGTGGGCCTCCCCGCGGGCGATGGGATTCAATAATGGACTGCCGGGTACAGAAGCGTCCATGGACGCACTTGGGGCCATTGGCCTGGGACTGCTGGCGGGGACGGTCGGAACGGTCGCCCTGACGCTGGCAGAGAAGATCGAAATCCGGATCAGCGGCCGTGAGCCGAGCACCGTACCCGGCCAGGTCGGAGCGAAGCTCACAGGCCGCGACATGGAGGCAGACCCGCAGGTGGCCGAGCGCCTGAATCCCGTCGTGCACTGGGTGCACGGAATATCGATGGGCGCTGTCAGGGGGCTGTTGGGGTTAGCCGGCCTGAGCTTCCTGCCCGCCACCGGGGTCTTCTTCCTCGTCGTCTGGGGCGGCGACGTCCTGCTCTACCGCGCGCTCGGCATCGCCAAACTGCCCTGGTCCTGGAGCGGACCCGAGCTGGCCGCCGACCTGTGGGGCAAGAGCGTCTACGTCGTCGCGACGAGTGCCGCCTTCGTGGCGCTCGAGGGGGCTGTGTAGATCATGGGACTCGGAGACACCGCAGCGGCGGTCGGCAAGGGGCTGTTCGCCGGTGCGGCAGGCACTGCGGCGATGACGGTTTCGAGCACGCTGGAGGCGAAGCTCCGCGATCGGGGCTCCAGTTCGGCGCCGGCCGACGCCGCCGGGAAGGTCTTGGGCGTCCAGCCGCGCGACGAGGCGGGCGAGGCACGCTTCTCGAACATCGTGCACTGGAGCTATGGCACCTCGTGGGGCGCCGTGCGGGGATTGCTGCACGCAGCCGGCGTCGACGGAAGCGCAGCGACGGCGTTGCATTTCAGCGCCGTCTGGGGTGGTGCGCAGGTGATGCTGCCGGCGCTCGACGTCGCACCGCCGGCGTGGGAGACGCCCGTGCAGGAGGTCGCGATCGACGCGCTGCATCACGCGGTCTACGCGATCGCCACCGGGGTCGCGTTCGCCGCGCTGCAGCGCGGCTCGTCGTGAGCCGGACCGTCGGCGACCACCTGGGCCTCGACGTCCGCGAGCACGAGGGTGGTCTGGTCGCCGTCAACGACGCGGCCACCACCACCACGCCCCCGAGTCGCTGAAGCCGCGCGCGCTGATCGCCGCCGCGCGGCCGCCGGGCTCATTCCCTGCCCGTCGGCGCTCGTCGTCCTGCTCGGCGCCACCTCCCAGCACCAGATCGTGCTGGGACTGCTGCTGATCGTCGTCTTCAGCCTCGGACTGGCCGCGACGCTGACCGCGCTCGGCATCGCGGTCGTCGGCCGTCCGCGCTCTCAGCGGCCGCTGGCGACCCAACGGTCGCACCGCTCGTGTCATGGCAGCGGCGCCGGCGTTCTCCGCCGTGCTGATCGTCGCACTGGGCTGCGTGCTCACGGCACGCGCCGTGCCCGGAGTCATCTGACGACGCGCTCCCGAGGCCCGGGCCCGATCGGGCGGACGGCCAAGATGACCGCCAACGCGCCGTTGACTGATCCAAGTGGCTCCTGGGAACGCTGTAGTCAGACCGGGGGTCGACGCACGCTTCTTCCCTGAACTCCACAGCGCGCTGACGTCTGAGCGCGTCAGAAAGGTGTCGCATGTCAGAAGTCACGAATCATCTGTTTGACACGATCGACCGTCAGAACGCCGGAGAGTCCGCCAGCACGCGCCGCACGCTCGTCGCGACGACGGCGGCGGCACTCGGCTCGATCGGCCTGCTGAGCTACGCGTCTCCCGACGCGTTCGCCGCGGTCAAGACCAATGACGAGAACTCGGTCGAGAACATCACGACCGTCGCCGCGACGGCCGAGGTGCTCGCGACGATCGTCAACACGGTCGGGGCGGAGAAGCTGGCCGGCAAGATGGATGCCGTCACCCTGCGCAACGTCCGCGCAGCAGCGCAGCAGGAGAAGAACCACTACGAGCTGCTGACCTCCAGCGCCGTCGGCGGCAAGCCCGCCACGACGACGATCTACGTGCCCGACGAGGTCTTCGCCTCCCCGGAGAGCCTGCTGACGACGCTCGTCGTCGGCGACCAGGTGTTCATCAACGCCTACCTGCTGGCCACCACCGTGTTCGCGCGGCAGGGCAACCTCATGGGCTCGAAGTTCGCCCGCTACTCGGCCGAGATCATGGCCACCGAGGCCGTCCATCGCGCGCTCGCCCTGCAGTCGCTGGGCAGGCTCGGCAACGACCGCGTCTACGCGAAGTTCGCGCAGCGCGAGCCGGTTGTCGGACTCCCGACGACCGGCGTCGCCGGCTTCTACAAGATCCTCGACGCCGTCGCGGTACTGGAGTCCGCCGGCTTCGGGTTCGGCAAGCCCGGCTCCAAGCCCGGAACCAAGTACGAGTACGCCGAGGTCGCGGCGCGCACGCCGACCGATCCGAGCGTGAACACGATCCGGATCTCGTAGCGGGCACGATCGGCGTGTGACGATTCGCTGAACGCGGTCCGCCAGCCCTGGTGGCGCGGGCCGCGATCGGTGATCGTCCTGGGGGTGAATCGCCTGCCCCGGATCCCGCCGCCCGGCCCGTTCCGGCGCGAGGCGTGGCGCAGCCCGCTGCGCGGGCCATGGCTGACGTCGGTGCTCGGCGCCGCGCTGCTCGTGGGCATCCCGGTCGTCTTCGTGACGGGCCTGCTCTCCTACGTCGCCTACGAGCCGGCGCTGGGGCGCAACAACCTCATCGGCGATCCGGGCTTCCTGGACTTCTATGTGTTCTCGTGGCCCACGAGCCCGGTCTGGCTGTACGCGCTGACCCAGGGGCTGCACGTCACGGTCGGCATCGCGCTCGTGCCGATCGTGCTCGTGAAGCTGTGGTCGGCGATGCCCAAGCTCTTCGAGTGGCCGCCGCTGCGCTCCCCGGCGCACGCGCTGGAGCGGGCGAGCCTCGCGCTGCTGGTCAGCTCGACGCTGTTTCAGTTCGCGACCGGGATCCTCAACGCCCAGCTGTACTACCCGTGGAAGTTCTCGTTCCTGGCGGCGCACTTCTACGGCGGCTGGGTGTTCATCGCCGCGTTCGTGCTGCACGCCGTGCTCAAGGTGCCGACGATGCGCCGCAGCCTGCGCGAACGCCGGCTGATCGACGAGCTGCGCCGCGGGCTGGACGAGACGAAGCCGGAGACCGGCGAGTCCGAGCTCATCCCTTCGGCGCCGAGCGCGCCGACGATCTCGCGCCGCGGCGTGCTGGGCGTGACCGGCGGAGCGTCGCTGGGGTTGCTGGCACTGACCGCGGGCCAGTCCGTCGGGGGCCCGCTGCGCGAGATCGCGCTGCTCGCCCCGCACGGCCGCGATCTCGGCGACGGGCCGAACGACTTCCAGATCAACAAGACGGCCCGGTCTGTGGGGATCACGCCGGCGCAGACCGGCGACGGGTGGCGCCTGCGCCTGGTCAACGGCACTCGCACGCTGGATCTCTCGCGCGCCGACCTCCTGGCGCTCCCGCAGCGGACCTATGAGCTGCCGATCGCCTGCGTCGAGGGCTGGTCGACGACGCAGACCTGGAGCGGGGTGCGGCTGCGCGACCTCGCCGCGCTCGCCGGCGTGGAGTCCGTTGACGAGCTGCTCGTAGAGTCCCTGCAGGAGGTGGGCAGCTTTCGCCGCGCGACGCTGAGCCCGGGTCAGGTCGGCGATCGCCGCTCGCTGTTGGCGCTGCGCGTCAACGGCGCCGACCTGTCGGCCGACCACGGCTTCCCGGCGCGGATCGTGGTGCCGGCGCTGCCGGGCGTGCACTGCACGAAGTGGGTCAACCGGCTCGAGTTCAAGGGGACGCGGGCATGAGGCTGCGACCTGTCTACGGGGCCGGTCCGCTGCACCTGCTCAGCCATGTGGCGGCGCTCGCGCTGGCGGCCTACGCCTTCACGCGGATCTTCGCCGGCGGGCAGCCGTGGAACGTCGTGCTGTGGTTCGCCGGGGCGCTGCTCCTGCACGACGCGATCGCGTTTCCGCTCTACACGGCCCTCAACCGGCTGGCGCTCGGCCGTGCGAGGCGATCGGTCAACCACGTGCGCGTCCCGGCGCTGCTCAGCGGGTGTGCGTTCGTCGTGTACTTCCCCCTGATCCTCGGTCTCGGCGACGGGCGCTACGAGCGCGCGACGGCGCTCTCGCAGGACGTCTACCTCGGGCGCTGGCTGCTGCTCAGCGGCGCGATGTTCGCGGTCTCGGCGCTGCTGTACGCCGTGCGCGCACGGCGTGCGGAGCCATCGCCCGGCGCTGCGTGAGCAGGCCGGGGCTACCCGGCGGCGGGGAGATCGACGATCACGACCTCCGGCAGGGTGGGGGTCGCGCTGCCGCGCGCCCGTTCGGTCGTCACGATCATCCGGCGCACGCCGCGCAGGGGGGGAAGGCTGATCGTCGTTTCGCCGCTCGGCCCCACCGAGAAGAGCGCTCCGGTGGATACCAGTCCCGGTTGCGGCCCCTGGAGCCACGCCTGATAGACCTGCCCGTCCGGCGCGGCCTCGATGCCGGAGAGCACGAGCTCGGCGTCGTCGCCGCGGACCCGGATCGCCGCGCGGGCGTCCGGCCCGCCGGCCGCCACGGTGACGATCCCGGAGATCGTGCGCGACTGCGGTCCCGCGTTGTTCTCTGAACCGGCCAGCCAGCCCGCGAGGCCCGTGCCTGCCGCCACGAGGCAGACGGCGCCAACGGCCAGCGCGCTGCGAAGCCTGCGCCGGCGCGGGGGAGACGTGCTCTCGACGGCGGTGTCGTGCAGCCCGGCGGCGCGGAACAACTTGGCTTCGTCTCTGACGGTGGCCATGAGCCGGGCGCCCAGCACCGGCGGCAGCTCGGCCGGCGGGACGGCCTCGGCCATCGCATGAACCGCCTCCTGCAGGCTGGCGACCTCGGCCTGGCAGCCGGCACAGCCCGCCAGGTGCGCCGCGAACCGTTCCGCCTCGGCGGGCGGAAGGGTCCCCAGCGCCCATTCGGCGGCCAGGTGCGCGGGTGTCGTGTCGTCCTCGGGATTCATCAGGCGGTGCGCGCGAACTCGGCGAGCGTCCACCTGAGCTTCTCGAGGCCCAGTCGTGTGCGGCCCTTCACCGTTCCCAGCGGCAGGTCGCAGTGCTCGGCGATCTCCGTGTGCGACCACCCACCGAAGTAGGCGAGCTCCAACACGCGCTTCTGTTCAGGCGGCAGCGCGGCCAGCGCGCTGCGCACCAGGCTCGCCTGCTCGCGGCAGATCAGGTCCGCTCCGGTGTCCGCGCCCGACGCGATGCGCTCCTCCAGACCCGCTACCGCGATACGGTGGCGCTCCTGGAGCCTGAGCTTGCGCAGCATGTCGATGCTGCGATGGCGGACCATGCACAGCAGCCACGAGCGCACCGACCCCCGCGCGCAGTCATAGCGGGCGGCGCTTCGCCACAGGTTCAGAAACGCCTCCTGCACGGCGTCCTCGGCGGGCCCGTTGGATCCCAGC
>Ga0136633_1002157_pt1 | contig 13771 bp, 15 predicted proteins | sample AntDrymeUQ832206_2_FD_105494 | JGI IMG/M metagenome (GOLD analysis project Ga0136633, IMG submission 105494) | Polar desert sand microbial communities from Dry Valleys, Antarctica - metaG UQ83 (22.06) | ecosystem: Environmental > Terrestrial > Soil > Desert | place: Antarctica: Dry Valley... | reverse complement strand
TGAGCGCACGATACTCGAGCGCTTTTCCCGCGAGCTGCGCGGCGGGTAGCGGGCAGGTGGTCGGTGCCGAGGCGGGCTGCCTTCGACAGCTACGCTTTTCAAGGGGTCGGAGTCGCCTTGCGCGTGCTGATGTGAGTAGCCCTTGAAAAGCTAAGACGGTGTCTATGGCAGCCCGCCTCGGCACCTCCCCCCGGTTGCGTAGCGGCCGCGCAGTCGCGAGACTCCGCTCTCATGCCGCGAGCTGAACTGCTGGAGACGTTTGAGAACCCGCACCCGAAGCGGGATTACGAGATCTATATGGAGTCGACAGAGTTCACGTCGCTCTGCCCGGTCGGGGGGATCGAGACGGATGCCGCCGAGCTGGAGCTGCTGCGCGGGGGCGCGCCGGACTTTGGAACGATCAAGATCAGGTACGTCCCGGCTGCGGTGTGCGTGGAGCTCAAGAGTCTCAAGCTCTACCTGTGGAGCTTCAGGAACGACGGGATTTTCTACGAGAGGGCGGTCAACCGGATTCTGGACGACCTCGTAGAGCGGGTTAAGCCCAAATGGATGGAGGTCGTGGGCGATTTCAATGTCCGGGGCGGAATCAAGTCGGTTATTACGGCCGCCCACGGCAAGCGTTAACCGCTCCCGCCTTGCGCCCGGAGGCGGCCGGGGCGCACCTTCTCCGCTGATCGTGGCTACCTGATCGAGCGATCAGAGGCAGACCCGGTCAACCACGACTTCCGGAGATCGTACATGGACTTGCTCACCTGGCTCATCGTTGGACTGATCGCGGGCGTGCTCGCGTCTCTCGTGATGGGTGGAACCGGTTACGGCCTCATCGGCGACATCATCATTGGGATCGTGGGCGCCTTCATCGGCGGCTGGCTTTTCACACAGCTCGGAGTTGCATCGCCCTTCGGCGGGATAGCCGGCGTGATTTTCGTGGCGTTCATCGGCGCGGTGGTTTTGCTGTTCCTGCTGCGGCTGATCCGCCGGTCGACTACCAAAGTCTGACCGGATGGAGTACGAAGTCACACCGCGCGCTTCAGAGCTCGCTCGTACGCCTGCAGCAATCCGTCTCGCGTAAGTAGTCCGGAAAAGCGCTCGCCGCGTGGAGAACTCTCCACGACGGCGAGCGCATCCTGACCGCGCGCGTTCATGACGGACAGCGCCTCCCGCAGCGATGCGTGGGAATGAATCGTCTCACCGGGCTCGGCGAGGTCCTCTGCGATCAGCACCTGGGAGTGTTCCAGCCGCGCGAGCAACGCGTCGCGGATTGCGTGATGTCCGACCAATCCGACCAGGCACCCGTCCGGATCCAGCACAGGAACGACTCCGTGCTTGGTGCGACCAGCGACGAGAGCCAGCTCGTCGAGGCTCATGGCAGGTGGAACGCCCCGTGCCTTCCTGTCGTACGCTTCGTACACGTGCACACTGTCCATCACCGACCGGTCCACGCCGTGAGCGATATGCTCGCCGCGCGCCGCCAGCCATCCGTCGTACAATCCGTGTTTGGCGAAACGTCTCGCGGTGACGTGCGCGATCGTCGTTACCAGCATCAACGGGACGACGTAGCGGTAGTCGTCGGTCATCTCGTATACCATGAAGATCGCCGTCAGCGGTGCGCGAGTCGCGGCCGCCACCATGCCGGCCATTCCGACGAGCGCCCAGGCCTGCGGATTCACCAGCCCTCCAGGCACTATCTGCGCTCCCAACACGCCGAGGCCGCCGCCCAGCGCGGCGCCGATGAACAACGTCGGCGTAAATACGCCGCCGGATCCGCCGAAGCCGAGCGTCAACGCTGTGGCTGTTATCTTCGCAGCTGCGATCGCCAGCAGAACGTACCAGGCGAGACCGCCGAAGATCACGTTGGGAATTGCGAGGTGTCCGTTGCCGGCGAGCAACCCGCCTGAAGCGGCGACGATCGCGCCGGCCAGAAGACCGCCCACCACGGGCTTCATCCACTCGGGGCCAGCGACCCGCGTGCTCATCGCTGGAGCGGCGAGCACCAGACGGGTATAGCCGACTGCCACGAGTCCGCAGGCGATGCCGAGCACCGGATACACCAGCGCGCTCGCAAGCGGATGCGGATCGTTCGGCAGCACGATGTTGAACACGAGATTGTCGCCGAGGAACGGACGCACAGTGAGCGCGCCCACGACGCTAGCGACGACGACCGGACTGAACGCTCCCGCCGAGAACGTCCCGAGGACTTCTTCCAGAGCGAAGAACGCTCCTGCGAACGGCGCGTTGAAAGCGCCGGCAATCCCCGCGGCTGCTCCGCAGCCTACCAGGATTTTCACGTGCCGCGTCTGGAAGCGGAGTCGACGGCCGAGGAGCGAGCCGAGCCAGGAGCCGTGCACGGCGACGGGTCCTTCGGCACCAGCCGAGCCTCCAGAGCCCAGGGTCATTGCCGCCGCGAGTGCGCGAGCGAGCACCGCGTTGGTGTGAATCACGCCGTCCCGCTTGGCGACCGCGAGCTGCACGTCCGGTACGTTCTGTCCTTCCGGTGTCCGTGTACGGCGGATGACGAACCAGGCTGCCCAGAGACCAAATGCCGTGAGCAATGGTTGATACAAGGCACGGCCGACTACCGGCAACTGCTCTCGCGGCCATCTGATCAGGACAAGATGACTGAGGTCGATCAGGCCATAGAAGGCGACAACGCCCAACCCCGTGACGACGCCCACGAGTGCCCCGAACACCATAAGGGTGGCGCTTTCATCCCAGTCCCGCCGTTCGAGCCAGCGAAGCGCTCTAGCCCACAACTGCGGGAGAGGGGTCCGGGCTGCTCGGGTCTCGGAAGCTTGCCGAGTTGTGGACGGGGGCGAGGAAGCCATCGGCGCAACTTCATGCAACCATTCTTCGCCCGCAACCGTATGGCCGACATTCGCGCGTCCGTCGGCGTTATTGACGGACCGGTAGCGGCCCCCCACTGTAGTCAGGGCCGCCGCCAGCTTCGGAATCACGACCGGCCTTCGCCTCGAACGCGGCAACCTTTATGGCGCTCAGACGCACTACATAAATGGCGTTTCCAGCTCTTCAACGTTCTTTCCGGGTCCCCACATGACACCGTTGCGCTTCGTCCAGGCAGTTACTCTCTCCCAGCTCGCGGGCGGCGCCACGGCCGCTCCGGCGAAGAAGACGATAGCCAGCGTAACGAAAACGAGCCGCATGGTCGATGGGCTCTTCTCCCTGTACCAGGAGGACGGTGATTCGTACCTCGTGAAGGTCGACGAGCAATGATGATGGTGAATTGTGGATTTGCCACGGCCATCATGGCGGCGGTTACTGTCCTTGCGTGCGGCCTGACTTCGCTGTAACCGGCGCGATATTGGGACAGGGTGATCGACGGGCGCGGCAAGTTCCTGATCCCCGGACTGGCGGAGATGCACGCGCACGTGCCTGGCGGCAATGCGCCGGAGCAGCTCGTGCGCGATCATGTTCCTGTACGTCGCCAACGGCGTGATGACGATCCGTGGAATGCTCGGCGCGCCGAAACAGCTCCTGTTGCGGGAGCAGCTCGCTCGGGGTGAGATCGTCGGGCCCACGCTGTTCGTCGGCGCAGAAAGCGTTCTGGAGGATCTTCTGGGAGCAGCCCGAGATCGCGGCGGAGGCGGTAACGCCGGCGCAACGTGAGCTGATTCCCGTGCTCAAATCAATGCTGGCCACTCCCATGAAGAGCCGAGAGACGGCCCAATGGATGTTTGGTTACCCGGTTCGGTTGGTGGACCCGAAGCCGTAGGGTCTCAGGAAGGCTGAGCACGGCACCGGCGCGGCCCATAGAGCCGGTTGAAAGCGACGGGGGGCTCGGGTAGTTTGCGAGGCTGTCGTAGGTCGGGCCAGGTAGCTCAGTTGGTAGAGCAGCGGACTGAAAATCCGCGTGTCGGGGGTTCGATTCCCTCCCTGGCCACTGTGTAGGGCAACAACTTAGGTAGGCAAGGCGCGGCTGGTCGCGCGACCCCGTGCGGGAGCATGTTCGGGAGTCGACTGCGTGAGGCCGCGCTTTCGCGTTTGGGCGGGCAGGCGATCGCATGTCTACCCGGGGGCCAATCATGCGAGTGCCTCGTCACAGTGCGCGCGCACTGCGCGACCCTGGCCGCTGCTCAGAAGTCCGAACGGTACTCCTCCGACGGCGTGATCCCGAGACGTAGCTGCATGCTGTACGCGATGCGGTGCGCCAGGTCTTTCATACGCTCGGCGGACTCGCCAGCGAAGCGCGCATCGACGGTGCGTTCGAGCGTCGTGACCCAATGCCGGAAGTGTTCGGCGGTGAGTCCCGGCATGCTCTGGTGCGGGCGAAAGGCGTTCCCGGAGTAGCGACCAGTGTGGAAGAGCATGGTGGACCAGAACGCGACGATCCGGGGCATGTGGGCTGCCATGTCGACCACCGCGAAGTACCCGGCGAGCAGCGGATCGTCAGCAACGGCGGCATAAAACACGACGAGGATCCCTTCCAGATCCTCGTCGCTGAGGTCTGCGTGTACACCTGCCCGCCTGCTCATCTTGGGAGTATCTGCTGCTCCACTGAAACCAGGTCTCACGTCCTCCGGGATAACAGGGAGCCTCGACACACGCACTCCTGCCACAACCGCCGGTTGTAAGGTTCTGTCAGCATCAGCGTGTCTCGCTACGGCTCGACGACAAGGAATCCAATCGCACCCTTCTGCGAGTGCCCGAATCCGTGATTCACGAATGGAAATTCTCCGGGAACGTCGCACACCAGCTCGAAGCACATCCCGCCGCCAGGCGGTACGTCCCAGGTCTGCACGCCGCGGATGGGCGTGCCCGGGGGTGCGCCGAGGTACATGGTGTCGAACTGCTCGCCGACTACGTGGAACGCGGACGGATGGGTCGGGCCGCAGTTCACGACCCAGAAACGGACACGATCGCCCACCTTCACACGAATCGGATTGTCAATGTACTGGTTCGGACGGCCATTGAATGCCATGTAGTCAGGTATCGTCGACAGCATCTTGTTGTAGTCGAACGGACGCACTCCATTCACGCTCTCCGCGAGATAGAACTCGCTCTGGACGAGCACGAATTCCTTTGCCGGCGGCAGCGGTTCGCGCGGCGACACGATGATGGCGCCGTACATCCCGGATCCGATGTGCATGAGCACGGGTGCCGTACCACAGTGATACATGAACGCGCCGGCCCACTTCGGCCTGAACGTAAACGTGACGGACTGCCCCTTGATCACCGAGCGAAAGGCGACCTTCGGATCGATCTGCGCCGCGTGGAAGTCCATTGAGTGCGGCACGGCCACGTCGTTGGTCAGCGTGAATTCCACGGTGTCTCCGACCCGGCAATGCACGATCGGCCCTGGGATATCCCCTTCGAACGTCCACGCCGCGACGACGGTATCCGCCAGAATCCGCAGCGGAACCTCCGTCGCCCGCCAATTCAGACGAAGCGTCCGGTCCGCCGAGAGCGGCGGCAGCGCTGGGTCATAGCGCCGGAGCGCCGCTGCTGCCGCACCAGAGTTCGCGGTTGTCGCCGACGACGCGCCATGTCCCGGATCCCTCAGCACGGCGGTATCGAGCCGGCTATTCGAATTGTGCAGGCCGAGCGAATCCTCGCCGCTGCGGCCCCCCGTTTGCTGGGCTGCCAACGCAGTACTGTCACTCCGACTGCTCTGTCCGTCGGGCGCGCAGGCTGCGAGAGCAGCACCAATCCCCGGAAGAGCGAGCGACAAGGTCGAGGCACGGGCGAGAAAGGCGCGGCGGCCGCTCGGAGCGGTAAACGGGTTTCCCGACGCATCGGTACCTGGACCGCCGAGCACGAGCACCGGGCGATCATGATCGTCCCCGCTCTCATTCTGCTCCTCGGTGCTCCGCGTGTTCATCGTTGCGGCAAGGTCCGACAAACGGGTTGGTGTCGTGTGACGCATCATGTTCTCCGGCTTACGGGGTTGGCGGCAGGCGCACTGCGGACGCCGTCGTGGCTCGCAGGAATAGAGGAGTCAGTGAGCGCGTGCATTTCGCGCATCGCATCGGGCGCGACAGGTCCAGCCGCGTCCAGCCACGTCCAGCCGAGTTGCTCGGCGATGCGTTGCGCTATCAGCTCGAACCGGGCCGCTGTCACACCGCTCGGCCTCGCGACGACAGTCGGAATTCCGGCATCTCCCTCCAGAACCATGGTCGCATCGAAGGGAAGGGCACCGAGAAACGGAACTTTCAGCTCATGACTCACGGACTCACCAGCTCCAGCACCGAAGGGTCCTGTCATGTTCTCAACGATTCCGAGGATACGAACCTCCAGTGCGGAGAACATGCGTGCCGCCTTGGTCGCTTCCGTTGTCGCCACGCGCGCAGGTTGTGTGACGATTACCGCGCCGGACAGTTCGATTGTCTGGGCGAGGCTGAGCGGCACATCGCCCGTGCCAGGCGGCAGGTCGACGATGAGGATGTCGAGCTCCGGCCAGGCGACGCCGCGCGCGAACTGCTTCACGGCCTTCGCGACCATGGGTCCCCGCCAGATCGCCGGCGAACGCTCACCGAGAAAGAATCCGAAGCTCACCAGGGGAATCCCGTGCGCGTCGAGGGGAATGATGTGCTTCTCCGGCGTCATGCGCGCCCGGGCCGCTCCGTCCTCGATACCGAGGAGGAGTGGGAGGCTCGGTCCGTAGATGTCGGCGTCCAGGAGCCCGACACGCAACCCCACGCGTGCCAGGGCAAGTGCCAGATTCACGGCCACCGTACTCTTGCCCACGCCGCCCTTGCCGGCTCCAACCGCGACGACATGTCGGACGGAGGCCAGTCGGACGCGATCGGTCCATGGGTTTCGCGATCCATGCGTGCCAGACAACCCGCGTGTGGCGTCCGGCCGTCGGATCAGTACCTCCACCGCCGTTACGCCGAGGGCGCGGATTCGCGCGGCGACGGTTGCTTCGAGCTCGGTGAGCTCCGCGGCGCCGGATACGGATACGGCGAGATGGATCGCGACTCGGTCTCCACACACGGCGATATGCCGGATCGCATCCGCCGCCTCATCCGTGCCGAGGAAGGGGCCGAGAACATCGCGCAGGACGTGGGCAACGGCGCTGACGCTCGGAGGTTCCGACTCGGGAGCAAAATCGGAAGTCGGATCAGCTCTCACATGCGCATGTGAATTCATGCAGGGAAGCTCATCCCGCGCCAGCCCGACGAATGTGACGGTTGTCGCAGCCGTCTTCCCTCTGTCGGCGAAATCCGGTGGTCACTTCTCCGGCCGCGACCGCGGCAGCAAATCGGCTCTCAGCTTCGCGCGCGCTCCCCGGGAGCGGCCAGTGTTCGGAGGCGCGTGAGGTCCGGGATGAGGAGCCGATCCCGGTCGACGGCCACGATCAGCCCCTTCGCATGAAGCTGCTTGAAGGCCCGCGAGACGGACTCGCGTGCGGCTCCGATCTCGAGGGCAATCTCTTCCTGCGTCCGGGCGAGCGTGAGCTCGATACCGTCCGGCGTCGCGCGTCCTCCCTGGTCCGCGTACCCGGTGAGCAACAGCGCAAGCCTCGAGGCGACATCCCGGAACGCCAGCGTCTCCGTCACGTGGACGAAATGCCGTAGCCGCTTGCCGAGCGACTGAATGATCGCGTGGGCGAAGTCCGGGTTGGTACGATAGGCCTGCTCGAAGTCGGAATGCGGAAGGAACACGAGACGCGACTCTTCCATAGTGATTGCCGACGCCGGGTAGGGGCCGCCATCGAACAACGGCAGCTCGGCCACGGTACGGCCGGCTCCCTCGATGTGCAGGACCTGCTCCCGGCCATCGCTGCTGATGCGATACACCCGAACCCGTCCAGACTCGATCATGTAGAGGCCGCGGTATGCCTCGCCGGCCGTGAAAACGATGACACCCGCACCTACCGTGCGACGCACGCAACGCGTGGCCAGTCGACCGAGCATCTCATTGTCGAGGCTGGAGAAAAGCGGGATCTGTCGGAGAAAGTCGACGGCGTCCATTCGCGAGAGTTACATCGTGGCGCGATCGTCCACCATTCCGGTCCACCTGTGACAACAGTCACGTCTGCTCCGATCGCGTCCCGGCAGGTTTCCATCAACGACAGCCATGACTTGCCCTGTCGTTTTCTCACATCCGGCACTCGCCGAGTGGGAGGGGTATCGAAACCACATCCGTTGCGACCACAGCGATATGCGAGGACGCCTGTGCAGACAGACATGCCTGTAAACGCCGACGCCACCGTCAACGAGACCATTGCGCGCCGTCCGGAAGCCATAGCGGTCCTCAATGGTTTCGGGATCGACGCCTGTTGCGGGGGAAGCATCAGTATCAGCGACGCCGCTCACTCTCAGGGTCTCGATCCATTGATTCTGCTCGAGGCGATTCGCCGAACGACGGCACGATGAAGACCTACGCTCCGCACGCAGCCGCACTGACTGCGAGTTCTGCGCACCGCGACCGCCCCGCGACCGCCATCCTTCACGACGGTCCCGATGCCCGCTTGGTCCTGTTTCGCATCGAGCCTGGGCAGCGAGTTCCTCCGCACACCAGTGTGTCGACTGTCATTCTCTCTGTTCTTTCCGGCTCGGGGTCGGTCACCGGTGGCGACGAGGAGCGCGCCGTGGGGCCTGGGGAAATCGTGGTTTACGACCCGGGTGAGGTTCATGGGATGGAGGCGGGGGAAGAAACACTCATCATTCTCGCGACGATCGCGCCGCGTCCGGGCCATCGTTGATGGATTGGTTCGTGCGACGCTTCGTCAAGGCGAGCCTGGTCTGGTTCGCTCTGAGTATGAATCTCGGCGTCATCATGACCGTGCGACCCGCACTGATTGCGTACCGGCCAGCCCATGTCCACATGAACCTGCTGGGTTTCGTGTCCATGATGATTTTCGGTGTTGCCTACCACGTCATACCGCGCTTCACGGGCCACCCGCTTCACAGCCGTCGCCTCGCCGGGATCCACTGGTGGTTGTCGAATGCGGGCCTCGCGCTGCTTGTCGTCGGGTTCGCGCTGACGGTGTCGTTCCGGAATGAGATTCGTCCCGTGCTCATCGCGGGCGGTCTGCTCATTACAGCGGGGGGAGCCGCCTTCGTCGTGAATATGTGGTGAACGATTGACGGGAAAGCTCGGACGCGCATCGCCATCCTGGCAAAATCCGGTACCCCTCACACGGCTGCAGGTGAATGGTCTCGTTCGGCGCTTCATCAAGACCGCCATTGCATGTCGACGGCGCTCCGCTCATTTCCGATGTCGTGGATCAGTTTCGCGATGAGGCGCGGAACAACGGTCAGCGACTCGCCGGTGAGGTGGCGCACGGGTTGCCTCAGGTGATCGCCGATCGTGACCGACTCCTCCAGACCTTTTCGAACCTCGTCGGCAACGCACTGAAATTCACACCCGGAGGCGGTCGTGTCAGCATCCCAGCCGAGCCGACGGGTGAGAACAGTGTCCGGTTTTCGATCGCCGATGCCGGCACCGGAATCCCGGCGGAAAGGCTGCCGCACCTGTTCGAGCCATTCTGGCAAGCGAGAGACAGGGCGACACTCGGCACTGGCCTCGGACTCTCGATCGCTCGAGGAATTATTGAGGCGCACGGCAGTCCGATCTGGGTAGAGAGCACGCCAGGCGAGGGCACCAGGTTTCAGTTCAGCTTGCCGGCTGCGTAGGGCTCATGGCAGCGTAATGGCGACACAGCGTCAGGCCCCGGTTGTGTTGACGGTAGGCCACTCGACACGGACCCTGATCGCTTTTGTCGATCTCCTGAATGCCAATGCGGTCGATCGTCTCATCGACGTGCGGACCGTTCCTCGTTCGCGCCACAATCCCCAGTTCAATACCGACACCCTTCCACTGGCTCTCGAGACCGAGGGGATATGCTACGAGCACATACCTGGCCTTGGCGGGTTTCGGCCGACACACCCGGGCTCGCCGAACGCGGGCTGGCGCAACAGGTCGTTTCGGGGCTACGCAGACTACATGCAAACGCGAGAGTTCTCCATCCATCTACGGGCGCTCATCGCCGCGGCTCACCATGATCGTGTCGCGTTGATGTGCGCCGAGGCCGTACCGTGGCGCTGCCATCGCTCGCTGATCGCCGATGCCCTGATGGTGCACGGCCTTCGCGTCGAGGAGATCGTTGGCCTGACTCAACGGAGAGAGCATGTGCTCACTCGCTTTGCGAAGATCAAGGGCATCACGATCACGTATCCGCCCGAAGCCCGGTCCGAAGAGTAACACGGGCTTCGACCGCAGCGACCGCAGCGACCGCAGCGACCGCGCCTCGAGCTGCTCCAATTGCGGCGCTTCTTGGAGCCAATCGCTCGTTCGCCGGAGCGCTTCTACCGAGCTCGCACAGGAGCAATGGTACGCCCGCGTGGACGAGCGGTGAAACAGGTCTGGAGTATCGATTGAACAAGACCTTTCGTTGTCTTCACTCCCTCTTCACGACCTAGTAACTCGATCTGTGTTACAAATACGGCGCGCCGCGAGACAAGGCGCGCGTGGGCTCGCGTCAGCGTGAATGTCGCAGCTCCGGAGCCTCGGCCTGAAAATCCGCATGTCGGGGGTTCGATTCCCTCCCTGGCCACTAGAAGGAAACATTTTGTCCCTGCGAACGACTCACCCCGTCGCTCCAGCTCAGCGTGGGAACGCCACCATGCTCTCGTGTCCCTCCCGGTCCACGGCCGCGACCCCGAAGAAATAGTTGTCGATGATCACGTTCTCGAGCGTGTGCTCGGTCACGTTGCCCACGAACCGCGACCTCGTCCAGTTCACCTCGCTCGGCTTTCGCCAGTAGATCCGATAGCCGAGCAAGTCCGGTGAGCTGACTGCTTTCCAGCGGAGAGTGGGTGACGGCTGGACCGCGCCGCGGATCGTGACCGAGTCCGGAGCGGGCGGCGCCCACGCCAGGGAGATAAGCGTTGCGGCGTCGAGCGCGGTCATCGCCGCGGCGTATTCGAAGTTCACTCCCTCGATGACGTCGCCGTACGCGATGCCGTTCTCGGTGCGCAGATCCTGGTGCTGCCTGTTGTAGTCCTCGTGCGTCTCCATGAGGCGAACGGCGGCGAACCCTTCATTAAAGAAGGGCGTGTGATGGCCGCCGCGACCGTACCGATCCAGCCGGTAAATGATCTCGACGTCGAGATTGGGGAAGTAAGTATCGGCGACTTTGTCGATGTAACGCGCGAGCTGGCGTGAAGGAGTATCGAGCTCGCCGCCGGTCGTCAGTATCCGTCGCAGCTCAGCGGCCGTCGTCGTGGGCGGAAGTCCGGGAGCGAACACGCGCGCCTTCGTGTTCTCGACTACACCGTCAATTCCGTTGATGTTGCCGACCATGTCGTTGTTGATAACCGCGTCGAGGTTCCAACCCTCCTGCTTCGCCACGCGCGCGACGATGGCGCCGCCGAACAATCCCTGCTCTTCGCCCGAGAGCGCAGCGTAAACGATCGAGGCATCGGGCTGATATCGGGTCAGCAGCCGTGCCGCCTCCAACGTCGCGGCGACGCCACTGGCATTATCGTTCGCTCCCGGTGAATCCGAGGTCGCGTTGAGCGGGTCGGTAACGCGAGAGTCGATGTCTCCGCTGAGGAGGACGTAGCGGTTCGGGTCCACTCGCCCGCGCTGGATGGCGACGACGTTCACCACATTCACGTCCTGCCGGATACGCGTCGTCGAATCGCCTTTCACGATGTCGGAGATGTAGCGGACTTCGAGGCAGCCGCCGCACGTCTCTGAAATCCTGCGGAACTCGTCGAAGATCCACCGTCGCGCGGCGCCGATCCCGCGCGTAGCGGACAGGGTATCGGACATCGTGTGCCTGGTGCCGAAAGCCACGAGGGTGCGGATGTCGCGTTCTATGCGCTCGGGCGACGCAGCAGCGACTACGGCGTGGATCCGTGGGTCCTCGAATGACGGAGCGATCGCGGGCGAGGGGCTTTGCGCAGACGCGAAAGCCGGCAGCGCAAGGCATGCGATTATCTGGAAGAGAGTCGTACGTGGCACCACAGCCTCCGATAGAAACTCAAAAACATGATGTCAGTCCCTGTGTGGACGGTCGCGCCCTGAACCGGCATACCGCAAGCCCTGCATGGCCGAAAGCGGCGGTTGACATAGGGGGAGGGGGTATATAGATTCGGGTCATGACTATCACAGACTGGGTCGTTGTCGGGGGCGGGCTGGCCGGAGTCGCCTGGGTGAACTGGTACTTCTTCGTTGCGGGGCGCGGTGCGGCGTCCGTGCAGGGGTCCGAAGTTCTCGTTACCGTGGACGGCGGGTATTCGCCGGCCACGATTCGTGCTCGGGCCGGAGCTCCACTACGGATCGTGTTCGACCGGAAAGACAGCTCGGGCTGTTCGGAGGAAGTTGTCTTCCCGGACTTCGGCGTCCGAAAGTTCCTCCCCACGGGCGAGAAGACCACGATCGAGATCACACCGCCGAAGCCCGGCAGGTACGAGTTCATGTGCGGCATGAGCATGCTGCGCGGAACCCTGATCGCTGAAGAATGACGCACACAAAGGTTCGGATTCCGGTCACCGGAATGACGTGCGCGGCGTGCCAGTCCCGCGTGCAGACGGCGCTGCAGAAGCAGCCCGGGGTCGAAGATGCGACGGTCAACCTTATGATGGGGAACGCCACAATCACCTACGATCCTTCGACGACCACGCCCGAGCGGCTCGTCGGCGCTGTGCGCGACACGGGATACGGCGCGGAACTCGCTGCCGAAAACGCGTCCGCGTTCGAGGAGCAGGAGGCGAGGGACCTGGCGCAGACGGAAGAGTTCACCGACCTCAGGCGCAAAGCGACCGTGAGCGGAGTCGCGGGCGTCATCGCGATGGTTCTATCAATGCCGCTGATGTCCGCGGCCGCGGGTCACGGCCATGGACCTGTCGCCGATCCGTTCATGCGCTGGACGATGACGTCGTTGACGCCCTGGCTCCAATCGATCGCGCCCTGGTTGTACTCGATTCCGACGCAACCGCTGTCGTACGCCCTTCTCCTGCTGACAGCCGGCGTGATGCTGTGGGCAGGCCGGCATTTCTACACACGCGCATGGAAGGCGTTTCGCCACCACTCGGCGGACATGAACACGCTGATCGCGGTGGGAACGGGCGCTGCGTTTCTGTATTCGCTGCTCGCGACCGTCTGGCCGAATTTCTTCGTCAGCCGCGGTGTCGCGCCCGATGTGTACTACGAAGCTGTCATCATCATCATCGCTCTTATACTTGCCGGTAACGCCCTGGAATCGCGCGCGAAGAAACAGACCGCCGCGGCGCTCAGGGGTCTCGCGAATCTGCGCCCGAAGACAGCGCGGGTCCTGCGCTCTGGCAAAGAGCTGGACATCCCCGTCGATGGCGTGGAGCCGAGCGACACGATCGTGCTCCGGCCCGGCGAAAGGGTCCCGGTGGATGGCGAGGTGATTTCGGGTGAGAGCGCGATCGACGAATCGATGCTCACGGGCGAATCTCTCGCAGTCGCGAAGAAGCAGGGCGATCGCGTAATTGGCGGAACGGTGAATCTCACCGGTTCGGTCCAGTATCGCGCGACGACGCTCGGCAGCGAAAGCGTGCTATCGCAGATAGTGAAGCTGATGCGCGACGCGCAGGGGTCGCGCGCCCCCATACAACGCCTGGCGGACAAAGTAAGCGGCATCTTCGTTCCAATCGTGATCTCAATTGCGATTCTTACGTTCGTCGCGTGGTTCGTCATGGCGGATTCTGCGCCTGCGGTGCGAGCCTTCACCGCGGCGGTAGCGGTGCTGATCATTGCGTGTCCGTGCGCGATGGGGCTCGCGGTGCCGACGGCCGTCATGGTATCGACCGGCAAGGGCGCGGAGCACGGC
>Ga0136633_1002156_pt1 | contig 13778 bp, 10 predicted proteins | sample AntDrymeUQ832206_2_FD_105494 | JGI IMG/M metagenome (GOLD analysis project Ga0136633, IMG submission 105494) | Polar desert sand microbial communities from Dry Valleys, Antarctica - metaG UQ83 (22.06) | ecosystem: Environmental > Terrestrial > Soil > Desert | place: Antarctica: Dry Valley... | reverse complement strand
TCGGGCGATCTTGCCGCCGACGCGCTACGGATCGCGATCGAGCCTTATGTCGATGCCAACGACCCGGTCGGCGCCGAAGGCCTGTTGCTCGGCCAGGGAGCGCTGCTCACGATCGAGGCGCGCGCCGAGGCGGGGCAGCGGGTCGCGTGGATTTATTATGTGCTCGGCCGCGACGCCGAGGCTCGGCGGGTTGCCGATCAGTGGCGATCCGGGGCAGCCGGCGAATGGGGCGCCCATGCGGCGTGGGTCAGCGGGCTTGCGTCGTGGCGGATCGGCGATTGCACGACCAGCAAGGCGGCGTTCGGCGATGCAATGCGGTTTGCCCGCGAGCCCGAATTCTTTGCAGCCGCGGCTTATTGGGGAGCCCGGTCGGCGCAGGCCTGCCGCCGCCCGAGCGAAGTGCAGCCCTTGTTGCTCGCCGCGGCGCGGTCGATCGAGAGCTTTTACGGCCTGCTCGCGCGCGATGCGCTGGGGATGCCGACGACGCTGCCCGCCCCGCGAAAATTCGATCCGTCGAGCAGGGTCGCGGCTTCGAACAATGTCCGCCGCGCGGCCGAACTGGTCGCGATCGGCGAGCGCTCGCTGGCCGAGCAGATGCTTCGCCACCAGGCCAGGATAGGGTCGCCCGGCGACCAAGGCGAGCTAATCGCGGCGGCGCGTTCGCTCGACCTCGGCGGAGCGCAGTTCTGGCTTGCGCATAATGGCCAGCGCGGCGTGCGGGTCGATCCCGCCGACCGCTATCCCGCGCCGCGCTGGCTGCCCGATCGCGGCTGGAGGGTCGATCCCGCGCTTGCATTTGCCCACGTCCTCCAGGAGAGCAATTTTCGGGCCGAGGCGGTCAGTCCGGCGGGCGCGGTCGGGCTGATGCAGGTCCGCCCGGGCACCGCCGGAGACACGGCGCGCAGCCGCGGCGAGAGCGTCGGGATCAACGGGCTCAAGCGCGCCGAGACCAACCTCGACCATGGCCAGGCGTTCATCGAGCTGATCCGCCGCTCGCCCGCGACCAGCGGCCAATTGCCCAAGGTGATCGCCGCCTACAATGCCGGGCCGGTCCCGGTCGCGCGCTGGAATTATACCAACGACAAGGGCGATCCCCTGCTGTGGATGGAGAGCATCCCCTATTGGGAAACGCGCTATTATGTCCCCGCGGTGCTCCGCAACATGTGGGTTTACCAGGGGCTCGCCGGGGCCGGGCAGCCGACCCTGCGCGCGCTCAGCGAGCGGCGCTGGCCCGCCTTCCCGACGTCGGCGACCAACCTCGCGCGCTGATTTGTTCTTGCTATGTTCCGATGCCGGTCTATCGTTGAGCGATGCCGATCGAATCGACCAGGGCGCGCGGCGCGACTCGTAACGCCACTCCGACTCGCTTCAACCTCAAGGATCGAGTGGTCGAGGGCGACTGGCTCGACAGCGTCGAGAGCCTCGACGGGATCATGCCCCGGCGAACGACGGTGACGATCGAGAAGGCCAAGTCGATCCTGACGCGCAATAGCTCGCCCGACATCGGTTTCGACCGCTCGGTCAATCCCTATCGCGGGTGCGAGCATGGCTGCATCTATTGCTTTGCGCGCCCGACCCACGCTTATCACGATCTCTCGCCCGGAGTGGATTTCGAGAGCCGGCTGTTCGTCAAGCCCGACGCTGCCAAATTGCTCCACGCCGCTTTGTCGCGGCCGGGATATGAGGTCGGGCCGATCGCGCTCGGAACCAACACCGACCCTTACCAGCCGATCGAGGAGCATTGGCGGGTGACCCGTTCGGTGCTCGAATTGTTGCTCGAGACCAGGCACCCGTTCACGATCACGACCAAATCGGACCGCGTGCTTCGCGACCTCGACATCATCGCGCCCGCGGCGCGGCTCGGGATCGCCGCGGTGGCGATCTCGGTGACCTCGCTCGACCCCGCGATCCACCGAACGCTCGAGCCGCGCGCACCCACCGCGCGCAAGCGGCTGGCGGCGATCAAGGCGTTGTCGGAGGCGGGAGTGCCGACCCATGTCTCGATCTCGCCGATCATCCCGCAGATCACCGATCACGAGTTGGAGGCGATCGTCGAGGCGGCGGCGGCAGCGGGGGCGCGCGGCGGTTTCTTCCTGCCGGTGCGCCTGCCGCACGAGGTCGCGCCCTTGTTCCGCGCCTGGCTCGACGAGCATTATCCCGACCGAGCGGCGAAGGTGATGGCGACGATCCGGGCGATGCGCGGGGGCAAGGACAATGACCCCGGGTTTTTCAGCCGGATGCGCGGGCACGGGCCGTGGGCCGAATTGCTGCGCACCCGGTTCGAGCTTGCGGCGAAACGCCATGGGCTGGCGCGGTCGAAGTTCGTGCTGCGCAACGATTTATTCGAAGCGCCCGCCGGGGATCAGATGCGGCTGCTGTGACTAGAAATTCGCACAAAAGCGGTGACAGTCGGGCCCGGCGCGGTTAGCGACGCCCGATGATCCGCACCCTCGCCTTTGCCGCTCTTCTCAGCACCGCCGCCGTCGCTTCGGCGCAAGCTCCGCCTCCCGCCCCTGTCCTGGTCGATCCCAAAGTCGCCGCGCTGCGCGATGCCGCCCTCGACGACAGTTACGCCTGGGACATCGTCGAGGGGCTGACGACCGAGGTCGGGCAGCGGCTCGCCGGGACCGAGGCCGAAGCGCGGGCGCGCGACTGGTCGGTCAAGAAGCTCAGGGGGCTGGGCTTTGCCAACGTCCGCGTCGAGACGTTCGACCTGCCGGTTTGGACGCGCGGATATGAAAGCGCCGAAATCCTCGCCCCCTTCCCGCAAAAAATGGTCGTCGCCGCCCTCGGCAACAGCGCCTCGACCGGGCCTGCCGGGATCAGCGGCGAGATCGTCGCGTTCGACAGCGTCGATGCGCTTCGTGCCGCGCCCGATTCGGCGGTGCGCGGCAGGATCGTCTTCATCGACCATCGCATGATGCCGACCCAGGACGGATCGAGCTATGGCCAGTTCGGCGCGCCGCGGCGCCAGGGCCCGACGATTGCAAGCCAGAAGGGTGCGATCGGGATCGTGATTCGCTCGATCGGCACCGACCGTCACCGCAATCCGCACACCGGGGTGATGAATTTCGCCGACGGCGCAAGGCCGATCCCGGCCGGCGCCTTGTCGATCCCCGACGCCGAGCAGATGGCGCGAATCCTGAAACGCGGGCGGCCGGTGTCGATGCGGCTGGTGCTGGTCAGCCAGAATATCGGGCGGCGCCAGTCGGGCAATGTCATCGCCGAAGTGCCCGGGCGCGATCCGCGCCTCGCGCCGGTGCTGGTCGCGTGCCACCTCGACAGTTGGGACCTCGGCACCGGTGCGGTCGACGACGGGGCCGGCTGCGGAATCGTCGCCGCTGCGGCCAAGCGGATCATGGATGCGGGTCGCCCGCTGCGCTCGATCCGCATCGTCTGGTTCGGCGCCGAGGAGGTCGGGCTGTTCGGCGGGCTCGACTATCGCGCGCGCCATGCCAAGGAGCCGCACTACGCCATCGCCGAGAGTGATTTCGGCGCCGACCGCATCTGGAAGGTCGACAGCAAATTGGGTCTGGCACGCCGGCCCGAGGCCGAAGCGATCGCCGCCGCGCTTGCACCGCTCGGGATCGTGCGTGGGTCGTATGAGGAGGCCGACGGCTCGGACATCGGCCCGATGCTCGCCGACGGCATCCCCGGCATCGGGCTCAACCAGGACGGAATCCGCTATTTCGACCTTCACCACAGCCCCGACGACACGCTCGACAAGATCGACCCGGCGCAATTGCGCCAGAATGTCGCGGCGTGGACCGCGATGCTGGCGGTGGTTTCGGGCGGGATCGAGGAGCCGAAGCGGCGGCGGCGGCGTTGAACCACAGGAGAAAGATCATGACGGCATTAAGGACATTGGGCTTGCTTCCGTTGCTGCTCGCGGGGGCGTGCAACGTCACCGACGAAGGCAATGGCTCGACCAGCGTGTCGCTCGACGAAAACCGCATCGAGGCGGGCACCGACGCCTTGCTCAACGAGACCGAGCAGGCGGCCGACGCGGCGATCAACGGACTTGAGAATGCCGGTCCCGCGATCGAACAGAGCGCCGCCGACATCAAGGAACGCGCGGGCCGGGTCGCCGACAAGATCGAGAAGGTCGATGTCGACGTCGATCTCGACACCGGCAACAAGGCGAGCAACGCGAATTAGGTTTGCGCAGCGGCCCCGGCTTGCTAGGGGCGCGCGCATCGTAATGACCGGCGGGGAGTGGCGCAGCCTGGTAGCGCGTCTGCTTTGGGAGCAGAGGGTCGCAGGTTCGAATCCTGTCTCCCCGACCAGCCTCATTTCGTGCCTGTCCGGGGGACATGCTCAAAATGAGGCTCAGAGCTGCCGAGCGTAGGTGAGCGATTGCGAAGCAATTGGGAAGCAGCGCGAAGAGCCAGCGAATGCCGGCCGACCTGCCGGCGAAGCCGGACAGGATCGACGTCACGGATTTACTCCGTGACGGCCTCCTCCATTCGCGAAAGCGCCGCCACGGGAATAAATCCCGTGACGTCAGTCCTGTCGCCAGCTTCGCGGGCGCAGGCTGGCCGACGCTTGGCGCAGTCAAGATTAGCTTCAGCTAATCCTGCTCTCCGCGCGTGGTGGGCCCGGAGGGACTCGAACCCCCAACCTAGCCGTTATGAGCGGCCAGCTCTAACCAGTTGAGCTACAGGCCCCCGTCGCGCGATAGCCGCGCCCGGCCGCAACGCGCAAGGCCATGGTCGGCGAAGTGGAATTGTCGAGCGTCAGGTCTGGAGCGCGGGCAATTGCAGCGTGATCCGGTGGTTGTCGATCGCAAGGTCGCCGCCCGCGACCCGCGCGAGCCCGCGCACCAGCCGAAGCGCAAAGCCGAGCCCGATCGTCGAAGCGTCATGATCCCCGCGCGGGTCGAAGGCCGGATCGATCAGTTCGGCCTCGCTGAAACCGTCGAGGCGGCGGGGACGCGCAATCATCAGCAGGCACAGGTCGCCGGTGCTCGACAAGGCGATGCGGAACGGCTCTTCGGCGTCGACGTGCTGGCACAGCGAGAGGAGCAAGCGGCGCAACAAGCGCTCGGCAAGCTCGGGCGACAATGCGCAGCGGTGACGCTGGTCGTCGAGATCGAGATTGAGCACGCCGCCGCCGGCACGAAGGCAGCGTTCAAGCTCCTCCGCCAGCGGCGGGAACAAATCGGCGAGCCGCCCTCCCCCGCCGGCGCTGTGGCGGTCGGCACGAAGCCGCGCGGCGAGATCGAGATCCTCGACCGCTTCGAGCAGCAACCGCGCCTGGCCGACAATGTGCGCGGCGCGCTCGCGGTAGCGACGATGCGCCGGACCGAGATATTGGCCGTCGATGATCTCCGCGAACCCGATGATCGCGTTCAAGGGCGTCCGAATCTCGTGGACCATCTCGCGCAGCGAATCGAGATCGACGGGTTTTTCAGGTTTCGCGGGCTTCGCGGCCGGGGCGCCGTCGAGCCGCCGCGCGAGGCCGCGATAGCCGAGGAAGCGGCCATTGCCCGGATCGAAGGCCGGCACCCCGGTCGCGCTCCACTCGCCGGCGAGCAGTTCGCCGAGCGCCAAAGGCACGTCCACGAACGGGTGCCGCTGTTCGATCCTGGCGGTCGCCTGGCGTTCGAGCAGCCCGGCCCCGTCGCCGCCGAGCGGACGGCCGACGAGGACGCCGCGCGGGGCGCCCTCGACCCAGGCGATGTGGCCCGAGGAATCGCTTTCCCATTCGAACATCCGGCGCTCGGGCTCGCCGGCCGGCGCCCGACGCGGCGGGGGAGCCGGCCGTGGCGGCGGCGCGGTGCCCGGCCGCTCGCCTGTCTCGCCGATCGACGATGCCGGCGGCTGGGGCTCGGGCGGTGGGAGCGGCGGCGCGGCGGCGTCGGGCGGCGTTTCAATTTCAGCGGGTGGGGCAAGCTCGGACGGCGGCGCGACGGTCACCAGCGCCCGGACATCGGGATCGGCGTCGGCGAGGATCAGCTCGGCTTGGTCATGGCTGAGCGACAGGCCGGCAAACAAGGGCGCGGCGATGCGCAGCGGCTGCCGGGCGAGGATCGTCATCAGCCGCGGGTTGAGCGGACGACCGGCGATTCCGCGAAGGGTTGCCGCGCGCACCGCCTCGTCGATCGCCGCGGCGTCGTCGCGCACCAGCTCCAGCGCTTGCGAAACCGCCGCGCTGTCCTCGCCGCCGTCGAGGCGCGAGAGCAGGTCGACCAGCTGGCGCCAGCGAACCGCTTGGTCGCGCGGGTCGGCGACCGGTGCGTCGAGCAGCGTCTTGAGGCGGTCATCGAAACGCAATCGCGGCCTTCCTGTCGAAACAAGCTGGCCCACTTGTGGCCTCGCGCGCGGCGTGCACAGGGCGCGCCGGTTAACCGTCCCGCGCTGGCACGAACGGTTCACCTCATGAAAAAGGGCGCCGACCATGCCGGCGCCCTCCTTCGAGCGCGGACGCAACGTGCGCCGATCAGCGAGTCGAGGCGTAAGTCAGCCAGTAGCGCGCGATTTCAGCGCTCGGGCCCGTGACCAGCCGCAAGGCAGCGCTCGCCCCGGTCTTGTCACCGGCCGCCGCCAGCGCCATGCCGAGCCGCAGATTGGCAAGCTCCGGATCGACCCCCGCCTTGCCTTTCGCGGCGCGGAACATCTCCGCCGCTTTGACATAGTCGCCATAGCCGAAAAAGGCTTCGCCAAGCGCCATCACCGGCTTGGCTTGCGCCCCCGCGAGGGCAGTTACCGCCTGGCCGGCAAGCGCGGCGCGGTCGCCCGCGGACTTGGCGGTCGCCAAAGCGTAAAGCGCCTTGATCGTCGCCTGGTTGCGGTCGATTGCAGTGGCGGCAAAGCCTTCATCGAGGACGCCCTTGGCTTCACCCGGAAAACCGCGATCGACGGCGAGCTGCGCATATCGGGCATAATCGGCGTTGCCGACGAGCGCGCGCCTGATCCGTTGCAGCCGGAACAGGTCGATCATCGCGCCATCGCCAACTTGCCTGACGTCGCCATAGATCAGGATCGCCTCGCGCCAGTTCTTGGCGCTCGGAAAAGCGGTGGCCCAATCGCGCGCCAAATCGAACACAAGCGGGTTTTTCGCTGCATATGCGACCGCGACCGAACGCTTGTACCAATTTTCGGCGGCCTTGCGCCCGGCGGCGGTTTCGAGCGCGATCGCCTTTCGGTAAAGCGGCAGCGCATCGGAGACCCGACCCTGCTTGACGCGGGTCTCGCCGAGCATGACCACCGCGCTGCTCCGGTTTGGAGCGAGCTGCAGGGCTCGTTCAAAGCTGGTGCTTGCCTCGCCATAGGCCGCGGCCTTGTATTGCCTCAAGCCGAGGCCTTCGTAGAGCTCGACCATGGTTGCCGCCGGCACCGCGCCCGATGCCTGCTGCGCGGCGATCGCCGCGGCCATTCCAGGCAGATTATTGGAGTCTACCGCGGCTTTCATCTGCAACTGCGCGATGAAGCATTTGTCGTCGCTGGTCTTGGCGGCGGCCTGCGCCGCGGTGACCAGCCCGGGAACCGCGGCAAGATTCTTCGCCACCACCGCCGTCTGGAGCGCGATGAGCGCGCCCCGCGCTCCCTTGCTGATGCCCGCCTGGCACAATGGCAGCGGACCGGCCGCGGTCGGCGTAACCGGCCGCTGGGCGGCAGCGGGCGGTGCAATATCCTGGGGTGCCGACGAAGCAGCGCCGTAGGATTGGGCAAAAGCCGGAGCCGTGGCCGCGGCCGCGCCAAGCGCAATGACCGTTAGGGAAAGCATCGACCGCATCAGATTCTCCTGATCAAACCTGTCCGGCGACTAGTGCCGATGCGGCGCTTTAAGCGTCTGCGGCGCGGTGCGAAAGGCGTTTTGCAAAAGCATTTGCCAAACCCCTTTCGAACGACGGCTGGCGGCGGGCTTTGACCCCTACCGCGCGAGCGGCTAGCTGAGCCGCGATGCTGATCCTGCTGTCCCCCGCCAAGACGCTCGACTTCGAAACGCCGTTTTCGGAGGCGCCGAGCGAGCCGCGTTTCGGCCGCGAGGCAAGCCGCATCGCTCGTTCGGCGGCGCGGCTCGGCCCCGCGAAATTGTCCGAACTGATGCACATTTCCGATCGGCTCGGGCGTCTCAATCATCAGCGTTTCAAGGGCTTCCCAAAGGCGGACGAGCGGCCAGCGATCCGCGCCTTTGCCGGCGATGTCTATCGCGGCTTCGATGCCGCCAGCGCCGACGACGACACGCTTGCGTTCGCGCAGGACCATCTGCGCATCCTGTCGGGGCTCTACGGAGTGCTTCGTCCGCTCGACGCGATCCGGCCGTACCGGCTGGAGATGGGCACGCGCTGGGCGCCGTCTGGTGAACGGCTGGTCGATCATTGGGGCGCGAAGGTCGCCAGGGCGGTGGCCGCCGACCTCAAGGCGGAGGGTTCGCAGCTGCTGCTCAACCTTGCGAGCAATGAATATTTCGCGGTGCTCGCGAAACAATTGCCGAAGAAAATCCGGGTGGTCGCGCCCGACTTTCGAGTGCGGACCGCCAAGGGCCTCCAATTCCAGAGCTTCGTCGCCAAGGTTGCGCGCGGGGCGATGGCGCGCTGGGTGTGCGACGAACGGATTGCCGACGGCGAAGCGCTGGCCGGGTTCGACCGCGACGGCTGGCGTTTCGAGGCCGACGGCTCGAAGCCCGACCGGCCGCTGTTCGTTCGCCGCTGAGCGCTCTCGCGTACGCGAGGGCGCGCGAGCGCGCGGGGTGGCGCCGTGCCCCGTCATCGGCTAGCAGTGAGATGGGGCAGCGCCTCCGCGTAACTCCCCCCGTAACCCCCGTTTTTTGAGCGACAGGAACTGCCTTGGCGACCGAGCCCCCAATCGACAGCATGCACGGGCACATCGCCCCCATTTCCATCGTCGAGGAAATGAAGACCTCCTACCTCGATTACGCGATGTCGGTGATCGTCAGCCGCGCCTTGCCCGATGTCCGCGACGGGTTGAAGCCGGTCCATCGCCGCATCCTCTACGCGTGCCAGGAAGCGGGCTATGTCGCGGGGCGGCCGTACCGCAAGTCGAGCCGCATCGTCGGCGACGTGATGGGCAAATATCACCCGCACGGCGACACCGCGATCTACGACGCGCTCGCGCGGATGACCCAGGACTGGTCGATGCGGGTGCCGCTGATCGACGGCCAGGGCAATTTCGGGTCGATGGACCCAGACCCACCGGCGGCGATGCGCTACACCGAGGCACGGCTCGCCAAGGTCGCCAATTTCCTGCTCGGCGACATCGACAAGGACACGGTCGACTTCACCCCCAATTACGACGCGAGCGAGCGCGAGCCCCAGGTTCTTCCGGCGCGCTTCCCCAATTTGCTGGTCAATGGCGCGGGCGGAATCGCGGTCGGAATGGCGACCAATATCCCGCCGCACAATCTGGGCGAAGTGCTCGCCGCCTGCCACGCTTTCATCGAGGATCCGGCGATCAGCACCGAGGGACTGATGGAGTTCGTCAAGGGCCCCGATTTCCCGACCGCGCCGATCATCCTCGGCACCGCGGGAATCCGCTCGGCCTACACCACCGGGCGCGGGTCGATTTTGATGCGCAGCCGCGCGCACGTCGAGGAAGGCCGCGGCGAGCGCCGCTCGATCGTGCTTACCGCGATCCCCTATCAGGTCGGCAAGAACCGGCTGGTCGAAATGATCGCCGAGGCCGCCAAGGACAAGCGCATCGAGGGTGTCAGCGACATTCGCGACGAATCGAACCGGCTCGGCGTGCGGATCGTGATCGAGATGAAGCGCGACGCGACCCCCGAAGTCGTGCTCAACCAATTGTGGCGCCACACCCCGGCGCAATCCAGCTTCCCCGCCAACATGCTCGCGATCCGCGGCGGGCGCCCCGAAACTCTCGCCCTGCGCGACATCATCGAGGCATTCGTCAAGTTCCGCGAGGAAGTCATCACCCGCCGCTCGAAATATGAGCTGCTCAAGGCCCGCGAGCGAGCGCACATCTTGCTCGGGCTGGTGGTCGCGGTCACCCATCTCGACGAGGTGGTCAGGATGATCCGCGGCTCGGCCAGCCCGGCGCAGGCGCGTGAGAAACTGCTCGCGCAGGACTGGGCCGCTGACGAGATTCGCCCTTACATCAAGCTGGTCGAGGCGGTCGAGGCGCAGGCCGCGGGCGAGACCTATCGCCTGTCCGAAGCCCAGGTGAAGGCGATCCTCGAGCTTCGCCTCCACCGGCTGACCCAGCTTGGCCGCGACGAGATCGGCGGCGAGCTCGAAACGCTTGCGAAGAGCATCGGTGAACTGCTTGAAATCCTTGGCAATCGTGCGCGTCTCTATGAAGTAATGAGCGAGGAATTGCGCGCGGTCGAAGCCGAATTCGCGACCCCGCGCCTGTCCGAAATCGCGGCCGCGTTCGACGGACTCGAGGATGAGGATCTGATCGAGCGCGAGGACATGGTCGTGACCGTGACGCTCACCGGCTACATCAAGCGCACGCCATTGAGCCTGTTCCGCGAACAGCGCCGCGGCGGCAAGGGCCGCTCGGGGATGAACACCAAAGACGAGGACGTGGTCACCACCTTGTTCGTCACCTCGACTCACAATCCGGTATTGTTCTTCTCCTCGACCGGGCGAGTCTATCGGATGAAGGTATGGAAGCTTCCCGAAGGCGGCCCGACCGCGCGCGGCCGCCCGATGATCAATCTGCTCCCGCTGGCCGAGGGCGAGGTTATCTCGACCGTGCTCGCGCTTCCGCAGGACGAGGCCGAATGGGGCGATTTGCACCTGATGTTCGTGACCGCCAAGGGAACGGTGCGGCGCAACTCGATGGATTCGTTCACCAATATTCCAACCGCAGGCAAGATCGCGATGAAGTTCGGAGTGACCGAGGAGGGCGAGGACGACGACCCCAATGACTGCCTGATCGCGGTCGATTTGCTGACCGAGGAGGACGATGTCCTGCTCGCCACCCGCAACGGCAAGGCGATCCGCTTCCTTTCGACCGACGTGCGCGAGTTCCGGAGCCGGTCGTCGATGGGCGTTCGCGGGGTCCGCCTGCGCGGCGACGACCGCGTCATCTCCCAATCGATCCTTCGCCGCGCGGGAACCAGCCAGGAGGAACGCGAGGCCTATCTGCGCTCGCCCTTGTGGCGCGACAATGATTCGGCCGAGGGGATCGACCCCGACCGCTACGCCGAAATCGCCGACAAGGAGCAGTTCCTGCTGACGGTGACCGAAACCGGCTTCGGCAAGCGCACCTCGACCTATGAATATCGCCGAACCCGGCGCGGCGGGCAGGGGATCACCAACATCGTCACGTCGGAACGCAATGGCGGAGTCGTCGCCAGCTTCCCGGTCAAGCCGGGCGAGGCGCTGATGCTGGTCACCGACCAGGGCAAGGTCATTCGAACCACCGTCGGCGACATCCGGATAACCGGGCGCAACACCCAGGGCGTGACGATCTTCAAGGTCGGCAAGGACGAGAAGGTCGTCTCGGTCGCCAAGATCGACGAAAGCGAGGAGGAAGCGATCGAGATCGGGGTCGGCGAGGAGCTCGACCCAACCCCAGATGCGACGGTTGGAGCCGATCAGGCGTCGGGCGAGGAGGCGTGAAGAGGAACGAGCGGCTTGGCGGGGGCGTTTGCAAAGGACAAATATTAGGAGACCCCAATGCCGCTTGCCAATAACGCGCTCGTCCTCGTCACCGATGGCCGCAAGACCCTGTTCTTCCGCAACCATGGCGACGTCAACCAGATCGACCTTCGAACCGAAGCGCATGACGAGCGCGCCGATGCCTCCAATGGCGAAATGAAGAGCGATGCCGCGGGAAGCAATGCCCAGTCGGCGGGCTACGGGCGCCCGAGCTATGAGGAAACCGACTTCCATCAGCTCGAGGAGGATCGCTGGGCCAAGCAGGCGGCCGAGGAGGTCAACCGGCGAGCACTGACCAACGACTTCGACGCGCTGGCGATCATCGCACCGCCCAAGACCCTGGGCGAGCTCCGCAAACAGCTCCACAAGGAAGCGGCGCGGCGCGTGGTGGTCGAAGTATCCAAGGAAATGACCGGCCACCCGATCCCCGATATCGAGGCCTTGCTGGTCAGCGTGACCAAGGCCGACGTGCCCGCCGCGGTCTAGGGAAACAGATCGACCCGGTCGGCATTCGGCGCAACCGCGCGCAACAGCAGCGCTCGGTGGCAAGCAGCGGGGTCGCGTTCGAAACAGAGCAATGCGCTCGGCTTGTCTGCGGCGAGTTCGAGCATCTGCGCCGCCGCGACGATCGCTTCGGGAAGCTCGAGCTGGCCGGCGTAAATCCATTCGAGATCGGAATGCCGACCCCTGCGCGCCGCCTCGCGCCCTTCGGGGGGCGTGCCGAGCGCTTTCAAATGAACATAGTCGATCCCTGCCTCGGCGAGCCCGTTGGCAAGAATGTTCTTCGAAAAACCAGGCTTGCGCGACAAGGGCACCGCGCGGACGTCGATCAGCCGCTCGACCCCCGCCGCCTCGAGCGCGGCGATCAACTCAGGCTGCGTCGCTTTCTCGTAGCCGATGGTGAAAATGCGCATGGGCTAGAAATAGGCGCCCTATGTCGTCATTGCGAGCGACGCGCGGCAATTCATCCGATGCCGCCGGATCGCTTCGCTTTGCTCGCAATGACGGGAATACAATGGCTCACGACATCCATATCATCGGCGGCGGGCTCGCCGGCTCGGAAGCGGCGTGGCAGCTCGCCGAGGCCGGACTTCGGGTCCGCCTGAGCGAGATGCGCGGGGGCGGCGACTCCACCGCCGCGCACGACAGCGACCGGCTCGCCGAGATGGTCTGCTCGAACAGCTTTCGCTCGGACGACGCGGAGGCCAATGCGGTCGGGCTGCTCCACCAGGAAATGCGCGCGCTCGGATCGCTGGTGATGGCCGCCGCCGAAGTGCACAAGGTGCCCGCCGGATCGGCGCTGGCGGTCGACCGCGAAGGGTTCGCCGACGAAATCACGCGGCGGATCGGGGCGCATCCGAATATCGAGGTGGTGCGCGAGCGGATCGATACCTTGCCCGCCAGCGGTCCGGTGATCATCGCTACCGGCCCGCTCACCGCGCCCGGCCTCGCTTCCGCGATCGCCGAGGTCACCGGCAGCGATGCGCTCGCTTTCTTCGATGCGATCGCGCCGATCGTCCACCGCGACAGCATCGACATGGACATCTGCTGGATGGCGGCAAGGTGGGATAAGGGCGGCAAGGACTACATCAACTGCCCGATGGACAAGGCCCAGTACGACGCGTTCATCGCCGCGCTCAACGCCGGCGAAAAGACCGAGTTCAAGGAGTGGGAGATGGACACGCCCTACTTCGAAGGCTGCGTGCCGATCGAGGTGATGGCCGAGCGCGGACCCGAAACATTGCGCTTCGGGCCGATGAAGCCGGTCGGGCTCGACGATCCGCGCACCGGACGCTGGCCGCATGCGGTGGTCCAGCTGCGCCAGGACAATGCGCTCGGTACCTTATGGAACATCGTCGGGTTCCAGACCAAGTTGAAGCACGCCGATCAGGTGCGGATTTTCCGGACGATCCCGGGGCTCGACAATGCCGAATTCGCGCGGCTCGGCGGGATCCACCGCAACAGCTTCATCCGCTCGCCGATCCTGCTCGATCCTCAGCTTCGGCTGAAAGCGCGACCGCATATCCGCTTCGCGGGGCAGATCACCGGCTGCGAGGGCTATGTCGAAAGCGCCGCGATCGGCCTGCTCGCGGCGCGCTTTGCCACCGCCGAGATCGCGGGGCGCGCACTACCCGCCCCCCCGGTCGAGACCGCGCTCGGCGCACTGCTCGGGCACATTACCGGCGGC
>Ga0136633_1002155_pt1 | contig 13787 bp, 16 predicted proteins | sample AntDrymeUQ832206_2_FD_105494 | JGI IMG/M metagenome (GOLD analysis project Ga0136633, IMG submission 105494) | Polar desert sand microbial communities from Dry Valleys, Antarctica - metaG UQ83 (22.06) | ecosystem: Environmental > Terrestrial > Soil > Desert | place: Antarctica: Dry Valley... | reverse complement strand
GTCACCGACCGCTGCAACTTCCGCTGCGTTTATTGCATGCCGAAAGAGGTCTTCGGCCACGACTACCGCTTCCTCCCGCGGCGCGAGCTGCTCACCTTCGAGGAGATCGAGCGCGTCTCTCGCGTCTTCGTCGGGCTCGGGGTGCAAAAGCTCCGGATCACGGGTGGCGAGCCGCTGCTGCGCCGAGGACTCGAGCACCTGATCGGGCAGCTTGCCACGCTCGGCGACCTCGACCTTACGCTGACGACGAACGGCGCCCTGCTCGCGCAGAAGGCGCAGGCACTCGCCGACGCGGGCCTCACCCGCGTGACCGTGAGCCTCGACTCTCTCGACGACGAGGTGTTCCGGGCGATGAACGACGTCGACTTCCCGGTCGCGCGCGTGCTGGGCGGAATAGACGCGGCGGAGGCAGCCGGGCTCCCCGTGAAGGTCAACGTCGTCGTCAAGCGCGGGCTGAACGAAGGATCCGTCCTCGACATCGTCCGGCGATTCCGTGGCACCGAGCACGCGGTGCGCTTCATCGAGTTCATGGACGTCGGCGCGACAAACGGCTGGCGCATGGACGACGTGTTTCCCGCGGCCGAGATCGTGCGCACGATCGGCGCCGAGTTCCCGCTCGAGCCACTCGCGGCCGGGTATCGGGGTGAGGTCGCGCAGCGCTATCGCTACCTCGACGGGGCCGGCGAGATCGGCGTCATCGCGTCCGTCACGCAGCCGTTCTGCGGGGACTGCACTCGCGCCCGGCTTTCGGCGGACGGAAAGCTCTACACGTGCTTGTTCTCGGTGCGGGGCCACGACCTGCGCTCGGTGCTCCGCGCCGAAACGACCGACGAGGAGCTCGACGAGACGATCCGCGCAGTCTGGACACGGAGAACCGACCGCTATTCGGAGCTCCGAACGGAACGGACAAGCTCCGTGCGCAAGGTCGAGATGTCGTACATCGGGGGTTAAGGCGCTTTCCGCCCGAGCGGAAGGTTCCTAGCTGCGCTCCGCAGCGGCAGCGGAGACTGCCTCACGGCGAAGCAGGCCGCGGCCCGACTCAACTGGACGCGCGCTTGCTCGCACGATGAGGGCGACCGACACGACGATCGCGGCTCCCGCGACGAGCATGCGAGCCGTGATCTCCTCACCGAGAACGGCCCACCCGAGGATCACGGCGACGACCGGGTTCACGTACGCGTACGTCGAGATGAGCGAGAGCGGAGCCGCGCGCAGCAGCCAGACGTACGCGGTGAACCCGGCGAAGCTCCCGACGACGATGAGGTAAGCAAGACCGAGAACAGCGTCAGCGGAGACGCGGGCGTCGCCCAGCTCTCCGGACGCGACCGACACCATCGCGAGCAGAAGGCCCCCACATACGGACCCGAGACCCGCTGCGACGATCGGGCGCCTCGGTAGCGGTGCACCACGCGAGTACAGCGATCCAGTCGCCCACGTGAGAGCTCCACCGACGATGACGAGCGCGCCGATCCGATCGATCGAGCCGCCGCCGAACGGGTCGAAGAGGAACGCAAGGCCGGCGAACCCAAGGAGGAAGCCGACGTAGGCGGAGACGGGCAACCGCCGCCCGAAGACGATCCGGTCGAGCAGGGCCATCCAGATCGGGATGCTTCCGACGAGCAGCGCAGCGACACCGGCCGGGATCGTCTGCTGCCCCCACGCGAGGCTCCCATGACTCATGAGGAAGAGGAGACCGCCGAAGATGAACGCCGCGCCGATCTGCCGGCGCCCAACCGGATCCCCTTCCCGAGCTCCCCGCGGCAGCGCGTACGCAAGCAGCAGGCCGCCGGCGATGAGATGGCGCGCGGACATCGCCAGAAACGGCGGCAGGTCGCGGACGACGACGGCGAGCGCAACGAACGTCGAGCCCCAGGCGAGATACACGACGCCGAGGGCGAGCCAGATCCTCGATCCGTAGCGCGCCGCCATACCGCCAGCATGGTGGCAGCCAGACGATCAACTCAAGTCGAGTTCGTCTGCACGTCGATCACGGGCCGTGATCGACGTCGCGGCGCCCTGGGGACATATGAAATGCAAGCGTGGGCGGCAGCGTTAGAATCCTGCGTCCGTGTCTACCGCCTTCGCCGAGACTTCGAGGCGCCTGCCACGTGGCTGGGCACACCTCGCCTTCCAGTTCGCGATCTGGCTGGGCTTCTACGCCGTCTACCAGGTGGCGCGTGGAGCGGCGGACCGCGACGTGGTCACCGCGTTCCAGAACGGCGAGTGGGTCGCGCGGACCGAGCACGAGTTCGGCGCGCTCTTCGAGCCCGCGCTCCAGCGCGTCGTCGACACGTCGTCGATCCTCGTCTTCCTCGCCTCCTACACGTACTGGCTCTCGCAGTTCGCCGTCGTCGGTATCGCGCTGCTCTGGGTGTACTTCCGGCACCACCAGCACTTCGCGCGCTTCCGCAACTGGCTCATCGGCGCGAACCTCGTCGGTCTTCTCGGATATGTCCTCATGCCGACGGCGCCGCCGCGGATGTTCCCGGAGTGGGGCTTCATCGACACTCTCGCCCAGTACTCGTCGATCAACCACGACAGCGGCCTGATCTCGCTCGCCGCCAACCCGTACGCGGCGATGCCGAGCCTGCACGCGATGGACGCGTTCATCGTCGGCGTCGTCATGGCCGGGCTCTGCAAGACGTGGGCGGCGAAGACGCTGTGGCTCGCTTGGCCGGCGTGGGTCGCTTTCGCCGTCATGTCGACGGGAAACCACTACTGGCTCGACGTCGTGGCCGGAGTCGGCATCGCGATCTTGACCGGCCTCGCCCTCCGGCACGTCCGCACGCTGCGCGCCCGGCGCGCATGACGGAAGGCGACGCGCCGCCTTCGAGCGAGCCTCCACGCGTCAGTCAGCTCGACCGCGTCAAGCAGGAGTACACGCAAGCCGCCCGCGAGATCCTCGCGCACTCAATGCGCGGGGTCGCGAAGACGAAGCTCACTCCGGACATGCTCACACTGGCCGGCGTCTCGCTCTGCCTTGCCGGCGCCGTGCTCGTGGGCTTCGAGGAGCGGAACGAGAAGCTGTTCTTCTGGCTCGGTGGCGCACTCTTCGTCGTCGGGTCGGTGGCCGACATCCTCGACGGTGCGCTTGCGCGCGCAGCGAGTAAGGGAACGGTCTTCGGCGCGTTCCTCGACTCCACGTTCGACCGTCTCGGCGAGGCCGCGATGCTCGCAGCGATCGGGCTCGTGTTCATGCGGGACGGCAACGAGCTTGCCCTCGTCGCGACCTTCGCAGCGGTGACAGGCTCGTTTCTCGTCTCCTACACGAGGGCGAAAGCAGAAGCCCTCGGCCTGCGCGCTGACGTCGGCTTCGGCTCGCGCGTCGAGCGCGTGGTGCTCATCTCGGTCGGCCTCGGGCTCGCGCCCTGGGGCCTGCTCCAGTGGCCGATCTACGTGCTCGCGGTCATGGCCTGGGTCACGGTCGTCCAGCGGATGCTCTTCGTCCGCAAGCAGCTCCGCGAGCTCGCCGAGGCCTGACGGCGGCAGCCCCGATCGAGGTCGCCGTGCAAGTGTTCGTGCACCTCGAGCCTCCACGTGGAGCGCTACGGCGGGTTTCGGCAGGTGTCGGGCGGATACCGCTTGCGGTCCCGCAACCCGGCCAGGACGCCGGAGATCCGTCGCGTCCCGAGAAGTGCGGAAAGCCGGTCATGGGCAGCTGGTACCAGGATGCCCTCGCGGACGCGCCGGCGGCTCTCCTTGCCAAGCCGCGAGTCACGATCACGGGAAACCACAAGCAGAGGTTCACGGATCCGGGCATCGAGTCGCTCGAGTGGAGCCTGAAGGTGGTTCTTCAGCGCATGAGCTATCGCAAGATCAACTGCGCAACGCATCCCGGCTGCTGAGCAGCAAACTAGGGCTCTCCACGTTTCGGACAGGCGTTGCGGCGCCAAGGTGCTATTGTGCTAGCACTTTGACTGCTAGCCAATCTCAGAGAAAAAGCATCCTCGTACGGATGCCCGCTCCATTGAAGGAGGCGCTGGTCCGTGAGACGGCGCGACGCGGCTCCAACGTCAATGACGTGGCTGCCGGCATCCTCGCAGAGAGCTTCGGTGTCGACTACCAGCCCAGCGGTCGCCGACGCAAAGTGCTAGCAGGCTCCAGTCCCGTCCTGCTCCTCCGCGTTCCGCCGAAGCTGAAGGACGAGATCCATGCCGAGGCGTCGCGTCGCGACTCCAACGCGAACGACGTCATCCTCGCCGCGCTCGCGGACGGACTCGGCGTCCCATCCACGAGCAATCGCAAGCGAAAGGAACCTATGGCATCCACGAATGGCCGAAAGAACGGCGCACGCTCGAAGGACAAGGTGCGCGTCGCCCTCATCGGGGTGGGCAACTGTGCCAACTCCCTTCTCCAGGGCGTCGAGTACTACAAGGACGCCTCGCCCGAAGACTCCGTCCCCGGTCTCATGCATGTCGATCTCGGCGGATACCACATCTCAGATATCGAGTTCACAGCCGCGTTCGACGTGGTCAAGGGCAAGGTCGGCGTCGACCTCGCCGACGCGATCTGGGCGAAGCCGAACGACACGATCAAGTTCGCGAACGTACCCAAGACCGGCGTCAAGGTCTCGCGCGGTATGACCCACGACGGCATCGGCAAGTACCTCGCGCAGGTGGTGGAGAAGGCCCCTGGTCAGACCGACGACGTCGTCGGCATCCTCAAGGAAACCGGCACGGACGTCGTCGTCAACTATCTCCCCGTCGGATCCGAATCGGCGACGAAATGGTACACCGAGCAGATTCTCGAGGCCGGCGTCGCAATGGTGAACTGCATGCCGGTCTTCATCGCGCGTGAGGCCTACTGGCAGAAGCGCTTCGAGGACGCCGGCGTGCCGGTCATCGGCGACGACATCAAGTCGCAGGTCGGCGCGACGATCACCCACCGCGTCCTGACGACTCTCTTCCAGGACCGCGGCGTGCATCTCGACCGGACGATGCAGCTGAACGTCGGCGGCAACTCGGACTTCCGGAACATGCTCGAGCGCGAGCGTCTCGAGTCGAAGAAGATCTCGAAGACGAACGCGGTCACCTCGATGCTGGACTATGACATCGGAGCGGACAACGTCCATGTCGGGCCCTCGGACTACGTACCCTGGTTGACCGACCGCAAGTGGGCATACATCCGGATGGAGGGCACATCCTTCGGAGACGTGCCGCTCAACGTCGAGCTCAAGCTCGAGGTCTGGGACTCACCGAACTCGGCCGGCATCGTCATCGACGCCGTTCGCCTGGCCAAGCTCGCCCTGAACAACGGAATCTCAGGAGCTCTCGAGGCGCCGAGCGCCTACCTCATGAAGTCGCCGCCCAAGCAGATCCGCGACGACGAGGCGCACGAGCAGAGCGAGCGCTTCATCGTGAAGAACGCACTCACCAAGAAGGCGGCAGCGAAGGCGTGACCCGCGTCCGGCTGAGCCGGATCGTCTGGATCGGTGCGGCGGCGATCATCGTCGCCGCCGCGCTGCTCGCTCTCGCCGCGATCCTGCGCGGCGACTTCTCCGACACCGACGGGCGCATCATCGGAACGCTCGCCGTCGTGCTCCTCGCCGGAGGCACACTCGCCGTCGGCCTCGCGCTGCGCGAGCGCGTCGAAAACTCGGTGACCGCCCTCGCCGCGATCGGGCTGGCACCGATCGGGTTCGCGCTCGTCGAGTACGGCATCTGGGACTTCGTGTTCGACGGCGGAGGGGATGACGCCTGGAAAGTCGGCTGGACCGGCGTTATCGCACTCGTCGGCGCGCTTATCGCGACGAGCGCTCGTCTGCTGGCGCATGCGCCGAGCCTCGTAAGGCTGGCGCACGCAAGCGCACTTCTCACTGCTCTAGCCGCGCTCGTCTCGATCGTGATCATTTGGAGCGACGACCCCGGTAGCACGGAGGGAAAGGCCCTCGCGACGCTTTGGGTCTTCGCTGCACTCGGCCTGCTCCTCGTCCCGGTGCTCGAGCGCTTCACGACCGCCGGCGCGGTGCCGTCCGGCGAGCGCGTCCTGGCAAGCCTCGGCGACGTGGAGCTCGTCGCGACCCGCAGAGCGGGCATTGACCCGCGGCTCGAGCCCGGCGAGCAGCTTGCACTCCGCCGGCGCCAGGGTGGTTCGTAGGGGCGAGGCATGTCCTCGCCCTGAATCGCGGATACGTGCAACCCGGCCGCCGAGGTGGGGGTGGTGGGCCGGGCATGCCCGGCCCCTACAGCGGTGGGCTCTCGTAGGGGCGAGGCATGCCTCGCCCGCCTGAATCGGATACGTGCAACCCGACCGTCGAGGTGGTGGGCCGGGCATGCCCGGCCCCTACGGCTTCAGAGGCGTGGCGCGCTGTCGTCCGCCACGAAGCCGACGCTCCGGTGCGACTTGTCGCAGAACGGCTTCGTTCTCGAGTGCCCGCAGCGGCAGAGGGCAACGGCGCGCCCCTCGGGCAACACGAACTCGTTCCCCTCGGCGTCGATGATGCGCACCGGCCCTTCGACCTTGTACGGGCCGTTGGCCCGCGCCTTGATCGTGACCTCGGTCATTCGGCCAAGTTACAAGTTGTACCTTGGTTCCGGTGAGCCTCCGTATCTGCTTCGTCACGCCGTTTGCGTGGTCGCAACCGCACGAGATCAACACGCATGTCGACGGGACGGCGCGAGCGCTCCGCCGGCTCGGGCACCACGTGACGGTGCTCGCGCCGTCGTCCCGCGCGCGTGACCTCCTCGACGGCCGTCGCGCCCTCCAGCGTCGGCTCGATCGGGAGATCATCGCCGTCGGTCCCTCGATTCCGATCTCACGACGAACGAACATCGGCGTACCGGTTGGCGTCCGTGCGAACCTCCTGCTCGCTCTCGGCACGGGGCAGTACGACGTCGTCCATGGCGTCGAGCCCGGGCTGCCGAGCCTCTCGTATCTTGCGCTGACCTCCACTCACGCACTCACGGCCGCGACGTTCTTCTCTCCCGAGCGGCTTGTCTACCCTGCGCGCCGCTCGCGTCGCGACCGACTCCGAATCCGCGTGGATGCGCTGCTCGCGACCTCGGAGGAGACGATGGCCGCCGCCGCCGAGAGGTTCGAAGGCGACTACCGGATCGTCCCGCTCGGGGTCGACACCGATCTCTTCTCCCCGCGCAAGAAGCGTCAAGTCATCGCGCTCGAGCTCGAGATCGCCGGCAGGCCCGTCACGCGAGCGCTTATTCGGTCGCTGCACGACTTCCCCGGCTGGGAACTGCACCTTCTTCACACCAAGCCCCTCGCCTATCGACCCGCGATTCCGCGAGCGTTGCGCCCGCGGACACACGTCCGCTCGGTTCGGCGTCCCGACCAACGGGCTCAGATTCTCGGCGAGGCTGCCATCTTCGTCCCGGCTCCCGGCGGAGAGGAACGACTTGCGCTGGAAGCTGCGGCGTGCGGAGCCGCCGTCACGGATTCCGATGCCGTGGTCGGACTGGTCTCCGACGCCGCGCTGCGAGACCGCCTGGGCAGCGAGGGGCGTGCTCACGCTCTGGAACAGAGCTTCGACGCGGTCGCAACCCAACTCGACGATGTCTACTCGCGACTCGCGAGGAAGCCACGTCAACGCCGAGACCGGCGCCAAGACGATCCGTTCGCCGACCGCGACTGGATCGCCGTCGATCTGCACATGCACACGAACTGGTCGCACGACTGCTCGATCGAGGCCGCGGACCTGCTCGACCATGCGGAGGAGATCGGACTCGGCGGCATCGCGGTCACCGACCACAACGTCTTCGGCGGCGCGCTCGAGGCCGCCGGACTCGCCACGGGCCGAGATCTCGTCGTGATCCCGGGCGAGGAGGTCAAGACCAAGGATCAAGGCGAGATCATCGGCCTCTTTCTCGAAGAGGAGATCCCGCGCGGCATGTCGTTCGGCGACACTCTCGCGGCGATCCGCGAGCAGGGCGGGCTTGTCTACCTTCCTCACCCGTTCGACCGTATGCATGCGATTCCGGACCCCGCGACCCTCCACCGGCACGTGGCCGAAATCGATGTGCTGGAGGTGTTCAACGCGAGGCTCATGCGGGACTCGTTCAACGACGAGGCGCTCAGGTTCGCCCGCAAGTACAGGCTGCTCCAGGGCGCCGGCTCGGATGCCCATGTACTCCAGGGAGTCGGAACCGGAGCTGTCCGGATGCGCCGTTTCGAGGGCCCGGAAGAGTTCTTGCTCTCGCTCCGCTCCGCCGAGATCCTGCGTCGCCCGAAGTCGCTCGCGTACCTCCAATCGCTCAAATGGGTCGCCCAGGTCAAGGAAAAGGTCCTGTAACGGGGAAGATTCAGCCGTCCTCGTGCCCACAGCCGTGCCCACCGACGAGATCTACGAGCGCTATCTCGCCAAGGCGATCGCCGAGATCAACGACCTCGGGGACGAGCTTCGGCGGGCGGGCGACGAGCTCCGCGTCCCGGTCGTCGGCTCGGGCCATCCGCTGGGTGACATCTTCCTTCTGAAGTTCTCGCCGCAGCCCGCGGAGATCCAGGAAGGCGTCGCATTCTTCGGACGCACCGGGCAGGCGATCCTGAAGTCGCTCCAGCGCCTTCGCGTCGACCCGCTGGCGGTGTACGGGACGAACTGCCTGAAGTTCGGCACGGAGGATCCCGCCGACGCGTCCGCATGGCTCACCCGCGAGCTGCACATCGTCCAGCCGAAGCTCGTCGTGGTCATGGGCGAGCAGGTTGCGGCGTTCGTCAACGACCTGCACTTCCCCCTTGCCGAGCAGATCCCGGTGGAATCGACGGGCACAATTCAGCGCTTCACGCCGACGATCGAAGCGCTGGTAACGACCGCCGTCGACGAGTCGCTCGACGGCCAAGCGGAGAAGACGCAGTTCTGGAACGCCTTCAAGGCGCTCGGCCCCTGGTGGGCGGAGCAGCCTCCGTATTGACCCGGGCGCCGGCGCGAGCGCGGGCGCGGGCGCTCGCGCTCGCCGGCCTCCTCGCCGTCCTGATCGCCTATAGCGCCCTCGCCGAACAGCTCCCGGAGATCCGAGATCGCGCGGACATCTTGGTCATCGCGCTCCTCGTCGTGCCCGCGTTCATGGCAACGATCTGGCTCGCGCTTCCGCTGATTCGAATCGGTCGACCGCACCTGCTCATCGTCGCTGCCTTGCTTGCTGCGACGGTCTGCGTCGCGCTCGAGCTGTCCGGCGTCGACTCTGCCGCGAACGTCGCCAAGTTCGTAGCCCTGGGACTCGCCGGCCTTTGGTTCGTGGCTCTCTTCGAGGAGCTCTGGTGGGTCGCTCTCGTCGCGGTGATCGTCCCCTGGATGGACGTCTGGTCCGTTGCTTTCGGCCCGACGCGCTATGTCGTCGAGGAGCAGCCGGGTTTCTTCGACGAGATCTCGGTCGCTTTCGCCGTGCCCGGCGAGAGCAGCACGGCGAACCTCGGCCCGCCGGACGTCATCTTCTTCGCGCTCTTCCTCGCCACGGCAGCCCGTTTTCAGCTCCGCGTCGCCTGGACGTGGCTCGCGATGACCGCCTTGCTCGCCTTCACGCTCGTCCTCGTGTGGGAGTGGAACGTCTTCGGTCTTCCGGCGCTCCCCGCGGTGTGCCTTGGCTTCCTCCTCCCGAACGCAGATCTCATCTGGCGCCATGTGGGAAACGCGCGTCGTCGTCACCGCGCATCCGCCTCGTAGGCACGAGGCATGCCCCCTATGTGCGCTCGAGCAGCGACACGGACTCGACGTGCGGCGTATGCGGGAACATGTCCACCGGCCTCGTGCGGACGAGCTCGTACCCGAACTCGTCGCGGAGCACCTGGACGTCCGAGGCGAGCGTGGTCGGGTTACAGGAGACGTACACGATGCGATTCGCCTGGAGCCCACCGGTTCGCCGCAACGCCTTTCCAACGAGCCCCGCACGCGGCGGATCGACGACGACCACATCTGGCCGACCCGCGTGCTCGCCGAGCTCCTCTAGCGACTGGCCGACGTTCCCGGCAAAGAAGCGAGCGTTCTCGATGCCGTTGAGCTCTGCGTTCTCGATCGCGCACGCGACGGACTCCTCGGAGATCTCCACGCCCCAGACCGCCCGCGCCCGAGCAGCAAGTGCGAGCCCGATCGTGCCCGTGCCGCAATAGAGATCGAAGACGTTCTCAGTCCCCTCGAGGCCCACATACGCGCGCGCAAGCTCGTAGAGCTGCTCCGCCATCTCGGTATTCGTCTGGAAGAACGCACCCGGCCGGATCCGGAAGCGCAGGCCGAGGATCTCCTCCTCGATCGCCTCCGCTCCCCAGAGCAGCTGTGACGGAACGTTCGTGCGCTCGGCCGGCGTGTCGTTCACCGCCCAGTGCACCGAGCGTACTTCCGGGAACCGGCGGAGGACATCGACGAAGTAGCCCTTCTCGAACCGCTCTCCCGGGCCGGTCACGAGCAGCACCAGCGCCTGTCCCGTGTTCCGCCCCTCGCGATACACGAGGTGGCGAAGATAGCCCTGACCTGTCACCTGGTCGTACGGCTCGAGCTTCTCCTCGCGCGCCCAGCCCCGCACCGCGAGCCGCACGGCATTGCCGAGGTCCGTCGTCAGGAGGCACTCCTCGATTCCGATCACCTCGTCCCAGCGCCCCGCCCGGTGAAAGCCGAGGTCGAGTTCGTCCCCGATCCGCGTGAACGAGTACTCGAGCTTGTTGCGGTACCCGAACTGCGACGCCGCCGGGACGATCGGGTCGAGCGGCGGATCGACGATGCGGCCGATGCGAGTAAGCGCATCGCGCACCTGCTGCTCCTTCGCGGCGATCTGAGCCTCGTAGGCGAGATCCTGGAAACGGCACCCACCGCAGACGCCGAAGTGACGACAGGGTGCCTCGACTCGCATCGCGCTCGGCTCGAGCACCGCCTCGGCAACGGCCTCGGCAAACCCGCGCTTCGTCTTAGTAACTCTCGCGCGCACACGGTCGCCGGGAAGTGCGCCGCGGACGAAGACGACGAAGCCGTTTAGGCGCGCGACGCCGTTCCCGCCGTAGGCGAGTGAGTCGATGAAGAGCTCGAGCTCCTCCCCTTTGCGAACCGGAGCGGCCACGGCGAGGCCAGCGTACTCTCAGGTTACGTCTTGGCGGGCCATGCGGAGGCCGCCGAGGAGCCCGAACGCGACGACCCAGACGAGGCCGACACCGCCGCCGGCGGCCCAGGACTAGGCAAGCACAGAGACGTACGCCGTGCGATCGCGTGGGCCGTCGAACTCACAGAAGAAGATGCCTTGCCAGGGTCCGAGCGCAAGCGCTCCGTCGGCGCGCAGGGGGACGACGACGCTCAGGCCCATGAGGCTCGCGCGGATGTGGGTGGGCGCGTTCTCCTCCCCGAGCTCGACGTGCTCCCAGCGCCAGCGATCGTCCACCATTCGCTCGAGCGCTGCCTCGAAGTCGCGGGCAACAGCCGGATCGGCGTGCTCGTTGACCGTCACACCCGCGGTCGTGTGCGGGACGTAGACGAGGACGGCGGCCCCGCCCTCTCCCGCGACCGCCTGCTGCACGAGCTGCGTGATGTCGACGAGCTGACTGCGCCGCTCGGTTCGCAGCCGGACTTCCTGCACGGGGAAGACCTAGAGGGCGCCGCCCGCCGCGGGCGGGGCACCTTGCTCGAGCGGATTCGCCTCGCCTCCCGCCTGCCTCGCGAGGTACTCCTCGACGGCGAGCAGATTGTCCTTGCCGCGCTTGACGACCTGGAGGAGCTCGGTCATCGAGGCGACCTCCTCACGTTGCTCTTGGAGGAACCAGTGGAGGAACTGCTCTCCGACGAGCTCTCCGTCCTCGCGCGCGACGCCTACCAAGTCGACGATCTGCGCGGTGACGCGCTTCTCCTGCTCGAGCGCGAGCGCAACCGGGGCGACGGCGTCCGCGAAAGAGATCTTCGGCGCGGCGACGCCGGGGATCTCCACCGTCTGGTCGGCGTCGAGCAAGTACTGGACCATCATCATCGCGTGGTTTCGCTCCTCGACCGCCTGGCGGTAGAAGTGCGACGCGAGCTCCTTCAGGCTCTCGTCCTCGTAGTACACGGCGATCGCGATGTATTGCTGCGACGCGGCAAACTCGTGCCCGATCTGCTCATTCACTGAGGAGGAGAAGGCCGTCACGGACGCGACTCTACCGCGCCGGCTGAACGCAAACGGACGGAACTACGCGCCGTTCGTATTCGCGCCGATCGTGCTCTCACTCAGCCGAAACGTGGTATCCGTGCGGGGATGGCGTTCGCCGATCACGTTCGTGCTGCGCTCGACTCGCTTCCGCCGCACATCGCCTCGGCGCTCCAGAACGTCGCCGTCGTCGTCGAGGACGAGAACCCAGAGGATCCCGACGTCTTCGGCTTCTACCATGGAGTCCCGCTGCCCGAGCGCGGTGACGGGGTTGGTCTTCTCCCCGACAAGATCTCCATCTACCGACTGCCGCTCGAGGACAGCTTTCCGGATCCAGAAGAGCTCGAGGAGGAGATCCGCGTCACCGTCCTCCATGAGCTCGCGCACTACTTCGGGCTCGACGAAGATCGCATCGCGGAGCTTGGCTACGAGTGATGTTTGACCCGTTTGCGGCCTGGGAATGCCGGCCGCAGAAAGGTCGTTGTAGCCAGCGTGACCATCGAACAAATCCATACGGAGATCGAAGCGCTTTCAGAGCAGCGCCAGGGTCTCTGGCATCGACTCTCGGATGGCCTCGATCACGCTGCTCAGTCCGAGGTCAAGGGCATCGATGCCAGGCTCACCGAGCTCTGGGAGACGCTCCGGCTCGAGAAAGCACGCCTGCGCTTTGGTGAGCGCGACGACATCGTTCGCCGCGCGCGAGCCGAAGAGCGTCTCGAGCGCGCCGCGTAACGAAGTCCAGATCCAGACTGGCGGTTTCGGGCCGTCTCGACGCGTGAATATCATCGACACGTGGTCCGAATCGGCCGTAGTGACACGCCTCCTGCCTCCATCCAGACGGAGCAGCAGCGGCTGCAAGCGATCCGACTCGCCGCCGAGCAGGAGCTCGGGCGTCTTCGCAGCGAGCTTGGCGAGCGCGTAGCGGCGGTCGAGCAGCGTGAGCGGGAGCTTGTAGACGCGCTCGCGAAGGTCGCGAAGGGAAAGGCGCTGCCGCTGCCTGCGCACGCGGACGAGGCGCTCACACATGCGCGGGTTGGACTGGCGGCGCGGGCGCAGGAGCTCAACAAGCGCGAGATCGAGCTCGGCGTGAGAGAGCAAGCGGTCTTCAAGCTCGAAACCGATCTCGCGCGGCGAGCTACCGGCGAGCTCGTGGAGCCCGACAAGCGCCTCGCGCAGATCGAGGCGCGATTGAAGGCGCTGCAGGAGGCGGAAAAGGCGTTCGCGCGTACTCAGGCCGAGCTGGCGATCGCGAGCGACGAGCTGGCGACACGCAATGCGGCGCTGCTCGAGCGAGAGCGCGCCGCTGCTGGCGGCATGCCTCCTACCGCAGGCGTCGCGGGCGGCGCGATGAGCCGGGCTGACCTCACCGATCTCGAAGACAGGTTGCGGAAGCTCGAGCACGAGACCCGCTCGGCATCGACTGAGCGGTCGTTCGGAGACGGTCTGCGGATGCTCGAGCGCAAGGGCACGCGCGGCAAGCCGCCGGACGCCTAGCCTTTTCGGTCGAGCTTCTTCCGCGCCGAGGCGACGGCCCGCACGGCGGTCGTGCGCTCGCGCTCGGCGGCCCGGACGACCTTCTCGGCTTCCGCGAGCGCTCTTTCGGCGTCTGCGAGCTCGGCCTGTAGCGCCGCCTCCCGCTCTCGACGCTTCTTCTCAGCGCGCTCTGCGCGAGCATCCTTCGTCGCCTTCGCACGCTCACGCGGCTTGGGCTTCGGGGCCACCCCTGGGATCGCCGCGAAGCCCGCGGCC
>Ga0136633_1002154_pt1 | contig 13789 bp, 15 predicted proteins | sample AntDrymeUQ832206_2_FD_105494 | JGI IMG/M metagenome (GOLD analysis project Ga0136633, IMG submission 105494) | Polar desert sand microbial communities from Dry Valleys, Antarctica - metaG UQ83 (22.06) | ecosystem: Environmental > Terrestrial > Soil > Desert | place: Antarctica: Dry Valley... | reverse complement strand
GGTGCGCTCGCTGCTGGCGGGCCGGCACGGCCGCCTTCGCCCGCCCGCCACCGCCGTCGCCTCCGCCGCAGTGGCGGCGGTCGTCCGCAGCCTCCTCCTGGCGACGCCCGCCAGTCCCCGGGGCCCACCCCCGGCCCTCGTCCCCGTCTGATCCCTTTCCGACGAACGAGGAGGACGAATGTCCACACCCACCGCCGCGCGCGCCTGCGCGCTATTCGCCCTCGCCGCTTCCCTCACCGGGGCGTGCGGCGGAGGCGACGACAACGCGCCGACGACCGCCACGACGACCGATGTGGGCGCGCCCGCCCCGTCGACCACCACAGGCGCCGGCGCGACGGCCACCACGACGACCGCGGCCGGCGCCCGCACGATCGAGTTGGCCTACGCCGGCGGGCAGGTGAGCGGCGGCGTGCGCACCGAGTCGGTGCGGGTGGGCGCCATGGTCGTGCTGCGGGTCACGAGCGACGTGGCCGAGGAAGTGCACGTGCACACCTACGACGCGATGGCGGACGTGGCCGCCGGCCGGACGGCGGAGGTCCGGTTCACGGCGACGGTCCCCGGGCGGTTCGAGGTCGAACTGGAGAAGAGCGGCAGGCAACTGCTGGTGCTCGAGGTCCGGTGACTCCGTCGCTGATCCTGGCCCACGGCCTCGGGGGGCGGGCCGACCTGCCCCTGCCGGCGTGGATGTTCGGGTACGTGGCGGCCGTCGCCGTGCTCGTGTCGTTCGCCGCCCTCGCCCTGTTCTGGCCGACCACTCGTCTCGAACGGGGCACACGGGAACGGGTGCTGGCGCGCACCACGGTGCCGGCCCTGCGGGCCCTCGCGCTGGTCGCCCGGGCGGCCGGCCTCGCCGTCTTCGTCGTGGTGCTGGTGGCGACGGCCGTCGGCGACAACTCGCCCCGCACGAACCTGGCCCCGGTGGTCGTGTACGTGGTGTTCTGGGTTGGCGTGCTGTTCGCCAGCGGCCTGCTTGGCGACGTGTGGCAGGTGCTCAGCCCGTTCGACACCCTCGCCGCCATCGGGCAGCGGCTGCGCCCGGACCGTCGGCGCACCGCCGCGGGGCACGCCGGTGCCCCGACGGTCGACGACGTCCACGAGGTCGATGTCGAGCACGACGGCGGGCACGACTGGTGCTACTGGCCGGCCGCCGTCGGGTTGCTCGCCTTCGTGTGGGTCGAGCTCGTCTATCCCGACCGGGCCGTGCCCCGGAACCTGTTCGTCCTCATGGCCGCCTACACCCTGGTCGTGCTGGCGGGCGCGGCCCGGTGGGGACGGGGCTGGCTGCGCGAGGGCGAGGCGTTCGCCGCCCTGTTCGGCGTCGTCTCCCATATGGCCCCCATGCACCGTGCGGACGACGGGCGGCTGCACCTCCGTGCTCCCTTCGCCGGCCTTGCCGCCCTCGAGTGGCGCCCGGGGCTGGAGGCGGTGGTGTTCGTGGCCCTCGGGTCCACCACGTTCGACGGCGTCACCCGCACCCGCTTCTGGCTCGACCTCACCGGCGACCTGAGCGGCAACACCGCCGTCCTCGCGTCCACCGCCGGGCTGGCTTGGGCCATCGCCACGGTGGCCCTCGCCTACATCGGCGCCATGCGGGTGGCCGCCGGCCTGGTCGCCGGTCGCTCAACGCCCGAGGAACTACGGGCCGCCTTCATCCACTCGCTGGTGCCGATCGCCCTCGCCTATGCGGTGGCCCACTACTTCTCGTTGCTGCTGCTGGAGGGGCAGGCCACCATCGCCCTGGCCAGCGATCCGCTGGGCCGGGGATGGGACCTGTTCGCGACGGCGTCACACGTCGTCGACTTCACCCTGGTGTCGCCGCTCACAGTGGCCTACGTGCAGTGCGCGGCGATCGTGGTCGGCCACGTGGCCGGGGTGGTGGTCGCCCACGACCGGGCGCTGGCCATGTTCGACAAGCGGTTGGCCACCCGCTCGCAGTACCCGCTCCTGGCTGTCATGGTGCTGTTCACCGTTGGCGGCCTCTATCTGCTCCTGGGAGGTTGAAGGTGTCTACTTCGACGCTGGCGCATGGCGGGGCGGTCGGCCTGATCTTCGAGGTCGGCTTCCTGGCCGTGCCGGTCCTGGTGTTCACGGTGATGGCGATCGTGTCGTCACGGCGGGCCCGCCGGGAGGAAGGCCAGGAGCCGGAGGTGGAGGCATGACGGCGGTGGCCGTGGTGCGGGAGGCGGCGGCGCGGAGGCGGGCCGCGCCCGTGCTCGTGGTGGCGGGGGTGGCGGCCCTCCTGGCCCGGCCGAGGGTGGCGGAGGTGGCCGCCCATCCCACCGCCGCGCTGATCGTGGTGTTCGTGGCGTCGCTCGAGGCGTGGGTGGACCGGGCCCGCCGAGGCTGACGCAGGGCCCGCGTACCATCTCGAAAGCGTCGCCGGCCCGCTCTTGAAGGCCGTGCCCCTCCCACGACGAGAAGGGGTCCGGCATGTCCCGGCGCCGTCAGTTCGGCAACGTCCGCAAGCTGCCCTCCGGGCGGTGGCAGGCCCGCTACAAGATCGAGGGCGGGCGGAGCATCGTGGCTCGGTCCTCGTTCCCGACCAAGGCCGACGCGGCGCGCTGGTTGGCCGGCGTGGAGACCGACCGGGCCAAGGGTACCTGGTTCGATCCCCTGGCCGGGCGCACCAGCCTCGGGGAGTACGCGTGGGCGTGGCTTCGTGGCCACGCCCGTCTCGCCAAGCGGACGAGGGAGATCTACGAGAGTCAGCTCCGGCTCCACGTCCTCCCGAGGATCGACCCGGCTGTACCGGCGCTGGGCGCCGTCGCCATCGCCGACCTCACGCCGGCGCTCGTGCGCCAGTGGTACGCCGCCCTCGTGGCGCAGCACGGCGCCTCGGTGGCAGCCAAGGCATACACCCGACTGCGCCAAATCCTGACGGCGGCGGTGAACGACGAGCTGATCGCCAAGTACCCGTGCCGCATCGATCGGGGCGGCGTGGAGCACCACCCCGAGCAGCGCTTCGCCACGATGGCCGAGCTGGCGACGCTGGCCGGCGCCGTGCCCGACCGCTACCGGGCGCTCGTCGTGGCCGCCGGCCTGGGCGGGCTCCGCCAGGGCGAGCTGTTCGCCCTTCGCTGGGGCGACGTCGACCTCGCCGGCGCCTCCATCGCCGTTCGCCGCAAACGCCTGCGCCTGGCCTCCGGCGAGGTGATCGAGGACGACCCCAAGAGCAGCGCTGGCCGGCGCACCGTTGCGCTCCCGGCCGTGCTGGTGGCCGAGCTGGAGCGCCACCGCTCCCGCCATCGCCACGGCGCCGGGCCCGACGACTACGTCCTCCTCTCGGAGGAGGGCACGCCGCTGGAGCGGAGCAACTTCCGCCAGCGGGTGTGGCTGCCAGCCGCCAAGGCTGCCGGCGTGGCCGGGCTGCGTTTCCACGATCTGAGACTGCGGCGGGCACTCTGGCCGCCCGCACCGGGGCCACCACGAAGGAGCTGATGGCCCGGCTCGGGCACGCCAGCCCGCGGACAGCAATGATCTACCAGCACGCGACCGACGACCGGGACCGGCGCATCGCCGAGGGCCTCGACGCCATGGCCGAGGAGGCTGGTCTGCGCCTACCGGAACCCGCCAGCGACCAGGACCCGCCGGCTCCGACCGACATCGGCGGATGGTGAATCCCCCGGGAGTAGGTCGCCGCCCCGCCCCGCCCCGCCCCATCCGCGCCTCGGCTCACCCGATCAGTGGCAGCACTCGTCTCATCGCCGTTGCCATCGTTGGGTGCCGAGCCACAATTCCGCGACTTCGACCGGCGAGCGAGGCGGTTTCGCCCAGCGTTGTGCGATTCGGCGCAAGGCGTACTCGACCTGCTCGGGATGTTCGTCCAAGACCTGCTCGACGAGCTGCCCGGATGAAACGACGGCAATGCCCGCCTCGTCGAGCAAACGGCTATGAAAGTCCCTTACGTTGATCGTGACGATGGCGTCCGCGGCCACAACGACAGCGGCAGCCGCCACATGGCGATCCTTTGGGTCGTTGTCGAGTCGGTCGATGTCGTCCGGACTCACTGCGACCATCGCCTCTGGGAAGTGCCGACGCATCTCGACCAACGTGTGGCTGCTGAAGCGGTCGGGATCGACGTCGGGGTAGTCGGCCACGACGTTGCGGCGCAGCTCCTCGAGAATCGTCTCGCTCCACCGGATGTCGAACGCATCCGACGCGGCGAGGGTCAGCAGCAGGTCACGCAGCGACGGTGGATAGAGAACGCAAGCGTCGAGGACGACCAGCACCCCGAAGCCTTGTCAGCGGTAGGGGACACCGGCAGCGGCGTCGGCGGATGCGATGGCATCGACGCCGGCGAGCCGGGCGTCCCGGCGCGCCTTGTACGCCAACACGTCGGCCGCTCTCAGCCGCCGATGGGTGCCGACGAGGTGGGCGGGGATCTTGGCGTCGTCGACGAGTCGAACAACGTAGGTGCGGGAGATCCCGAGGATGTCGGCTGCCTCCTGGGTGGTCAGGTCTGCGTCGTCGGTGAGCAGGTGGACGGCGCCACCTGCGGCCAGATCGGCGAGGAGGAGGCGCACGGCGTCGCTCGCCTCCGGCGGCAGTTCGGCCTCCCCGTGGTCGGTCCGTACGGCCACCGGCGCGCCAACGTCAAGGCTCCTCACCAGCGCCAGGAGACGCTTCCGGTGCGGTTCGGGCACCTCGAAGGACACAACTTCGGACATGTCCACAGGATACTGCAATCGACACAAACACAACGGAGGACCGAAGGTCGGGTCATGGCCGGGCAGTGCCTCAAGTGGACCGCAAGTGCCCGGGAGAAGCCGCCATGTGCCACCAGGCACCGTCCCGTAGTGGCACGGAAGTGGCACGCCGGCCCCTTCGCCGTGTCCGCCGGTGACCCCGCACCCCCGCTGACCAGCGGTTTTGTGGTGGTCGGGACCGGCGTCGATCCGGTGACCTCGCGCTTTTCAGGCGGGACGAGGCCAATTTCGGCCGAGGGCCTGACCAGCGTCCGAGCGGCATAACCGCAGTTCAAAGGGCATTTCCGTCGTATCGGGGATGACCGGGACGAGCCTCGGTTGACCGCGGTTCGCCGTTCCTTCTGGCACGGATCTGGCACGAAACGGACATGGAACGAGCCGAGCCCGCTCCGAACATCCGATGTGCTGGGCTCCGTCGAGGTGCGACTCTCACCGAGCTGCGGACCGGGCGCCCCGCTGACATCCGTTCGCCGCACCCGCGTCTGGACCCGCGGCGAATGGCGCGTAGGAACTCAGGCGTGGCGGCGCCTCGCGCCAACGCCGCCCACGCGCTGTCGCCGGGTTGAGCGGCGGGCCGTTCTGCCGGTTCGCGCCGTGGATTCGGCGCGCATCTGGCCGGTGACGGGAGACGGGGCCCGGTCTTCGGACTTCCGGGGACATGCTGTTATCGGGCGCGAAGTAGGTGCCGTTCCCGGGCGGCCGTCCCTGGCTCCGCCGTCTCCAGATCCTTTGATCAATGCGCGCGATTATCGAGCGCGCCCGGCAACAATCGCCGCCGCCAGGTGGGGCCCCGACCAGGGCGCCTTCTTCCGGTTCTGGTCCGACGAGCTGCAGCCGGCGCTGAATGACCTGCGGTGAAAGCGGCGCTGAGCTGGCCCCTTCAGGGCCTTACGGGGCGTGGCAGCACCCCCTCGCGCGGGGATCAGCTTCTTGCTCAAGGTCGTGCACGCACCCCTTGACGGGCATAGACAACGAGGTACACTGCGATGGAGAGTGGACAGTAGGTCCGCTTCCAGCGGGGGATGGTGACAGAGATGAAGCGAGCGTTGCTGTTCGTTGTCGTGGTGGGGATCAGCGGGGTTATGTTCGGAGGGAGCGCCCATTCCGAGGGGCCTCCGCCGCATTCGCACCTTCTTCTGACAGGGATCGAGCTGGACGAGAGCGGCGAGTGGCCGCTCAGCATCAAGAAGTGCAGGCCGCTGGCCAACGGACAAGCGGTTCCCCTCAACGCCCATCACGCGAACCTGCACACCGGACGTGCCGGAGAGGCGCAGTGGGAGGCGGGCAACGGGGTGGTCCCGGTGTTCCCCGGCCGTACTCCGTGGAGCAATTGCGATGATCTGATGGAGTTCTTCTTCGGCTAGTAGCCCTAGGAGGCGGATTCCGAAGTGTCGAGGACGCCGACAGGGCACTGCCGGCGTCCTCGCGCGTACGCCCGGGACTCGATGACGAGGACGTGAAAGTCCTTTCCGAGCTTTGGCCCGTTGAAGTACGAGTAGCCGATTAGCCGATAGCCGCAGTGCTCGCTGAGGCGCCGCCGGTCAAGCGCCGGGTGCTTCGCGCGAACCGGAGCTTCGGAGCGGATGTGTTCATACCTCAGCGATGGCTACCGATCCAGGTGGAGACGTTTGGCCGACATCCATAGAGAAGGCACGGATGGCCGATCAGCGCACGCCGGCTGCTGGTGGGCTGAGACGGAACCAGCCGGCTACCAGTTCGACGGCGACCGGATCCACATCCAGCGGGACCCGCCCTTCGGCGACCAGTTTCCCCGCTGAGCGTTACTTCGCGCGGCATCGGTGCCGTTCTCGGGCGGCTGCGATCCCGGCGCCGTAACTGGACCACGCCCGACAACGGCACCGCGGAACGCCGCCGCGAGCTCTGCGGGCGGGTTCTGCGCTTCACGTTCTGGGACAGCCGCCGACGACCGAGACGCGATCACAACCGTCGATCTGGGTCGCGTTGGAGATTGCTCGCGCCCGGCAGCACTGGCGGCATCAGTTCGCCGCAACGGCGCCTCGGACGCCGGCGTTCAGGGATAGCGCGGAGACCAGAAGGGTGAAAGCATGGTTGCCATGGCAGACGACGTCGCTGACGCAACTCGCGTTCTCGAGTCCCTCACCCCCGGCGGCTTCCCATGCCCGATCCGTACCCCGCTCGTCGAGGACGAGTGCCGGTGGTTCCTGAGCGCCGTCGACCGCGAGGTGATCCGCTTTCGAGAGTGCGACCCAACATGCTTTCGCTTTAAGAAGTGGAACGCGACCGGCCCGGATCACTTCGACACCCCATCTGGGAAGCCACGACACTTGTTTTCCAAGCCCATCGGCCCCGAGGCGTGGCTCAACCGTGAGTACGTGCCGCACATTGCCGCCTATGCGAAGGCGGTTCTCGACCACGGCTACTCGGTCGAGCGCTCGACCTTCTCCCTGTATCGCAAGTTCACACGCGACCTGATCTCCAAGCGCGCAGGTCAGGCGTACGAGACCGACGCCGAGTTCTACGACGCCGACGCGCACATCCACCTCCAGATCGAGGCGAAGGCGAGCATGAAGCAGACCGAGAAGCTGGCTCAAGAGATGGCGCTAGCAGGGTCACTAATGGAACTGCCGATCGGCACCGTGAAGGAGATTGAGTACGTCCTTGACCTCATCCCGCGATTTCTGTGGGTCGTCGGTCCAGGCTCGGTGGATCCCGCCACCCACGTATTCAAGGTGACCGTGGACGGAACCAACGCGAGGTTTGATCCGGTCGAAGAGTTCCCAGATCCGATGTAGGCGCACCAACCCCTGCGGTCGTCATTAACGGGTGCCTTCGGCAGCGGGCACCACGCAGCGCCCCGAACTATCGGTAGATGCGCAGCAACTCGCGGACGCGACCCCCCAGACCGCGCCGCCCGGCCGCGCCCGAATCGGCGATCTGTTGGTCGCCCGGTCGAGCAGATGGCACCACAGAACGCGCGTCGCCATTGCTCGCCGGCAGCGCCCTGCAACGCCGTGGAGGCCACTGACAGCCGCCCGGTAACCGGCGGGATGCGCTCCTGGGGCGCACGATAACGGCCGCTCCGGAATGCTGTGCTGCCACCTTGTTGGCGGCGTAACAATCAGGCGCGTTGCGGCCGCGCCGGGTCAATTGGCGGCTGGAACAGCCGCTCCGACTGCCGGTTCGCGCGCCTCAGCGTCGAGCACGGTCCTTGTCCGGAGGCCGGCGGCGTACAGGACGACCAGATCCCCCGCGCTGGCGGTCGAGAGAGGGGCCGCAACAGATCCGTCAGGCTGGTTGAATGGGAGCGAGGAGGAGCGAGCTGACGACGAACGACCGGAGCCGGTTCGAAGTCCCGTTGTACACGGTTGCCGACGCGGCGCGCATCGTTGCTGTGTCGCCGTCAACACTGGCAGCGTGGACGAAGGGCTACGTCCGCCGCTTTCCTGACCGGGGGGAGGTCGCTGGCGAGCCGGTCGTGACCTGTCTGCCCACGGCGCGCCGGGCGGACCCATGCGTCCCCTTCGTCGGTCTCGCCGAGGCCCTCGTCCTGGCGGCCGTGCGCCGGAGTGGAGTGCCCTTGCAGCGCATCCGCCCGGCGCTGGCCCACCTTCAGCAGGAGATCGGGCTGGGCCACGCTCTTGCATCCCGCAAGCTCTACACCGACGGGGCCGAGCTGCTGTTCGACTACGGCGAGTCGCGCGCTACTGGGGCGGAGGGCGCCGGGGCCAAGGCGCTCGTCGTTGTCCGCAACGGGCGACGGGTCTTCGCCGACGTGGTCGAGGACTACCTGCGCCGCATCGAATACGGCGCTGACGGCTACGCGGCCCTGATCCACTTGCCGGCCTACCGGCACGCAGAGGTCGTCGCCGATCCGGCGAGGTCGTTCGGGGCGCCCATCTTCGAGCGAGGGGGCGCCAAGGTGGACGACGTTCTGCAGCGCTTCTGGGCGGGCGAGGCGCTCGACGAGCTCTCCGCCGAGTTCGGCGTCCCCGCCGACCAGCTCGAGGACGTGCTGCGTGTCGCATCCCGACGCGCTGCCTGACCTCTTCCTCGACCGCAGCCGCGGCCGCATCGCCGTCCCGACGCTGCTGCGCGCCGCCGGACTGCGGCTGGTCACCCTTGCCGAGCACTACGGCGTCCCCATCGACGAGCAGGTGGCCGACGAGGAGTGGCTGACGCTGGCCGGCACTCGGGGCTGGGCGGTGCTCATGAAGGACACCCGGGTCCGGTACAACCTGGCCGAGCGGGAGGCCGTCAAGGAGCACCGGGTCCGTTGCTTCTGCCTGTCGAGCCAGAACCTACCGGCGGCGGACATGGCGAAGCGCTTCGTTGACCAGCTGGACGCGATCGCGACCGCATGTGCCGACGATGGCCCGTTCATCTATGCCGTCCACCACAACCGCATCGAACGCCTCGTGATCGGCGACACCTGAACGAAGTTCCTCGCGAGATGCAGAGCCGCCACCGGCGTAGTTCTGCATCGAACCGAAACTGCGAATTCAACAGACGGGTGCATTGGGCCGGGTGGGACGCCGCCGGTGATGCGCGTGACGACCATCAAGGCCGGCGCCCACGGCGTGAGAGCCATGGTCGACTACTACGCCGGCCTGGCCGCCGACCAGGCGCGACGCGGCGGCGTCAGCCGGGGCCCGGTCGACTACTACCTCGACCCGGCCGAGCCGCCGGGGCGGTGGTGGGGCGCCGGCCGGGAAGCCCTGGGCTTGGGCACCGAGGTGGCGCCCGACGAGCTGGAGGATCTTCTCCTGGCCAGTCACCCGGTCACCGGCGCCGGCCTGGGCCGGGGGTACGGGGCCGACTCGGCCCGGGCCTTCGACGCCTGCTTCTCGGCTTCCAAGTCGGTGTCGGTGCTGTGGGCTCTGGCCGACGACCCGTTCGTGCGGGCCGAGGTGGCCGCCGCCCACGACACCGCCGTGGACGCCGCCTTGGAGTGGTTCGCCCGCCACGGGGCGGTCACCCGCAGGGGTCGAGACGGCGTCCACCAGGTCGACACCCAGGGTGTGGCGGTGGCGGTGTTCCGCCAGCACACCAGCCGCAGCGCCGATCCCCAGCTGCACACCCACGCCATCGTGGTGGCCAAGGTCCAGGACCCGACCGGCAAGTGGCTCTCGCTCGATGCCGGGTTCTTGAAGCACGAGCAACGCTCCATCGGCTGGATCTACGCCTCGGCCCTGCGCGTCGAGCTCACTGCTCGCCTGGGCGTGGACTGGGGCGCCGTCACCAACGGCCACGCCGACATCGACGGCGTGCCCGCCGAGCTGCTCAAGGTGTTCTCGGCCCGGGCCGCCCAGGTGAAGCAGCGCCTGGGCGAGCTGGTGGCCGGCTGGGTCGAGGCCCACGACGGCGCCGAGCCCGACGCCCGCACCCTCTACCGCCTGGAGCGCCGGGCTGCGCTGGAGAGCCGGCCGGCCAAGCTGCCTGTCGGCGATGCCGAGGCCCTCCGCTCCGACTGGCGCCGCCAGGCGGCAGCGGCCGGCGTGGAGGGCCTCACTCTGTCCACCACTGCCCGGGAGTTGCCGGGGATGTCCGTGGTCGACCGGGAGGCCATCGTGGCCGAGGCCCTGGTCCGGGTGACGGCAGCGTCCTCGACCTGGCTGCATGGCGACCTGAGCGGCGAGATCGCCACAGTGCTCCCCGCTGGCTGCGCCGCCTCGGCCCAGGAGCTGGTGGACCTGGTCGACGAGCTGACCGCACTGGCCGCCGAGCGCTGCGTCGAGCTACAGCCCGAGGAGCCGGACGACGTGCCCCGGCGCCGGGACGGGCGGCCCGTGACCGAGCACGTCACCGACCGCCATCTCACCACCGTCGCCATCCTCGACCAGGAGACCCGACTGCTGGCCTGGGCCCACTCGGCAGCCACACCGCCGGCCGGCCCGGCGCCCGAGGGCGACGAGGCTCAGGCGGCGGTGGCCGAGGCGGTGGCCGGCAAGGAGCCTCTGGTTCTGGTGGTGGGCCCGGCCGGCGCCGGGAAGACCACCGCTCTGGGGGTCGCCGCCGGGCTTCTCGCCGGCCAGGGCCGCCCGGTGATCGGCCTGGCCCCGTCGGGCAAGGCGGCCGACGTACTGCGCGCCGAGACGGGCTGGCCGGCCAGCACGCTCGCCAAGCTGCTCGCCGACCATGCCCGTCCCGGCGTTCGACCGCTGCCGGCCGGCACCTCGGTGGTGCTGGATGAAGCAGGCATGGCGAGCACCGACGACCTCGACGCCCTCGTGGGCTTGGTCGAGCGCCACGGCTGGCGTCTGGTGTGCGTGGGCGACCCGGCCCAGCTGCCGGCCGTGGGCCGGAGCGGGATGTTCGAGCTTTGGTCCGAGCGGGTGGGCGCCCACCAGCTGGACGCCGTGCGGCGCTTCGACGACGGCTGGCAAGCGGCTGCCAGCCTGGCCCTGCGCCGGGGGGAGCGAGCGGCGGCTGCCGCCTACGCCGCTCATGGGCGCCTCGACACCGTGCATCCCGCCCTGGTGGCTGACCGCGTGGCCCGCATCCACGAGGTCCAGGCTGGCGCGGGCAACACCGTGGCTATCACCACCGCCTCGGCCGGCACGGCCCGGGACGTCAACGTGGCCATCCAGCGCCGGCGCAACCCCCGCCGGGCCGGGCCCTCCATCGTCCTGGCCGACGGCACCAGCGCTTACGTCGGCGACCGGGTGGCGACCCGGCGCAACGATCGCACGGTCACCGACGGTGGAACCGCCGTGCGCAACCGCCACACCTGGGAAGTGGAGGCGGTCGGTGACGACGGCTCGCTGGTCGTGTCCCATCCGACGCGAGGGCGGGTCCGGCTGCCGGCCGGCTACGCCGCCCGCCACGTCGAGCTGGGTTGGGCCGTCACCGGCTACGGCAACCAGGGCGACACCACCGACCACGGAATCTGTGTGGTGGAGCCGTCGAGCACGCGGGCCGGCGTCTACGTGGGCATGACGCGGGGCCGGGGCCGCAACGTCGGCCTGGTGGTGGACGCCACGGGCTTGGCCGACGCCGAGGAGGCGTTCGCCTCGGTCATCGCCCGACCGGCTAACGCCCGCACGGCGCTGGCCACCCGGGATCGGCTGGGCGGGATGCCGGTCGACGCGGCCACCGCCGGCCGTCTCGTAGCACCGACACCCTGTCCGCCCACGCTCGGCCGGCCAAGCTCGGCGTCGCCCAAAGGCGACCACCCCGGGCCGGAGAGAGACATCGACCCACCAACGCAAGGTCAAACCCCGGAGGTCGACTCCGACCGGCCCGAGCCGGCGCCGGAGCCGGCGTCGGTCGACGACGAGGTCGCTCGCGCCGTCCGGATGCTCCGGCGGCTCGACGGCCGCCGCGCGCCGGTACGGTCCCGTCGGCGCTGACAAAGTTCCTCGCGAGATCCTTGCGGCCACGGTCGGCATACCTCGGGTAACCATCGACCAGAGGAGGCCGCGATGCCGACCGCCACCACCCACCCGCTCATCGACTTGCCGGCCGTGGCCGCCCGCCTGGGCGTGAACGACCGCTACGTTCGCCGGCTCGTCGCCGAGCAGCGCATCCCGTTCATCAAGTTCGGGCGCCTGCTGCGTTTCGACCCCGCCGAGCTCGAGGCCTGGGTGGACCGGGCCCGTCGACGCTGACGCACGGCCCGCCTACCATTTTGCCAGCGTCGCCGGCCCGCTCCCGAAGGCCGTGCCCCTCCCACATGACGAGAAGGGGTCCGGCATGTCCCGGCGCCGTCAGTTCGGCAACGTCCGCAGGCTGCTCTCCGGGCGCTGGCAGGCCCGCTACGAGTTGGAGGGCGGTCGCAGCGTGGCCGCCCCGACCTCGTTCTCGACCAAGGCGGAGGCAAACCGCTGGCTGGCCGGCGTGGAGACGGACCGGGCCAAGGGTGCCTGGGTCGACCCACTGGCCGGCCGGACGTCGCTCGACGCATATGCCCGCACCTGGCTCCGCGGCCACGCCCGGCTGGCCAAGCGGACCAGGGAGATCTACGAGGCCCAGCTGCGACTCCACATCCTCCCGGTGATCGACCGGGACGTTCCCGCTCTGGGCACGGTGGCCCTGGCTGACCTGAGCCCCGAACTGGTGCGCCAGTGGTACGCGGCGCTCATGGCCCACCACAGCACTTCTGTGGCCGCAAAGGCCTACACGCGACTCCGCCAGATCCTCACCGCCGCTGTCAACGACGACCGGATCGCCAAGAACCCGTGCCGCATCGAGCGGGGCGGCGTGGAGCACCACCCTGAGCAGCGCTTCGCGACCATGGCCGAGCTGGCGACGCTGGCCGGCGCCGCGCCTGACCCCTACCGGGCCCTCGTCCTGGCCGCCGGCCTGGGCGGCCTGCGCCAGGGCGAGCTGTTCGCCCTTCGCTGGGGCGATGTCGACCTCGCCGGCGCCACCATCGCCGTGCGCCGGAAGCGCCTTCGCCTGGCCTCCGGCGAGGTGATCGAGGACGACCCCAAGAGCCGGGCTGGTCTGCGCACCGTCGCCCTTCCTGGCGTGCTGGTTGCCGAGCTGGAGCGCCACCGGGTCCGCTACGGCCGGGGCGCCGGGCCCGACGACTACGTCTTCCTCTCCGAGGAGGCCACGCCGCTGGAGCGCAGCAATTTCCGCCAGCGGGTGTGGCTCCCCGCCGCCAAGGCGGCCGGCATGACGGGCTTACGTTTCCACGATCTGAGACATTCCGCCGGCACCCTGGCCGCCCGTACCGGGGCCACCACCAAGGAGCTGATGGCCCGGCTCGGTCACGCGAGCCCGCGGGCCGCAATGATCTACCAGCACGCCGCCGACGACCGGGACCGGCGCATCGCCGAGGGACTCGACGCCATGGCCGAGGAAGCCGGTCTTCGGCCGGCGGACCCGGCCGACGACGATGACCCGCCGTCCCGACCCGGTCGCCGGCTCCGCCGTTGACCCGCTTCAACGGGCCGGCCGCCGGCACCGCAGATCAGCCGGACTCGGCGGCTGCTGCGACCTCGGCGCTCACAGCGCCTCGGCGTCGACCTCCTCGGCGGGGACGTCGTCGGTGATCACGTTCACCCACGCGTCCACCACCCTGGCCGCCTCGGTCGCGTAGCGGGCCACCAGCCGGTACCCGGGGTCCTCGCAGTGGACGATGACCGTCCCTCTGC
>Ga0136633_1002153_pt1 | contig 13793 bp, 15 predicted proteins | sample AntDrymeUQ832206_2_FD_105494 | JGI IMG/M metagenome (GOLD analysis project Ga0136633, IMG submission 105494) | Polar desert sand microbial communities from Dry Valleys, Antarctica - metaG UQ83 (22.06) | ecosystem: Environmental > Terrestrial > Soil > Desert | place: Antarctica: Dry Valley... | reverse complement strand
GCCCGGCAGACGGCCACTGTCGCGGGGACCCGAAGGCCGTGAGTCGGGGTTGTACAGGTCAGCGAGATGCGCGACGAGGACGAAGATCTCCGACTCCGCGGACCTCCGCGCACGATGTTGACGACCCAACGACGCAAGGGAATCCCCCGCGTCTAGCTCATCGACCAACATCGTGTCCATGAACCAAACACTACGCAGCACCACCGACAGTTTCGGACCAGATTCGCCTTACCCACAAAGAAAAAGCGAAGAATCTTTCGCCAGGCTCAGGACGTGTGCGCGGCGAACTGGGTCTGGTAGAGGTCGGCGTACAAGCCACCCTCCGCAAGCAACGCGGTGTGCGTGCCCGACTGAACGATTCGTCCGTCGTCGACCACGAGGATCTGGTCGGCGCCGCGGATCGTCGACAGTCGGTGCGCGATCACCAGCGACGTACGACCCTCGAGCGCCTGGTCCAGCGCGCGTTGTACGGCGACCTCGGACTCGGAGTCGAGGTGAGCGGTGGCCTCATCGAGTACGACGATCGACGGCGCCTTCAACAGCAACCGGGCAATCGCCAACCGCTGACGTTCACCACCGGAGAGCCGGTAGCCCCGATCGCCGACGACGGTGTCGAGACCGTCGGGAAGTGACGTGACAAGGTTCCCGATCTGCGCCGCCTCCAGGGCTCGCCAGATCTCCACGTCGGTGACACCGGGCTTGGCGTACTCCAGGTTGGCGCGGATCGTGTCGTGGAACATGTGCGCGTCCTGCGTGACGTAACCGACCGCATCCTCGAGGGACTGCAGGGTCAGGTCGCGCACGTCATGACCACCGACCCGAACGCTGCCTGTAGAGACGTCGTACAGCCTGGCCACCAGGTGAGTGATGGTTGTTTTGCCGGCGCCGGAGGGTCCAACCAGGGCGATCATCTCGCCGGGCTCGGCAGTGAACGTGACGCTCTTCAGAACCCGTCCGGGGTCGCGAGACTCCAAGCGGGCAACGGATTCCAGGCTGGCCAGCGAGACCTCGTCCGCGCGCGGATAGCTGAAAGCGACCTCGTCGAACTCGACGCTGGCTGCGTTCCGAGGAAGCGTCACCGCATCCTCTTTGTCGCGGATCATCGACGGTAGATCGAGCACCTCGAAGACCCTGTCGAAGCTGACCAGGGCCGTCATCACGTCGACACGCACGTTCGAGAGTCCCTGCAGTGGACCGAGCAAACGCAGCAACAGTGTCGCGAGCGCCAGCAGCGTTCCCACGGTTAGGCTGCCCGAGATAGCCAGGTGGCCGCCGACCCCGTAGACCAGCGCGATGGCCAGCGCCGGGATCAGCATCAGGCTTGCTCCGAACACCCTGGTCACCAGGGCTATCCTCACTCCGAGGTCGCGGACCTGTCCCGCCTTGTCGGCGAATCGCTGGTCCTCTTCTTCGCGTCGACCGAACAGCTTGAGCAACAGCGCGCCGCCGACGTTGAAGCGCTCCGTCATGTTGTTGCCGAGGTCCGCGTTGCACTCCATCTGCTCCCGCGCGAGTCCGGACAGTTTGTTGCTGACCCAACGTGACGAGAGGAGAAGGATCGGGAACAGCAGCAGGCACAGCAGCGTGACCCGCCAACTGAGGATGAGCATCGCGATCCCGACAACGACGACGCTGATCGAGTTGGCAACCGCACTGGACAGGGTCGAGGTGAATGCGCGCTGCGCACCGATCACGTCGTTGTTCAGACGGGAGACGAGTGCCCCGGTCTGAGTCCGCGTGAAGAACGCCAGAGACATCCGCTGGACGTGTGCGAACACCTGCGTGCGTAGGTCGTAGATCAGCCCTTCGCCGATCAGCGAGGAGAGGTACCCCTGCGCGAGAGTCAGCACCGCGTTCAGCACCGCAACACCCGCGATCGCCAAGGCCAGCAGAGTGACGAGGGACGAGTCCTGCTTCAGGATGCCGTCGTCGACGATCTTCTTCACCAGCAGCGGGGTCACCACGACCATCGCGGCGTCGACGACCACAAATCCCAGGAACCCAGTGATCAGCTTCTTGTGCGGGCGCGCGAACGCGAACACCCGACGTACGGTGTGGCGGGTCAGCTTCTGCCCTACGACACTGCGGTCCGTGCGCAGACTTCGCCACGCAGGTCCCATGCCTCCATGCATCGACACAGGCTTCTCCGATCTCGCCTCGCGGCGGTACTTCTAGTCCCCCATCAGGGCAGCCAGTTCGCGGAAGCGACGTACCTGAGCTTCGCGCTCCGCCCGCCGCTGATCCTCGAGATCCAGCGTTGCTGCGCTCTGCAGCAAGGCCTTGGTCTCCGACACCGCCCCGTACAACGGAGCGGTCAGTGCCGCGACCAGATCGGCCACTGTCTGTTCAAGCTCGTCGCGCGGAACCACTGCGGTCGCCAGTCCGATCTCGAGCGCCTCTGTGGCGTCGATCATCCGTGCGGTGGCGCAGATCTCCAGTGCTCGAGAATAACCAACAAGATCGACCAGCGGTTTTGTTCCCGTCAGGTCCGGGACCAGGCCCAACATCGTCTCCCGCATGGACAAGACGGCATCGTCTGCCAGCACCCGCATGTCACACGCCAACGCGAGCTGAAAGCCGGCACCGATGGCGTGACCTTGTACGGCGGCCACACTGATGATGTCGCTGCGACGCAACCAGGTGAAGCCTTCCTGGTAGTCAGCGATGGTCTCGGTGACCTCGCCATCTGGCATCTCGAGGAGTTGGAAAAGCGAGGCCTCGCCATCTATCCCTTCGGGGGTGAGCATGCGCCGGTCCAGCCCGGAGGAGAACGAGTCACCCTCACCCCTGATCACGACCACGCGCACCTCCGGCTCGAGCTCCGCTCCGATCCCGCGAAGGGCAAGCCAGGTCGCCGGTGTCTGCGAGTTCTTCGTTGCCGGCCGGTGCAACGTGATCGTCGCTACGAGACCGTTCACCTCGAACATCAGGCCGGCGCGTGCGAGTACCTCTGGGTCGAGTTGGTTCGATGCCATGCGCGAAGCCTAGTCAGGCCAGCGAGATCAGGTCGGCGTACTCCTCATTCCAGAGGTCCTCGACGCCGTCGGGGAGGATCAGCACCCGGTCGGGCTCCAGCGCTGCCACTGCACCCTCGTCGTGGGTGACCAGGATGATCGCACCCTCGTAGGACTGGATCGCGCCGAGCACCTCTTCGCGCGAAGCCGGGTCCAGGTTGTTCGTCGGCTCGTCGAGGAGCAGGACATTGGCGCTGGAGACCACGAGAATCGCCAGGGCTAGCCTCGTCTTCTCGCCACCGGAGAGCACGCCGGCCAATTTCGTGGCGTCGTCGCCGCTGAACAGGAAGGACCCGAGCACACTGCGTGCTTCGGTGTCGGCCAGTTGCGGCGCGGCTGTGCGCATGTTCTCCAGGACCGTGCGGTCCGTGTCGAGGGTCTCGTGCTCTTGGGCGTAGTAGCCGAGCTTGAGTCCGTAGCCAGGCAGTACCTCACCGGTGTCGGACTCGTCGACGCCAGCCAGGATGCGCAGCAGCGTCGTCTTCCCCGCGCCGTTGAGACCGAGGATCACGACCCGGCTGCCCTTGTCGATAGCGAGGTCGACGTCGGTGAACACCTCGAGCGACCCGTAGGACTTGGACAGCTCCGCAGCCGTCAGCGGGGTCTTTCCACAGGGTGCCGGTGCCGGGAACTTGATCTTCGCCACCTTGTCCGCACGACGTTCCCCCTCGATCCCCTCCATCAGCTTCTCTGCGCGTTTGAGCATCGACTGCGCGGCCTGGGCCTTGCTGGCCTTGGCGCGCATCCGGTTGGCTTGGTCGGTCAGTGTGTTCGCCTTGCGCTCGGCGTTCATCCGCTCGCGCTTACGGCGCCGCTCGTCAGTTTCACGCTGCGCGAGATAGGCCTTCCAGCCAATGTTATAGACGTCGATCTCGGCGCGGTTGGCGTCGAGATGGAGCACCCTGTTCACGCACGACTCCAGCAGTCCCACGTCGTGACTGATCACGATCAACCCGCCTTTGTGAGACTTGAGGAAGTCACGCAACCAGACGATCGAATCGGCATCGAGGTGGTTGGTGGGCTCGTCGAGAAGCAGTGTCTCTGCGCCGGAGAACAAGATTCGCGCCAGCTCGACCCTGCGGCGCTGACCACCGGACAGCGTGCGCAGAGGTTGGTTGAGTACGCGTTCCTCGATGCCAAGACTTGAGGCGATCTGTGCTGCCTCGGACTCGGCTGCGTAGCCACCGCTCGCGTGCAGTTCGGCGTCCGCACGTTCGTAGCGCTTCATGCCACGTTCGTGGAGCGCCTGGTCGTCGGAACCCATCTCCACCTCGGCCTCGCGCAACCGTCGTACGACGTCGTCGAGACCACGTGCAGAGAGAATCCGGCCCTTGGCCAGCTCATCGGGATCGCCAGTGCGCGGGTCCTGAGGGAGGTACCCCACACTTCCGGACGCGGTCACCTTTCCCGAAGCGGGAAGCATCTCGCCGGAGAGGATCTTGGTGAGAGTGGTCTTCCCCGAACCATTGCGACCCACCAGGCCGATCTTGTCTCCGGAAGCGACCCTGAAACTCACGTTCTCCATGAGCAGGCGTGCGCCCGCGCGGACTTCGAGCTGGTGTGCGGTGATCATGTGAAGAAGTTCCTCGGGTGGGACGGCAGGAGACAGTTACTGGGCCGGCTAGTCCGTCGCAAGCGTCATGCCCACTAGTCTACGCAAGGACACGCGCGCGAGTGAAAACGCGAACGCAGGCGCCGGATGGAGGGGACCACGATGCGCTTCAACTCGAAGGCCAGGCTCGACCGGAGCCAGATCCAGAACCGGCGCGGAAGTAGCGGTGGTCGGTCCGGCTTTCCCGTGGGTGGTGGCGGCGGGATGAAGGTCGGTGGAGGCATCGGTGGTGTCGTCGTGCTGATCATCATCGTGCTCCTCAACGGCGGGTTGCTCGACGGCTCTGTCGACGGTGGTGCGGGCTCGACCGGCGACAGTGACCTCTCGCAGTGCACGACGGGCAGGGACGCCAACAACGATCCGGACTGCGCACGCCTCGCGGTGGTCAACTCGATCCAGTCCTACTGGTCCGAGGCGCTGCCCCAGCAGTCGAACAAGCAGTACAGGCAGGCCGACACCGTGATCTTCTCCGGCGACGTCGGAACGGGGTGTGGTGCTGCCACCTCCGACGTGGGTCCGTTCTACTGCCCTCCGGACGAGCAGGTGTACCTCGACACGACGTTCTTCTCGGACATGCTCGAGGGTCAGCTCGGCGGTCGCGGCGGCGACTTCGCAGAGGCCTACGTGCTCGCGCATGAGTACGGCCACCACATCCAGAACCTGCTCGGCATCATGGGACAGGTGCGCACCCAGCAAGGTCCCGCGAGCGACGCCGTACGCCTGGAACTGCAGGCCGACTGCCTGGCCGGGATGTGGTCCAAGTACGCCACCGAGGCCACCGACGTCGACGGCCGAGTCATCATCGAAGAACTCACCGAACGTGACATCAAGGAGGCACTCGATGCCGCGCGAGCCGTCGGCGACGACCGGATCCAGAAGCGGACGTCCGGTCGGGTCAACCCGGACGCGTGGACGCACGGCTCGGCCGAGCAGCGGATGCGCTGGTTCATGATCGGCAGAAACAGGGGCAGTCTGGCGGCCTGCGACACCTTCACTGCCGGGCAGTTGTAGCGAGTTCAGTGGTCGGACCATCGATTCCGGAGCCGAAACCTCGACCTATACTCCGGTTGTTCTCCAGATCATCAATTGGAAGGTTCAGCTGTGCCCCATCTTGCAACCGGTCGCAACTCCGCCCGCGACCTCGCAATGATCGCGATCTTCGCGGGCATCGTTGCTGCGCTCGGCGTGGTTCCAGCGTTCCAGCCACCTGGCTTCACCGTGCCGATCACAGCCCAGTCGCTGGGTGTGATGCTGGCAGGGGCAATCCTCGGCGCACGACGCGGCGGACTCGCACTCCTCGTCTTCCTTGCTCTGGTCGCCGTGGGGCTGCCACTGCTGGCCGGAGGTCGCGGCGGTCTCGGCGTCTTCTTCGGCCCGAGTGCCGGTTTCCTCCTCGCATGGCCACTGACCGCATTCGCAATCGGCTGGATCACCGAGCGAGGCGGGTCGACCTACAAGCTGCACTGGGGCGTCGTGGCCAACATCTTCGGCGGAATCGTGATCCTCTACGCGTTCGGCATCGCCGGGATCGCTGCCGTGGCCGGAATCTCGGTCGGAGCGGCCGCGGTGTCCACCTGGATCTTCATCCCGGGCGACCTGGCCAAGGCTGTTCTCGCAGCGGTCATCGCCCGCGGCGTCCACGCTGCATACCCAGGGCTGATCGCCGCCCGTCGCCGCGACAAGGTCGAGTCAGCTGCCTGACCGACCCGCGGACCTGCTCGCAGCAACGGACCCCGTCGCTGCCTTTGTCGAGGCGCATGATGCCGGGCGCACGGTTGCCCTGCGCACCTCGGGCAGCACCGGCGCTCCCCGGTCGGTGGTGCGTACTACGGACTCGTGGGTGTCCTCGTTCCCGCACATCTCCTCGATCCTGGGGATGGACCGGAGTTCGCGGGTCTGGCTACCCGGACCCGTGTCGTCGACGATGAACCTGTTCCCCGCGGTGCATGCCCGCTTCATTCGTGCGGAGATCGTCTCGTCACCGGAGGACGCGACACACGCACATCTGACCCCTTCCATGCTCGGCCGGGCTCTGGACGAGGGCGTCCCCCTGGCCGACGTTCACGTGGTTGTTGCCGGGGACAGGCTCCCTGTTTCCGTCCACGACAGGGCTGCCGCCGCCGGGATCCGGGTGAACCACTACTACGGCAGTGCCGAGCTCTCGTTCGTGGCCTGGGGCTCGCATGAGGCCGACCTTCAACCTTTCCCTGAGGTTGAGATCTCGGTTCGTGAGGGGACGCTCTGGGTGCGGTCGCCGTACATCTGCGAGGGGTACGTCGGTGCCGGCGGACCGTTCGAGCGCGACCGGGATGGCTTTGCCACGGTTGCTGATCGAGGATTCCTGGTCGACGGGCTCGTCGGTGTCACCGGCCGCGGCACCAGGTCCGTGACCACGAGCGGCGCCACCGTCCATGTCGCGGATGTCGAAGATGCACTACAGCCCGTCGTCACCGGCGAACTGGTGATCGTGGGCGTACCCCACCCTGACCTGGGCGAGGTCGTCGCAGCCGTCCTGACCGACGCGTCATCGCTCCCCGCGGCGCGAGCCGAGGCGCGCCGAGTGCTCATCGCGTCACACCGGCCACGACACTGGTTCCACGTCGCTGAGCTTCCCCTGACAGCCGCGAACAAGGTGGACCGGGCGGCGTTGTCACGGTTGCTCGCCTCCTCGACCGGAGACGTCCGACGGCTGCCATGACCGACTCCCCCGTCATCATCGCTGCGCTGCGCACGCCCATCGGCACGGCCGGGCACTCGCTGGCCTCGGTCACGGCCGCTGACCTCGCCGCCGCGGTTCTCGCCGCGCTCGTGGACTCCGCTGACCTCGCCTCCGACAACCTTCGCGATGTCGTGCTCGGCAACTGCATGGGCCCTGGGGGGAACGTCGCACGGGTGGCTGCCCTCGCTGCCGGGCTGCCCGTCACCGTGCCTGGGCTGACAGTGGATCGGCAGTGCGGCAGTGGCCTGGCAGCAATCTCAGTGGCAGCGGCGATGCTCCGGGCCGAACCTGGGGCGATTCTTGCGGGAGGCGTCGAGTCTGCGTCTACGGCGCCGTGGCGGTTCTGGCCGCCCGCACCGGGTGCTGGACCGGAACGCTACGAACGCGCGCCCTTCGCCCCGGAGTCGCTCGGCGATCCTGACATGGGGCTGGCCGCCGACCTGCTCGCGGAGGAGTGCTCGGTGTCGCGGGAACGGCAGGACGAGTACGCCGCGCGTTCGCACGCCCTGGCTGCTCGCACTCTTCAGTCCGGAGGTTTCGAAGCAGAGGTCGTCCCAGTCGCGGGGGTGACGCGCGACGACCGTCCGCGTTCGGGGCTGACCGCGCAACGACTCGCAAAACTCCGTCCCGCTTTTCGGGAGCACGGCACCGTCTCCGTCGGCAACTCATGCGGCATCAACGACGGTGCCGCCGCCGTAGCGATCGTCGATCACATGACCCACCACGATCTCGGTGTTCCCGGGCTGAAGATCCTCGCGACGGCCACCACAGGCGTCGACCCGAACAGGCCCGGATTCGGGATGGTCCCGGCTGCGCGACTGGCCCTTCAGCGGGCCGGACTCCAACTCGACGACATGGACGTGATCGAGTTGAACGAAGCATTCGCCGGTCAGGTGCTCGCCTGCTGTGACGAGCTCTCCCTGTCGCCGGAACGCGTGTGCGTCGAGGGTGGTGCCCTCGCGCTCGGTCACCCCTGGGGCGCGTCGGGTGCGGTGCTCGTCGTACGCCTCTTCTCCCAGCTCGTGCTCAACTCAGCCGGCCGCTACGGGTTGGCCGCGATCGCCGTCGGCGGAGGCCAGGGAGTCGCGATGGTGGTCCAGCGATGCCCGTGATCGAGGTCGACGGCGTCACTCATGCCTACGGCGAGCAGAGCAGTCGACGAGTGGTGCTCACCGACGTGAACGTTCGCCTGGTCGAGCAGCGGATCGGCATCATCGGCGCGAACGGCTCAGGCAAGTCGACGTTCGTCCGGCTGATCAACGGACTCGTCAACCCCGAGAGTGGGTCCGTGCGGGTCGACGGGCTCGACACGAAGAAGCACGGACGCGAGGTTCGCAAGCGAGTCGGGTTCTGCTTCACCGACCCCGACGCGCAGATCGTGATGCCGACCGTGCAGGAGGACATCGCGTTTGGCCTCCGACGTCGTGGGCTTAGCAAGGAAGAGATCGCCAGCAGGGTTTCGGACGCGCTGACGACGTACGGCCTCGACGGTCACGCGGATCATCCCGCGCATCTGCTCTCAGGCGGCCAGAAACAGCTGCTCGCACTCTCGTCGGTGCTTGTCACCGAACCCGCCACGCTGGTGCTCGACGAGCCCACCACGTTGCTCGACCTGCGCAATGCGGCGAAGGTCGCGGACGTCGTCAGACAGCTCAGCCAGCAGGTGCTGCTGGTGACTCATCACCTTGACCTTCTGGACGGATTCGAGCGGGTGTTGGTGTTCAACGACACGAGATTGGTGTACGACGGTGCGCCGGATGACGCCATCGGCTACTACCAGAAGCTGATGGCGTGAACACCCTGGGGCTCTACCTGCCGGGCACGTCGGTGATCCACCGAACCACTGCGGGGGCGAAGCTCGCGGTCATGTGTGCGGTAGGCGTCGGCTCAATCTTTCTCGACCACACCTGGCAGGTCGGTACGGCGATCCTGGTCGTTCTCGCCGGTTACGTCGTCGCCCGTATCCCGATCCGCACCACCATCCGTCAGGTTCGGCCACTGATCTGGATAGCCGGTTTCGTCGCCGCTTTTCACGTGATCGTCAACGGCTGGGAACGCGCGTTCGTGGTGGTGGGTGTGATCGCGATGTTGGTGCTCCTCGCGTCGCTGGTCACTTTGACGACCCGGACAACGGCGATGGTCGACGCGGTGGTGTTCGTGTGCGGCCCCCTGAGACATGTCGGCGTCGACCCCGAGCGGCTTGGGCTGTTGCTGGCCTTGAGCATCCGCTCCGTGCCGGTCATCGTCGGACTCGCCGAAGAGGTGCGTGATGCCCAGCGGGCACGCGGGCTGACAGCAAGTCCCCGGGCTTTCGCGGTACCCCTGATCGTGCGGTCGCTGCGCCATGCCGATGCACTCGGCGACGCGCTCGTCGCCCGCGGAGTCGACGACTAACCGGCAGTTCCGCCTCGTTCGGGATCGGTGACCGTGATCCGTGCTGAGCGACCGTCGATGGCAGCTTTTTCCAACACCGCGCGCCGGGGATCGGGAACGTCGAGCCACGGATCCCTGCGTACGACGCTCAGATGCTCGAGCCTGGGATCGGAGAGCACGGCATCCACGGCGGACCGGTCGCCCCCGCAGACAAGTGCCTCGATCCGCACCGGGCTCTCAAGCACGAGGATCCGGTGCGCGTGGCCTGCCGCAGCCTCATAGGCCTGGCGCGCCTGGTTGTCTCGACGTCTCGCAAAACGCTGCTGGCTTTGCCCGCCGGCCTTCGTCCGACCTTGGACGTGGCGCTGACCGACCTTGGACGCGACACTGTCGCTCCCCCGCAGGCAGGCGACGGCGAAACCGCCTTTGCGGACCAACAGGATCCCCCAACACACAGGCGCGAAGGTGGCATCAGCGAACACGTGCGTGGCGGGTGGGCCGTCGTATTCTCTGCCGAAAGGTAGTGCCGCTACGGCGACCGAGCCATCGTCGGCTGCAGCACGCAGACAGCCCTGCTCGACGATGAAGTCGGCGGCACCGTGCCGTGCCTGGAAGTTCTCGAACCACCTGTGCACGCGTTCTTGAGGGACGAGGACTGTGCGGGCGGAGCTCAACAGGGTCAGACGTTGAAGCCGAGCGCGCGCAACATCTCGCGGCCGTCGTCGGTGATCTTGTCCGGACCCCACGGCGGCATCCAGACCCAGTTGATCGTCACGTCGTTGACGAGTCCCTCGAGGGCCTGGTTCGTCTGGTCCATGATCACGTCGGTCAGCGGGCAGGCCGCCGAGGTCAGGGTCATGTCGAGCACGGCGTTCGTGTCGTCGTCGAGGTGGACGTCGTACACCAGTCCAAGGTCCACGACGTTGATGCCGAGCTCGGGGTCGACGACATCCTTCATCGCCTCGATGACGTCGTCCTTGGTCACCGCGGACGGGCCGTCGAGGTTGACCTCAGGCAGGTCCGAAGGGGTCTCGGTGGTCTGTGCATCGGTGGTCTGTGCGTCGGTCATGATTGCTCCTTCAGTTCTGGCTCGGAGCCGTCGGCACCGGCGGTCATTCTCGCTACGAGTATTTGCGATGTCGCGTCTTTCCACGCCATCCATGACATCAGCGCACATTTTACGCGCGCAGGGAACTTGGCTACTCCGGCGAACGCGATGCCGTCCTCGAGAACGTCCTCGTCGGGCTCGACGTGCCCGCGGCCCTGCATCAGCGCCAGGAACTCCTTGTGGATCGCGAGCGCCTCAGGGACGGTCTTGCCGATCACGAGGTCGGTCATCACCGACGTCGCAGCCTGGCTGATCGAGCAGCCCTCCGCGTCGTAGGACACGTCCTCGACCACGGCCTCGTCGCCCTCGCCGGTCAGGTGGACGCGCAGGGTCACCTCGTCACCGCAGGTCGGGTTCACGTGGTGCACCTCGACCTCGTAGGGGTCTCGCAGACCTTTGTGATGCGGGTGTTTGTAGTGGTCCAGGATGATCTCCTGGTAAAGCAGGTCGATGTCCATCAGCCAGTCACCCGGAAGTACTTCTTGGTGTACTCCAACCCCTCGATGAGTGCGTCGATCTCGGCCGGGGTCGTGTAGAGGTACGACGACGCCCGGGTCGTGCTCTGCACACCGAACCGCTTGTGGGCCGGCTTGGCGCAGTGGTGTCCCGCGCGTACGGCGATACCGCGCGAGTCCAGCACCTGGCTCACGTCATGCGGGTGGACGCCGTCGATCGCGAACGACAGGGCCCCACCGCGATTGCTCGCCGTCTTCGGGCCGAACACCGCCAGCCCCTTGACCGTGGACAGGCCTTCGAGGGCGTAGCCAGTGATGGCTTCCTCATGGGCCTTCACATTGGACATCCCGATGGCCGACAGATAGTCGATCGCGGCACCGAGTCCGACCGCTTCGGCGATCGGAGGTGTGCCGGCCTCGAACTTGTGCGGGATATCGGCGTACGTCGACTTTTCCATCGCAACCGTCGCGATCATCTCGCCACCTCCGAGGAACGGAGGCAACTGCTCGAGCAGGGCACGCTTGCCCCAGAGCACCCCGATGCCTGTCGGGCCGACGACCTTGTGCCCGGTGAATACCAGGAAGTCAGCGTCGGCGGCGATGACATCGATCGGCATCTGCGGCGCGGCCTGGGAGGCATCGACCACGACGATCGCACCCACCTCATGCGCCCTGCGCGCGATCTCTGCGACCGGGTTGACGGTGCCGAGCATGTTCGAGACCCAGGTCAGGGACACGACCTTGGTGCGCTCGGTGATCAGGTCGTCGATGTTCGACAGGTCGAGCTGGCCGTCGTCGGTCAGCCCGAACCACCTCAGCGTGGCGCCCTTGCGTTCGGTGAGCAACTGCCACGGGACGATGTTGGAGTGGTGCTCCATCTCGGTGATGAGCACCTCGTCAGCGGCGCCGACCGCGAGTGGACCACGAGCCCACGCGAGCGTGTTGGCAACCAGGTTGAGCGCCTCCGAGGCGTTCTTGGTGAAGATCACCTCGTCGCGCGACGGTGCGTTGATGAACGCCGCCACCTTGTCCCGGGACTCTTCGAACGCGGCCGAGGACTCCGCACCGAGCTGGTGCATCGCCCTTGCCACGTTGGAGTTGTGACGCTCCAGGTGGTCGACCATCGCGTCGATCACGACCTGCGGCTTCTGCGACGTGTTCGCGCTGTCCAGATAGACCAGCGGGAACCCGTCCGCGAGCTCACGGGTCAGGATCGGGAAGTCTGCCCGGATCAGCTCAAGCCCGTCCAGCAGACCAGGCAGCGCCCGGTCCGCGGGAAGAGACGTCTGTGCCGAGTTCACTACGCGGGTGCACCGGCCTTGATGTACTTGTCGTAACCCTCTGCCTCGAGCTGCTCGGCCAGCTCCGGGCCGCCCTGTTCGGCGATTCTGCCGTTGACGAACACGTGCACGAAGTCGGGGGTGATGTAACGCAGGATGCGGGTGTAGTGCGTGATCAGGAGTACGCCGCGGTCACCTTGCTCACGGAACCTGTTCACGCCTTCGGACACGATCTTGAGCGCGTCGATGTCGAGGCCGGAGTCAGTCTCGTCAAGCACGGCGACCTTCGGGTTCAACAGCTCGAGCTGAACAATCTCGTGACGCTTCTTCTCACCACCGGAGAAGCCCTCGTTCACCGAGCGGCTGGCGAACTCCGAGTCCATGTTGACCCGTTCCATGGCGGTCTTGACGTCCTTGGCCCAGGTGCGCAGCTTGGGCGCCTCGCCGTCGATCGCGGTCTTGGCGGTCCGCAGGAAGTTCGACACCGAGACTCCAGGAACCTCGACTGGATACTGCATCGCGAGGAACAGGCCGGCGCGCGCGCGGGCGTCGACCGACATCGTCAGGACGTCCTCACCGCCGAGAGTGACCGAACCTTTGGTGACCTTGTACTTCGGGTGGCCGGCGATGGAGTAGGCCAGCGTCGACTTGCCCGAACCGTTGGGGCCCATGATTGCGTGGGTCTCGCCGGGCTTGATGATCAGGTTGACGCCCTTGAGGATTTCCTTCGGGCCGTCCTCCGTATCGACGCTGACGTGCAGGTCGCGGATTTCCAGGGTGGTCATCTTGTCTCCGTATCAGTGCTTGAAATCATGGTAAGTGTGTGGAACCCACGTCGACGAGGACGTCGTCGCCCTCGACCTTGACGGGGTAGATGGCGACGGGCTCGGTGGCCGGGAAGCTGGTGGGTTTGCCGGTGCGCAAGTCGAAGCGCGAGCCGTGCAGCCAGCACTCGATCTCGCAGCCTTCGACGTCACCCTCGGACAACGCGATCGCGGCATGCGAGCACTCGTTGTAGATGGCGTACCACTCCTCGTCGCTGTTCACGATCGCGACGTCGATGCCGCCCACCTCGACGGCCAACGAACTGCCGGACTCGACATCAGCAACGGAGCATGCACGAACAAAGCTCATCAGGAGACCGCCACGGGGTTGGCCCCGACGTTCTTCTCGAGCTCGGCCTCGACGGTGCTCAGCAGGCCCGCCTCGATCTCGGGAACACCGATCTTGCG
>Ga0136633_1002152_pt1 | contig 13808 bp, 11 predicted proteins | sample AntDrymeUQ832206_2_FD_105494 | JGI IMG/M metagenome (GOLD analysis project Ga0136633, IMG submission 105494) | Polar desert sand microbial communities from Dry Valleys, Antarctica - metaG UQ83 (22.06) | ecosystem: Environmental > Terrestrial > Soil > Desert | place: Antarctica: Dry Valley... | reverse complement strand
GCCGGCGCCTGCACCGCGTCAACGTCAACCAGCCGATCCTGCGTGGGCGATGTCATGCCCGCATCCTCTTAAACCGGTCGGACGCCACGCCGCCGAGCGGATTAGTGACCCACGCTCCTAGTGGCCCATCCTGCAGGACGGACCACTAGCAGTCCGGTCGTTCGGTTGGCGAAGAGCGATCGCCATGCGGGCAGCGGCCGCCGCAACGCGCCGTGCACCGCGTCCGCGCCCGCCGGTAGAGACCGGCCCCATGCTTCGCGAGATCAAGAACGGCGCGCTCGTCCGCCAGCGGCTCACGCCGCTGGGCTGGCGCTGGCGCTTCGAACAGGCCGGCGCAGGCCGCGGGCCGCAGTGGTCCACGCGGCGCCTGCGCGCGATCGGCATGGCGCAGGCCCAGCGGCCGGTACTGATCGCGCACGTGCAGCGACGGCGCACGTGGATGTTCGAGCAGCGCTTCTACGCAGAGGACGACGGGCTGTCGCCCGACGACGTGCTGGCGCTCGTGCGCGAGCGAGAGCGCCGAGCGCAGCGCCGGCTGCAGCGCGCGCACGCGACGCTCGCCCAGGACGGCGGCGAGCTCGCGACGCGCCGCGAGCGGATCTCCGCCGACGTGCGCCGCGCCGTCTTCGAGCGCGACGGCGGGCGCTGCGTGCACTGCGGCTCGAGCTTCGACATCCAGTTCGACCACGTCATCCCGTTCAGCCTCGGCGGGGCGGCGACGGCGGAGAACCTGCAGGTGCTGTGCTCGCAGTGCAACAAACGCAAAGGTGACTCGTTGGGTTAGACGCGGGCGTGACGAATGCCGACGCGCCACGTAGTGTCCACACCAAGAGCTACAGGGAGGCACGGATGACCACGATGCTGCGCAGGACCGACAACCCCTCGTGCGCCCGGGTGCGGCTGCGCCTCGCGCTCGCGACGAGCCTGCTCGCGCTCCTCGCCGTGTCGCTGCCATCGCCGGCGGCGGCGCAGAAGCGCCGGCCGTCGGCGCTGCCGGCCTTCAACTCCTGCACGTCGCTGGTGAGCTACGCGCGGCGCAACGCGCGGCGCACGGGGGGCGTCACGGGCGTGCAGACGCGCGCCGGCGCGATATCGCCGCAGGTGCTCACTTCGCCGGCTCCGGTCGCGATGGACACGGCGTCGACCACGACGCCGGGGGCGCCCGTACCCACGGCGGCCGCGCCACCGGCCGCGCCACCGGCCGCCACCGGTGGCGAGGCGAAGTCCGGGCCCTCCTTCTCGTCGACGAACGTGCAGGAGGCGGGCGTCGACGAGCCCGACATCGTCAAGACCGACGGCCGGCGCGTGTTCGCCGTCGCCGACGGGCGGCTGAACGCGCTCGACGTCACGGGCGGCGCGCCGAAGCTCGTCGGCACCCTGGACCTCGGGACGACCGGCGGCCACCAGCTGCTGCTGCGCGGTGAGCGCCTGCTCGTGATGACGACGTCCTACGGCGGCGGCGGCATCGTCGCCGACGCCATCGCCTCCAGCAGCCCGTCCACGACGACCGTGGTCCTCAGCGAGATCGACGTCTCGAACCCGGCCGCGATGACCGTTCGGCGCACGATGCAGCTCGACGGCCGGCTCGTCGACGCTCGCCTGCACGGCGCCACGGCGCGCGTCGTGGTCGCGTCTTCGCCCACCGCGATCCCGCCGGGGGCGATCTCGACGACGACCGCGCGGCGCTACGTCCCGCGCACGATCCTTCGCAGCAAGCTCTCCGGGCGCACGTTCCGCCGCTCGGTCGTGCCCTGCGACGACGTGCGCCACCCGCGCTCGTTCTCGGGCCTGGATCTGCTGACGGTCCTGACGATCGACCTCGACAAGGGCCTGTTCGACGTCGATCGCGACGCGATCATGGCCGGTGCGCAGACGGTCTACGGCTCGCCGACCGCGCTCTACGTCGCCAGCCAGCGCTACGTCCGCGCGCTCGAGGCCGGCCGCGCGCTGCCGGAATCGATGCGCACCGAGATCCACCGCTTCGATGCGTCGAAGGCGGGGGAGACGTCGTACTCGGGCTCCGGCCAGGTCACTGGCTACGTGCTCAACCAGTACTCCCTGTCGGAGCACGACGGCGCACTGCGCGTCGCGTCGACCGAGGAGCCGCAGTGGTTTGAGGGCAACCTCTCGCGCGACAGCGAAAGCTACGTGACGGTGCTCGAGACGGGCGGCGCGAGGCTCCTGGCACTCGGCCGTGCCGGTGGCCTGGGCAAGGGCGAGCGCATCTACGCGGTGCGCTTCGTCGGCGACAAGGGTTACGTCGTGACGTTCCGCCAGGTTGATCCGCTCTACACGCTCGACCTCTCCGACAAGAGCAACCCGAAGGTCCTGGGCGAGCTGAAGATCCTCGGCTACTCGGCCTACCTGCACCCGGTCTCCGACGACCTGCTGCTCGGCGTCGGCCAGGACGCCACGGAGGCCGGCCGGCGGCTCGGCTCGCAGGTGTCGCTGTTCGACGTCTCGAACCTGCGCGCGCCGGTGCGCCGGGCACAGGCCTCGCTCGGATCGAACTCCACCACGAGCGCGGAGTTCGATCCGCACGCCTTCCTGTACTGGAACCCCACGAAGCTCGCCGTGATCCCGCTGCGGGTGTACGGCGTGGGGGACCCCGCCCAGTTCTTCAACGGCGCGATCGGCCTGCGCGTCGCGACGACGAGCCTCGGCGAGGTCGGGCGGGTGACGCATCCCCGCAAGCCGGACCAGGCGACGTACTCGCCGGAGATCGCGCGCTCGCTCGTGATCGGCGACAAGCTCTACACGCTCTCCTACGCCGGTCTTGCGGCCAGCCGCCTCGACACGCTCGCGCCGCTGGCGTTCAGCGCCTTTCCCGACGCGCCGCGCCGCCCGCCGCCGCCGCCGGTGCTGCTGCCGGGGGGGCCGGGGGGGCCGGGGGTGCCGCCGCCGATGCCCTGACCCGGGCGCGGACGATCGCCCCAAGGGGCCCCAAGCAGCCTGAGGGCGGCGGGCGCGACGGGTCGTCGGGTCCACCCGCCACCATGCAAGGGTGCCCCTGACGATCGTCACCGGTCCCGCCAACGCCGAGAAGGCGCGTGTCGTGCTCGACGGCTACCGCGCGGCGCTCAAACGCGGCGAGGCTCCGATCCTCGTCGTGCCGACGCTTCCCGACGTCGAGCGCTACCGCGACGAGCTCGCGGCGGGCGGCGTCGTCTTCGGCGCGCATGTCGTCCGCTTCACCTGGCTGATCGACGAGATCGCCTCACGCGGCGGCGTGCGCGGACGGCCTCTGGCGGACCTCGCCCGCGAGCGCGTCGCCGCCGCGGCGATCGCCGCAACCCCGCTGCGGGCGCTCGCCCCGTCGGCGGCGACGGACGGCTTCGCGGATGCGCTGCTGCGGCTCGTCGACGAGCTCGAGGAGCTGCGCGTCATGCCGCAGCGCCTGACCCAGGCGCTGCGTGCGTGGGCCGGCGAGGACGCCGGCCGGCGTGCCTACGCCGACGAGATCGGCGGCCTGTACGCCGCCTACCGGCGCCGGCTCGAGCGCCTGGGGCGACGCGACAAGCCGCTGCACGCCGCCGCCGCGCTCGACGTCGTGCGTCAGGACCCGGACGCCTGGGGCGCCACGCCGGTCTACTTCTACGGCTTCGACGACCTCTCGGCGCTGCAGCGCGACGCCGTCGAGACGCTCGCGGCGACCGGCGCCGAGGTGACGCTCTCGCTCGCCTACGAGCAGGGGCGGCTGGCGTTCTCCGGGCGCGCCACGACGTTCCACGAGCTCTTGCACGGCGACGTGCGGCACACGCCGCTGAAGGCCCGCGAGGAGCACTACGCGCCCGCGGCGCGGTCTGCGCTGCACCACCTCGAGCGCCGGCTGTTCGAGCCGCCGCCGCCGCGGCTGTTCGAGCTCGACGAGATCGAGGCGGGGGAGGCCGTGACGCTGCTGCAGGGCGGCGGCGAGCGCGCCGAGCTCGAGCTCGTGGCGGCGGAGATCGCGCGCCTGACCGGCGAGCAGGGGCTTGCGCCGGACGAGATCGCCGTCGTGGTGCGCGAGCCGGCTGCCGTGGCGCCGCTGCTGCTGGAGGTCTTCGGCGCGCTCGGCGTGCCCGTCGCGATCGACCGTCAGGTGGCGTTCGGCCATACCGCGCTCGGGCGCGGGCTCGTCGCGCTGCTGCGCTGCGCGCTGCTGGACGCGAGCGCCGAGGACCTGCTCGCATGGCTGCGCACCCCCGGCCTGCTGCGGCGCCCGGAACTTGCCGACGCGCTCGAGGTCGCCGCCCGTCAGGCCGGCGCGCGCACGGCGGCGCAGGCACGCGCACTGTGGGAGGCCGCCAACTGGAGCCTCGACGCCCTCGACCGCGTCGCCCAAGCCCACCGCCGCGGCCCCGCCGAGCTGCTCGCGCGCCTCGCGGACGAGCTCGCGGCGTTGTTCGCGGCCCCGCGCCGGCGCGCGGCCGAGGTGCTGACGGGGCCGGCGGCGCAGGACGCCGACGTGCTCGTCGCCGGACGCCGCGCGCTCGACGAGCTCGCGTCGGTCGCCGCCCTCGACGCCTCACTGGCCCCCGAGCCCGCGCAGCTCGCGACGCTGCTCGAGCAGCTCGAAGTCCGCGGCGGCACGCGGCCGGCGGCGGGCCGCGTCACCGTCAGCGGGCCACTGGCGCTGCGAGCGCGGCGCGTGCGGGCGCTGTTTCTGTGCGGGCTGCAGGAGGGCGTCTTTCCGGCCGTGCCGCAGCCTGAGCCGTTCTTCGGCGACGCCGAGCGCGCGCAGATCGCGAGCGCGTCGGGCCTGCGCCTGCGCCGCCGCGACGACCTCGGCGCCGAGCGCTACCTGTTCTATGCGACGGTCTCGCGGCCCGAGGAGCGCCTGTACCTCTCCTGGCACGAGGCGGGCGACGACGGCGAGCAGGCCGTGCCGTCGTTCTTCATCTCCGACGTCTGCGACCTCTTCGGGCCTGCCCTCTCAGACGAGCGGCAGATGCGCACGCTCGGCGAGGTCGGCTGGCCGGGGGCGCCGCCGACCGTGCGCGAGGGGCTGCGCTCCGCGGCCGCGGCCGGCCCGCGCCACAGCGAAGCGCCGATCGCCGCGCTGTCGGATGAAGCGCTGCTCGGCGAGTTGCGCGTGCGCACGACGTGGTCGGCGTCGGCGATCGAGCTGTGGGCCGGCTGCCCGGTGAAGTGGTTCGTCGAGCGGCGGCTGACGCCGGAGGGCCTGACGCCGGACCCCGAGCTCATGCTGCGCGGCCAGCTCGCGCACCTCGTGCTCGAGTCGACGCTGCGCGGCCTGCGCGAGCAGACCGGCAGCGCGCGGCTGGACTGCGGGTCGCTGCCGCTGGCCCGCGAGCTGGCGATCGCGGCGCTCGACCGCCTGCGGGACGAGCCGCGGCTGGAGATGTCGCGCGACCCGCGCCGCCAGCGCGCGCTCGCGCACCGCCTGCGCGCGGACCTGCTGCGCTACCTCGAGCACGCCGCCGGCGACGGCTCCGAGCTCGTCCCCGACCGGCTGGAGGTCGTCTTCGGCGGCGGCGGCGACGGCCATCCGGCGCTCGAGCTCGATGACGGCGTGCGCATCGGGGGCCGCATCGACCGGATCGACACCGGGCCCGGCGGCGAGGCGATCGTCTACGACTACAAGGGCCGCAACGCCCCCGACGCGGCGAGCTGGCGCCGCGATCGCAAGTACCAGATCGCGCTGTACATCGTCGCGGCGCGCGACGTGCTCGAGCTCGATCCGGTCGGCGGGCTGTACCAGCCGCTGGGCGCGAAGGATCAGCGCCCGCGCGGCCTCGTGCTCGACGACGCCGACCCGGGCCTGGACACGGTCTCGACCGACCGCCGCGACCGCGAGAGCTTCGATGCGATCGTCGACGGCGTGCTCGAGGACGTCGTGTGCGCGGTCGGCGAGCTGCGCGCCGGCGCGCTGGCGCCCCGGCCGCACAGCTGCGGCTGGAACGGCGCCGGCTGCACGTACCCCTCGATCTGCCGCTGCTCGGCCGCATGAGCGCCCTGCTGGGACCGGGCGGCCGGCCGTTCACCGACGAGCAGTCGACGGCGATCCGCGCGCGCGACGGCTCGCTGCTGCTGGAGGCCAACGCCGGCAGCGGCAAGACGTCGGTGCTCGTCGAGCGCTTCGTGCGCTCCGTGCTCGACGACGCCATCAAGCCGCAGAAGATCCTCGCGATCACCTTCACCGAGCGCGCTGCCGGCGAGCTGCGCGCGCGGGTGCGCGAGCGCTTTGTCGAGCTCAACCATCGTGACGAGGCACGCGACACCGAGACGGCCTGGGTGTCGACGATCCACGGCTTCTGCGCGCGGGTGCTGCGCGCCCACGCGATCAGCGCGGGCCTCGATCCGGCCTTCGACGTGCTCGACGAGGCGACCTCGCGCACGCTGCGCGACCACGCCTGGGACCGGGCGCTCGGCGAGCTGCTCGACGGCGAGCACGGCGCCGCGGCGCTGGACCTCGTCGCCGCCTACGACACCGACCGCCTGCGCAGGATGATCGCCGGCGCCCACGATGCCCTGCGCAGCGCGGGCCAGACGTGCCCGCGGCTGCCGGCGCTGCCGTCTGCCGCCGACCCGCGGACGTTGCGCGCGGCGCTCGAGGCGAGCGCCGCGACCGCGGCCGCCGAGCTCGCGGGCGCCGGCGACGGCAAGCTCGTCGGCAAGGCGCGGGCGAAGGTCGAGCGCTGCGTCGAGCTGCTGCGCGCGGCGGCGCAGGCACCCGCGCCGGGCGTCCTCGGCGCCCTGTGCTTCGGGGCCGGCGCCAACGCGCTGCGAACCGCCGCCTGCGAGGGCTACAACAGCGCGCTCGAGGCCTATGCGAGCGCCTGCCGCGACAGCGCCGCCGCCGCCGCCGTCGCCCTGCTGGACGAGCTGCTGGGCCGCTACGCGACGGCCTATGCCGACGTCAAGCGCGCCCGCGCCGGCCTGGACTTCGACGACCTCGAGCTCTTTGCGCGCGACCTGCTGCTGCGCGAGCCCGCGCTGCGGCGCTCCTACGCCGAGCGCTTCGAGCGCGTGATGGTCGACGAGTTCCAGGACTCCAACTCGCGCCAGCTCGCCCTCTTCGAGGCGCTCGAGCGCGACGACCTGTTCGTCGTCGGCGACGAGCAGCAGTCCATCTACGGCTTTCGCAACGCCGACGTCGACATCTTCCGCGGCCGGCGCGCCGCGCTGGCGGGGCGCGGCCGCGTCGCCACGCTGGCGACGAACTTCCGCAGCCGCGGGCAGATCCTCGACACGATCAACGCCGCCTTCTCGCCGCGTCTGGGGGAAGGCTTCGTCGCGCTGCGCGAGGGCCGCGAGCACGCCGCCGCGCCGGGCCCGCTCGTCGAGCTGCTGCTCACCGGCCAGGCCGGCTGGGACGCCGAGGGCGAGGACGCGATCGACCTCGGCGAGCTGCCGCGCGCCGCCCCCTGGCGCCACGCGGAGGCGAGGCTGCTCGCCCAGCGCCTGCGCGAGCTCGTCGACGCCGGCGACGCTGTCGCCGAGGACATCGTCGTGCTGCTGCGCGGGCTCGGCGATCTGCCGGCCTACGAGCGCGCGCTCGAGGACCAGGGGCTGCTGACGCTGTCGGTCGGCGGTCGCGGCTACTGGGGCCGCCAGGTCGTGCGCGACCTCTGCGCATGGCTCGCGGCGCTCGCCAACCCGCGCGACGAGACGGCGCTCTACGGCGTGCTGGCGTCGCCGCTGGCCGGCCTGTCCTCCGACGCGCTCGCGCACATCGCCCGCGCCGGGCGCGGCAACGCCTGGCGCGTGATCGAGCAGGCGTTCGGCGACGCGGGCGGCGCCGGCGAGCTCGCCGGGCGCCTGCGCCACGAGGACCGCGAGCGGCTGCGGGTCTTCGCCGCGCGCTTCGCCGCCGAGCGCGAGCTCGCGCCGCGGCTGGGGCTCGACGAGCTGCTGCGGCGCGTCGTCGACACGACGGGCTATGACCTGCACGTGCTGTCGCTGTCCGGCGGCCCGCGGCGGCTGGCCAACGTCCACAAGCTCCTGCGGCTCGCCGCCGCGTATGAGCGCGACCACGGCCGCGACGTGCGCGGGCTCGCGGACCTCGCGACCGCCGAGCTCGAGGCCGAGGCGCGCGAGACCGACGCGCCGGTCGAGCTCGGCGACGTCAAGGCCGTGCGCCTGATGTCGATCCATGCGGCCAAGGGCCTGGAGTTCGGGACGGTCTGCGTTGCCGACCTCGGCCGCAGGCGGCCCTCCGACGACGACGACCTGCTTGTCGCGGGCGACGAGGTCGGCCTACGACTCGTCGGGCTCGACGGCTCGAGCGAGACGGCGCTCGCCTACGACCGCCTGCGCGACCGGGCGCGGGAGCGCTCGGCGCGCGAGGAGGAGCGCGTGCTGTACGTCGCGGCGACGCGTGCCCGCGAGCGGCTGATCCTCAGCGGCGGGGTGATGCTCGAGCCGTGGCCGAAGGAAGGTGCGGGCGCGCCACCGCTGTCCTGGCTCGGGCCGGCCCTGCTGGGCGGAGACCTCGCGCGCCTGCCGACGCCCGAGGAGCCCGCTCGCGACATCGTCTGGAGCGACGGCGAGCACACGGCGCAGCTGCGCTGCGAGCTCAACACGCCCGCGACCGTGGGCCGGGTGCTGCGCACCGCCTCGCTGGCCCCGGCCGGCGCGACGCTCCCGGTCGCGCCACCGCAGCCGTCGCTGCCCGCACAGCCGCCGCCCCGCGCGCCGGCCCCCGCGCCTCGCACGCTGTCGTACTCCTCGCTGGCGGCGTGGGAGCGCTGCGGCTACCGCTTCTACCTCACGAAGCTGCTGCGCCTGCCCGAGGAGCGGGTCCTGCGCGTCGCGGCGGCAGCCGCCGCACCGGGGCTCGACCCGCGCGTGCGCGGCACGCTCGTGCACGCGCTGCTCGAGCAGCCGGGCGCGGCTGCCGGGCGCGTCGCGGGCGTCGCGGCCGCCCTCGGGGTCGCCCTGACCGACGCCGAGGAGGCCGACGTCGCGCGGCTCACCGACGCCTTCGCGCAGTCGCCGCTGGCCGCACGCGTCGAGCGCGCGCCGACGGTGCATCGCGAGCACGCATTCGCGGTCGGCCTCGGCGAGACGCTGCTGACGGGCATCGTGGACGTGCTCGCGATCGAGCGTGGCGGCGGGCGGCTGGTCGTCGACTACAAGACCGACGCGCTCGCCGACGACGTCGATCTCGGGGTCTTCGTCGAGCAGCACTACGGCGTCCAGCGCCGCGTCTACGCGCTCGCCGCGCTGCGCGGCGGAGCCGCCCGCGTGGAGGTCGCCTACGCGTTCCTCGAGCGCCCGGACAAGCCGGTCGCGCGCCGCTTCGACGCCGCCGACGCCGACCGCCTGGACGCCGAGCTGCTGGCGCTCGCCGACGGCCTGCTGGCGGGCGAGTACCCCGTGACCGACCGGCCGCATCGCGAGCTGTGCGAGAGCTGTCCGGGCCGGCAGGCGCTGTGCTCGCACCCCGAGGAGCTGACGCTCGCCGAGCGCCCGCCTGCGGAACTGAAATTCCGCCAATGACCCGGCGCTCGTCGTTAGTGTGGCGCGCGTGAACCGCGTGGCGATCCCGATCGCGCCTTCCGTCGGCCTGAGCGTCGCCACGAGCGGGACCGCCGCGCTCGGCGCCGCGGGCGTCCTCAGCGCCTCGTTCGTCGGCCTGCCGACGTGCATGCTCGCCACGACGACGGGTGTGCCGTGCCCCTTCTGCGGCCTGACGCACGGTGTCGCCGAGCTCGGTGCCGGCCATCTCGCGACGGCCGTCGCGTTGCATCCGCTTGCGCCGCTGGCCGCGCTGCTCGCCCTGACCGTGCCGGTGGCGCTGCTGCGCCGGCGCGCGCTGACCGTACCGCCGGCCGCGCTGTGGTCGCTGCTGGCGATCGTCCTGCTGACCTGGATCGTGAGGCTGAGCGCATGAGCGACGACAAGGACAACCCATTCGGACAGAAGCCGCCCGACAACCCATTCGGCGCCCCGCCCGGCGGCGATCCGTTTGGCGGCAGCTCGTCGTCCGGCGAATACGGCGCGACGCCACCGCCGGCGCCGGCGTCCGGGGACGCTTGGCGCGGGCCGGCGGCACCGGGCGGGCCGCCGTCCGGCGGCGGTCCCGCCCCGCGCGCCGAAGGCGCGATCACGTCGCTCGTGCTCGGCATCGTCGGCCTCGTCGTCTGCCCGCTGTGCGCGCCGTTCGCCTGGGTCATGGGCAGCAAGGCCGAGAAGGCCGTGGACGCCTCCGGCGGGCACCTGTCGGGCCGCGGGGAGGCAACCGCCGGCAAGATCCTCGGCATCATCACCTGCGCGCTGTACGCCCTCGGGATCGTCCTGCTCATCGCGCTGATCGCGGTCGGGGCGGGCATCACCTCCACGAGCCCCTGAGCGCGTCCGTCAGGCCGGGCGCTCCTTCTCGAGCTCGGCGTTGAGCTCGGCCCCGAACAGAAACGCGAGGTTCGACAGGTACAGCCACAGCAGCAGGATCACGGCCCCGGCGAAGGCACCGTACGTCGCGCCGTACTTGCCGAAGTTCGACACGTAGAAGAAGAAGCCGGCCGACGCGAGCAGCCAGATCACCATGCCCGCGCTCGCGCCCGGCGAGATCCAGCGCAGCCGGCGCGGCCGGATGTTCGGCGCGAACGCGTAGGCGAGCGCGTAGATCGCCAGCACCGCGGCGATCGCGACCAGCCAGCGCGCGACGCGCCAGATCGCGACGGCCGTGTCGCCGAGGCCGATGACGCCGAAGAGGTCGTGCGCGAGCCCGCCGCCGAGAAAGACCGAGAACAGCGCGACGAGTGCGAGCGTGATGACGACGAGCGTCCACCCGATGTCGGCGAGCTTGTGGCGCACGAACCCGCGCGTCTCCTCGGCGCCATAGACGACGTTCAGCGCGCGCCCGGCGCCGCCGAACGCGCCCGCGGCGCCGTAGATCGCGACCACGATGCCGAGTGCCAGCGCGAAGCTGACCGCGCCGCCCGCGTTCTCGACGGTCGCCGACAGCGACGCCTCGAGCGCCTCGGCCGCCTCGGCGGGGGCCCCGTTCTCGCGCGCATAGCTCACGGCCTCGGTGACGAGCGACTGGTCGCCGAGCAGCCCGAGCAGGGCGACCCCGACGAGCAGCGCCGGAAACAGCGACATCATCACGAAGTACGTGAGCGCGGCCGCATGGTCGGTCATGTGGTCGGCCTGAAAGCGCTGAAAGACGCGCTTGGCGGTGGCGACCATGCCAGCAGCCTGCCCCGGGCTCCGGGTCGGCAATCGACCCTGGCTCTACTTGGCGTCGCGAGCGCTCGGAAGCAGCGCGTGACCGTCGAGCACCGCGTGCGCCAGCTCGATCACGCGGCGGTTGGAGCGCCGCGCCTGCTGGCGAAGAAGGTCGAACGCCTCGCGCTCGTCGATGCCGTGGCGCTCCATCAGGATGCCCTTCGCCCGCTCGATCGTCCCGCGGCGCTCGAGCGCGCTCTCGAGCTGCTCGACCTGCTCGGTCAGCCGCGCGGTCTCGTTGTGGCGGCGCAGCGCGAGCTCGATCGCGCCCTCGACCTCGTCGAGGAAGCGCAGCCTGGCGAAGGCGTAGATTCCGCGCGCGGCGGCGCTGGAGACGAAGCCGGGCTCGTGGCCGCCGACGAGCGCGATGATCGGCCCGCGCGCGTACTCGCTCATCTCGTCGATCAGGCCGAGCGCATGCTCGTCGTCGTCGTCGACGACGACGATCGACAGGTCGGGGTCCTCGCGCGCGATCAGGTCGCCCGCCCTTGCGGCGTTCGTGGCGTGGCTGACCACGGTGTGACCGAGCGCCTCGAGGATCTTGTCCGTCGCCCGCAACGTCGACTCGTCCTCGTCCGCCGTGAGGATGCGAAGCCCTGTGACTGCTGGTTCATCGGCCATGTCGCGGGGCTTCCCTCTGTAGGCGTGGAGCCTGCCGTGGTCGGGTATCATGCACTACGCGCAGCCCAGTTTCCTGCCGCGCGATGCCAGCGCCCGAGCCCTCCGGCGCCCCGAAGCATCTGCCCGGAGGTTTGTCGTGGACGCTGACCCTGGAGCCGTATCGCCTGTATCCCGCCGCTGCGCCATCACACTGGCCGCGCCGTGCGCATGAAGGCGCCGATGGAAGACGCCGGTCGTGGCGCCGAGCGCACGCGCGAGGATCGCGAGCTCTTTGCGCGCTATCACGACAAGGGCGACGCGCTGGCGCGCGAGCAGCTCGTGGACCGCTTTCTCCCGCTGGCCCGCCAGCTTGCGCGGCGCTACCAGCGCGCCGGTGAGCCGCTGGACGACCTCATGCAGGTCGCCTCGATGGGGCTCATCAAGGCGATCGACCGCTTCGACCCCGAGCGCGAGATCGCGTTCTCGTCCTACGCGGTGCCGACGATCCTGGGGGAGATCAAGCGCCACTTCCGCGATCGCACGTGGGCGGTGCGCGTGCCGCGCGACCTGCAGGAGCTCACGCTGAAGGTCGACCGCGCCGTCGGCACGCTGTCGGAGGACCTGCGTCGCCAGCCGTCGGTCGCGGAGATCGCGGAGTCCGTCGGCGCCGACGAGGAGCAGGTCCTCGAGGCGCTGCAGGCGGGCGGCGCGTATCGCGCGATCTCGATCGACGCGCCGCGCGGCGCCTCCGGCGACGACGACGGGGGCACGCTCGGCGACTCGGTCGGCTTCGACGAGGACGGCTTCGAGCGCGCCGAGGACCGAGCGACGCTCGCGAACCTGCTCACGACGATCACCCCGCGCGAGCGCGACGTCCTGCGGATGCGCTTCGAGGAGGACATGACGCAGGCGCAGATCGGCGCCGTGATCGGCGTCAGCCAGATGCAGGTCTCGCGCGTCATCCGACACGCGCTCGGCCGCCTGCGGTCCGCCGCCGGCTCGGACGCCGGCACCGACACGGACGCCGGCGACGGCACGATCACGCGATAGAGGTTTTGGAAGGCCGGGCCGCCGGGCAGTGACGCGCCCCATGACACCTCCAGCAGCTCTTCTGGACATCGACGGCACGCTGATCGACTCCAACTACCAGCACGCGCTCGCGTGGTACCGGGCGTTTCGCCTGCACGGCCTCGTGATCCCCGTGTGGCGCTGTCATCGCGCGATCGGCATGGGCGGCGACCACCTCGTCGCCCATCTCGCCGGCGAGGGCTTCGCGCGCGAGCACGGCGAGACCATCAGCATTCAGGAGCATGCGCTCTACGCCCAGCTGATCGCCGAGACGCAGCCGTTCGCGGATGCGCGCGGGCTGATCGAGGACCTGAAAGGGCGCGGCTGCACGGTCGTGCTCGCGTCCTCGGCGAAGTCCGAGGAGACGCAGCACTACCTCGACCTGCTCGATGCGCGGGCGCTGGTCGACGGCTGGACGGATGCCGGCAGCGTCGACGCGACGAAGCCCTCGCCGGACCTCATCGAGGCGGCGGTCGAGATCGCCGGCGGCGGCAAGGCGGTGCTGATCGGCGACTCGACGTGGGACTGCGAGTCCGCGAAGGCCGCGAAGGTGCAGACGATCTGCGTGCGCACCGGCGGCTTCGGCGACGACGAGCTGCTCGACGCGGGTGCCCTGGCCGTGTACGAGTCGCTGACGGAGCTGCGCGAGAAGCTCGACGAGACGCCGTTTGGCAAGTAACCGGCAGGCGTGCCCACCTCGCCCGCCGGGTAGGCGATCAGCATCCGACGGAGGAGATGCACCATGCCGACCCTTGACCTCGTCGCACCGCCGCAGTTGAAGGTCCCGAACCCCAGCGAGCCCGCCGGGCCGATCGTGCCGGACGCGCCGTCGGTGCCGTCCGACCCCGTGCCGACGCCCGACACCGCACCCCCCGGCGAGCCGATGCCGCCGAGCGTGCCAGGGCCCGACCCCGATCGCAGCGTGCCGATCGATCCACCGGGTGCGCCGCAGACGATCTAGG
>Ga0136633_1002151_pt1 | contig 13816 bp, 9 predicted proteins | sample AntDrymeUQ832206_2_FD_105494 | JGI IMG/M metagenome (GOLD analysis project Ga0136633, IMG submission 105494) | Polar desert sand microbial communities from Dry Valleys, Antarctica - metaG UQ83 (22.06) | ecosystem: Environmental > Terrestrial > Soil > Desert | place: Antarctica: Dry Valley... | reverse complement strand
GTCAGTCGGGCCAGTCCTGGACCCAGGTCAGCTTGTAGGCGTCCGAGGACGTCGTCCAGCTCGGCGGATCCAGGATGCTCTGGCGGGATCCGAGCGGGGTTCAGTGCCACCTGATTGGCCCAGGCCTTGATGTCCGGCTCGGATCCGAAGGACGCTGCGGCCTGAGCGCCCAGGACGTTCATCCTCGCCCACTCGACCGGGGTATCCGCGAACGGCGTCGGTGGACACAGGCGGTTCTTCTCCGCGTCGTCTGTCCGCGTCGCTTCGACGTAGCCGGCCAGCGCCGCCCCGAAGCAGGGGAACCCCGTCCGGATCGCCTGCAGGGTGATTGCTGACGTCCCCCAGATCGGCACCAGCGGCGGGTACTTCAGCCCGGGTGCCGCGCAGTGCACCACGAGCGCGTCCTTGGCGACGGCGACCGATCCTTCGTCGAGGGCGAGTCGCCCCGGCTCCGCCTGCCGCAGATGGCCCAGGCGGACGACGTGCTCGATCGTGCGCAGCCGGTCGAGCTCCCAGGTGGCCAGCGTGGGCGTCTTCGTCATCGTTGGTGTGACGGACTCGTCGATGCGGAGCATGATCCCGGCTCGCTCAAGTCGAACGAACACGTCGTCCAACGAGGTCGCCGCTGCCGCTGCGCGCATCGTGTCGGCGACCATGCCCAGGAACACCACGGGATTCGGTTGGACGACCGCCCGGTTCAACATCCAAGGATCACGCGGTCTCACCCAGCAGATGGCGCCCGGGTCGACGTCTCGCGCGAGGAGCCAGATGCAGGCGTCCGTCGCGGTCTTGCCTGATCCGACCACGACGTACTGGCTCGGCGGCTCGGCCAGCCCGGCGAGGTCGTTGACGGGCACCACTCGGGCGCCGTCTGCCACCACGAACGGAGGCGGAGTCCACGCCGGGATGTCGGGTGCGAGGTATCGCGCGTCGACGATGCGGCAATGCTCTGGCAGGACGAACCGTTGACCGGAGATCCGCGAGACGACCTGACGATCCCCGCGGTAGTCGCAGTTGGCGAAGAACTCCACCTTGCCGGAGCGCAGCATCCGGTCGCTCAGGACGCGACCGTAGTAGGCGCAGATCTGAGCAACCGTTGCCCTTTCGTGCAGGCCGGACTCGGGGCCGTCGGTCTGCACGCGGTTGGCGCCCAGCAGCGTGGATGCGACGCCGTAGAAAACAGACGCCTGGTGCAGGCGGACGAAGGGGTAGGCGCCGAGCCAGTGACCGCCGACGCTGTCCTGCCGATCGACCAGAGCCACCCGGACGTCAGCATGGTCGATCAGGGCGTCGGTGAACGCCATCCCCATCGCCCCAGCGCCCACGACGAGGTAGTCGGCATCGATCATCCGTGTCACCGGCTCACCCCCTCACTGCGCCGCCCGCATCCAGGTCGATGCCCGCGCCGTTCCTGTAGTCTTGCGCGCGGTTCGCCGCCCCCTTAGCTCAGTCGGCAGAGCGTCTCCATGGTAAGGAGAAGGTCTACGGTTCGATTCCGTAAGGGGGCTCTGAAAGCCAGGGTTCACGCATGGCGGTGTAGCTCAGCCTGGTAGAGCAAGCGGCTCATAATCGCTGTGTCACCGGTTCAAGTCCGGTCACCGCTACACCTGCTACCTGCTGATTCGGGTAGCCTCGTTCGCGCACGTCACCACCCACTCCGAGAGCAGGCACGCACCCCATGGCAGCAACCGACGTTCGCCCGAAGATCACCATGGCCTGCCAGGAGTGCAAGAACCGCAACTACATCACCCGCAAGAACCGGCGCAACGACCCGGACCGGATGGACCTGAAGAAGTTCTGCCCGACCTGCCGGACGCACACGGGGCACCGCGAGACCCGATAGTCCGTACGACGTACGCGAGGCCGGTCCCGTAGGGGCCGGCCTTTCGGCTGTCCTGACCTCCCTTGCGGCTCCTCGCTCGAACCTGCACGCTGTGTGCACAAACCGGGCAGGAGGCGCGACGTGGCTGTGGCATCGGCGGCATCGGTGGAGCAGCGCGCGGACGGCCGGACCGAACGGGCGCGTCGTACCCGCACCGCGGTCGTCGACGCCCTGCTGGCGCTGCACGAGGAGGGTGATCTCACCCCCACAGCGCAGCGCGTCGCCGCCAAGGCCGGGGTCGCCCTCCGGACGGTGTACGGCCACTTCCGCGACCTCGAGACGCTGTACGCCGAGGCCGGGGAGCGCGAGCTGCACCGGCTGTACGCCGTCGCCGACGTCGTAGGAATAGACCTGCCGCTCGCCGACCGGATCGAGCTTTTCTGTCGTAGCCGGGCCCGGGTGCTGGAGTACCTGATGCCGGTCATGCGGGCGACCCGGCTGCGCGAGCCGTACTCACCGCAGCTGCTGCGCAACCGGGCTCGTTACATCTCGGCGGGCGACGCCGAGGTCAGGCGCGTGTTCGCCGTGGAACTCGCGCAGGCCGGCTCGTCGCAGGTCGCGCTCGTCGCCGCCCTGTACCTCGCGACGGGGGGCCCCGCCTGGGACGCCCTTCGTGGCGACCGCGAGCTGGACCCGGACGAGGCCCTGGCCGTCATGCGTCGTACCGTCGCCGCACTGCTCACCCCTGGAGGAACTGCGTGACCCTGACCGACACCGGCACGTCCCTCGGCCGTCGCGGGGAGCAGGTGCTCGACCGGTTGGGCGACCACCAGAGCCTGTTCTTCGAGGGCCGGTGGTTCGGCAGCGGTGAGCTCGCCGGGCGGGCCAGGCGGGCGGCTGCCGGGTTCGTCGACCTGGGCGTCAAACCCGGTGACCGGGTGGTCGTCTGCATGGCCAACTGCCCCGAGGTCAGCCTGACGTACGGCGCGCTGTGGCGGGCCGGCGCCGTGCCCACGCCGGTGCTCTTCCTGCTGACCGAGGACGAGATCCGCCACGTGGTCCAGGACTCGGGCGCGGTGGCGTGCGTGACCACGCCGGAGTTCCTGCCGAAGGTGCAGGCCGCCGCCGGGAGCCTTCCGGTCGTGGTCGTCGGGGAGCGCACGGAGGGCACGGTCCCGTGGGAGCAGCTCGAGTCGGGTGACGAGCTCGCTCTGGTCGACCGGAACGGGGACGACCTCGCCGCCCTGCTCTACACCGGCGGCACCACCGGCCGGTCCAAGGGAGTTGCCCTCAGCCACGCGTCGCTGGACGCGGCCGGCTATGCCGCCAACACCGCGGCCTACTCGCCTGGGCGCAACAGCATCCTGCTGCCGCTGCCGCTGGCTCACGCCTACGGGCTGCTCGTCAACGTGGCCAGCCTGCACTCCCGTGAGCCGGGACGTGCCGTGCTGATGCGCTGGTTCGACCCGGCCGGCTGGGTAGGCCTCGTGGAGGAGCACCGGCTGCAGACCAGCGCCTTGGTGCCGTCGATGATCCAGATGGTGCTCGCCCAGCCGCTGGAGGAGCACGACCTCACCTGCCTGGAACGCGTCAGCTCCGGCGCCGCGCCGCTGGCACCGGATGTGGCTGCGGAGTTCGAGCGACGGATCCCGGGGTGCGAGATCCGCGAGGGCTACGGCTGCACCGAGACCAGCGCACTGATCAGCGCGCAGCCCAGTGACGCACGGCGGATGGGTTCGGTCGGCAAGCCGGTGTCCGGCGTCGAGGTCCGCATCGTCGACGCGGACGGCGCCGTGCTCGGCGCGGATGAGGACGGCGAGATCTGCGTGCGCGGACCGGTCCTGATGACCGGCTACTGGAACAGCCAGGAGGCCACGGATCACGCCGTGCGGGACGGCTGGCTGCACACCGGCGACATCGGTCGCATAGATGCGGACGGCTACCTGTATGTGGTCGACCGGATCAAGGACCTCATCATCCGCGGCGGCTTCAACGTCTACCCGCGTGACGTCGAGGACGTCCTGCTGGCGCACCCGGCGGTGGTCGCAGCGGCTGTGGTCGGCAAGCCCGATGCCAAGCTCGGTGAGGAGGTGGTCGCCTTCATCCAGCTCGGCGGTGAAGCGACTGCGGACGAGCTGGTCGCCTACGCGCGCGAGCACCTCGGCGCCTACAAGTACCCGCGCGAGGTGCGGATCGTGGACTCCATCCCGCTGACCAGCGTGATGAAGCTTGACCGCAAGGCGCTGCGCGCGCAGCTCACCCAGGGCTGAGGTGCGGGTCCCGGTCCGGCTTGTCGCGCCTGCGCTTGCCCTTGTCGTTGTCATCGGCGTGGCAGCCGCGCTGCTGCACGACGACGCGACGCCGTACGACGCAGAGCAGGCGCTTGAGGAGTTCCGCGCCGAGCCGTCCGCATCGGCGGTTGCGTCCGCGCGCCCGTCGGTTGAAGCAACAAGCGCGGCAGTGTCCGTCGCCTCGATCGCTGCGCGGCCCACGGCGCGTCGAACCGGTCCCGCAGGGGTTGCTGCCGCGCCGGCAAGGCGACCGAGTGCGGCGCCATCGGCGCAGGAGCTCGAGCCCGGCGTGTACACCTACGCCACCAGCGGCCATGAGGAGGTCGATGCCCTGGGCGGCTCCCGCCACGACTACCCGGCGCAGACCACGGTCACCTACTTGCGTACAGCCTGCGGCCGCACCGACCGGTGGCAGCCGCTGCAGGAGCGGGTCAGCACGGACGACGTCTGCCGGACGGCTGCCGGGGCTGAGCTTCGACGCAGCGTGCAACGGCGGTCTTTCTTCGGCCAGACCGAGGAGCAGGTGCTGATCTGCCAGCCCGGGCTCGTGCTGGTCCCGACCGGCGCCCGCCCCGGTTCGACGACCCGCGGTGAGTGCCGCAGTGACGACACCGTTGCGGCGCTGACGTTCCGGTTCGTCGGCTTCGAGCGCGCGCTGGTAGGAGGCCGCAGCATCGAGGTCTTGCACCTGTCCACGGCTGGCCGACTGACCGGGTCCACCCGCGGCAGCACCTCGCGTGAGGGCTGGTTTACGCGCTCCGGCCTGCTCGTCCGGGTGCGGGCCACAACGGACAGCGTTCGCGACACCTCCGCCGGCACCGTGCGTTACACCGAGACGTACGAGCTGCGCCTGCAGTCTCTGGACCCGCAGCGCTGACTAGCGTCGACCCGTGACCACTGTGCCCCCCGCTGCCGTGACCGGGCTCGCCGAGCAACGTGCGTCCGCGCGCGCGGCCAAGGACTTCGCCGAGAGCGACCGGCTGCGCGACGAGATCTCCGCCCTCGGCTGGACGGTGCGGGACAGCGCGGACGGCTGGTCGTTGGCCGAGCGTCCGCCGTACGACGTCGTGCAGTCCGTGCGTGACCTGCCCGACCGCAGCGCCGATCCCGATGCCCGGCGGTGCACCGTCGGCATCCTGGTCGAGGGCTGGCCGGACGACCTGCGCACCTGCGTCGACGCGCTGCTCGAACACGTCCCAGACGATGTGGTTGTCCTGCTGCTGGAGAACGGTGTGACCGACGCCGGCGCGGCGGTGCATGAGCTGGCCAGGTCCCCGCAGGTCGAGGAGCTGCATGTCGAGCGAGCAGCCGGCTGGGCCGAGGCGAGGCAGGCCATGCTTCGCTGCGACACCGCGACCGTGCACGTGCTGCTCGACCCGTCGACCGTGCTCGAGGGCGACGCGTTGACCCCGCTGCTGGCCGCCTTCGACGACCCCGGCGTCGCCGGCGCCGGCTGGCGCGGGGTCAACGTCGCGGACGGCTGGACCGACTTCGTCGACGCCGGCCCCGGTGAGGTCGAGGCCTTGCTGGGCTACCTGTTCGCCGTACGGCGTTCTTCTGCTCTGCAGGTGCCCCTCCCGGTCAAGGCTCGGTTCTACCGCAATGCCGACATGGAGTGGTCCTACCTGCTGCGCGAGGCAGCGGTCGGTCGGCTGCTCGCGCTGGACCTGCCGGTGCGCCAGGATCGCCACCGCGGCTATCACGACAGCGACCCGGCCTACCGCGACAAGGAGAGCCGCAAGACCTACGACCGGTTCCTGCAGCGGTTCCGCGGGCGCGAAGACCTGCGGCTGTCGACGGTGCTCAAGTAGTCCGTTCGGACCCCCCAAAACGGGTCATGTACATCCAGGCGCGGCAACCGATCATGGTGATGTGGCAGTCCTGTCCTCACTGCGAAGGCGACGCGCACCCGAGTTGGGTGGGCGCCCGCGCGAGGCTGTCGTGCTCTCCGGTGGCGGGTCGCTCGGCGCGGCACAGATCGGTGCGCTGCGCGCCCTGCTCGAAGCAGGTGTGCGCCCTGACCTGTTCATCGGTTGCTCGGTGGGTGCTCTCAACGCTGCCGCCATCGCCATGGATCCGACGCTCCGGCGGCTCGACGAGATCGAGGAGATCTGGCGTGGGCTCGAGCGACGGCACGTGTTCGGCGGCAACCGTCGGCTGGTCGCGACCCACCTCATGCGCGGCGACGCCCACCTCTACGAGCCGGATGCGTTGCGGGCGCTGGTCCGTCGCACCGTCCCCCTCCGAGACCTGTCCGAGACGGTCGTGCCGTGCCACGTCGTGACGACGGATCTGCGCGACGGGAGCAGCTGCTGGTGGTCCGAGGGGGACCCGCTCTCGGTGCTGACCGCGAGTGCCTGTCTGCCCGCGGTCTTCCCGCCGGTCCCGCTCGGCGGCAGCCTGCACGTCGACGGCGGGGTGACCTGCCCGGTTCCGGTGGAGCGAGCCCTCGACCTCGGCGCGGTCCGCACCTGGGTGCTCGACGTCACCGGAGGGACGCTCGGTCGCCGCGACGAACGCATGACCGCCCTGGACGTGCTGCTGCTGTCGTTTGCCATCAGCCGGTCCGGTCTGGACACCAGGTCCATCGGTCGGCCGGGTCAGCGGATCGCCCGCCTGCCCAAGCTCGATCTCGACAAGCACGAACTGCGTGACTTCAGCAAGACGCCGATGCTGCTGCAGACCGGCTACGCGATGATGAAGGAGCTGGTCCGCGCCGAGCTCAGCGCGGTGCCGCTGCCTCGTCGCGCCAGCTGACCCGACGCGTCAGAGCCGGACGGGTTTCCCGGTCCGTACGCCGCGGAAGCGCCCGACGCCGCGCATCGCGGCGGGGGCCGGCAGGTCCGGCGAGGGCGTTGTCCGCAGCCCTCCGCCGAGCCGTTGTGGCGGTCGCGCTGGCTGCATCTGCAAGCGCAGCGCCAGTGCGGCGATCAACACGAACAGGATCGCAGCGGGGATCGCCTCGCGCCGGTCATCGCGCGGACCGCGTAGCGCGGCCGGCACAGCAGCGACGGGAGCCGCGGGCGCCGGCGCGGCGTTGAAGGCAGGTGCGGGGACCTGTGGCCCGACCGGCCCGGGCGCAGGTGCGAGGCCGGGCAACGGAGCAAGCGGGGGTACGACGGCAGGCGCGAACGGCGGCGTGAACGGCTGGCCGGGCTCAACGCCGGGAGGCGGGGCGAGGGCGGGGGGCGGCTGCGCGACAGAGCCGGACCCTGAGCTCTGCATGGTCACGGAGGCTGCTGTGGCCCGCTTGAACGTCACCGAGAACACCGACCCGGGGTCGGGGGTCAGCACGATGTCGAGCGCCCCGATGGCGAAGCCCGGCGGCAGCGTTGCGATGAGCTTGGCGGCCTTGACCTCGGTCTTGAGCATGACCACGCAGTCATGGGCTGGGGCGTTGTCGAGTCGACCGCCCTGCTCGGGCTGCCACCTGGCGACCGCGGGGCACACCCGCACCGCTGGCGTGCCCTGCACCTGGTCGATCTCCAGCGTCAGCAGGGTGGGGACGGCGCCGTCGTCGAGCGGGAGCCGCAAGGCGCTGACAGCGACCGGCCCGCTGGGGTCGCTGGCCACCCACGTGCCGCCTTCGGGCACCGGTGTCGGCGCTTCGATCGGGACGGGTGGGCCGAGCCGCGTGCGGGCCCAGTAGCCAGTGACCGGGTCACCGGGTGCGGCGTACGCCGGTGCCGCCTGCAGCCCGACCAGCGCGAGCACCAGGGCGGCTTGAAGCCTGCTCCGCCTCATGTCGCCACAGCTCCGCTCCGGTTGACCGCGCTCGGATCGCCGCCCAGGTAGGACCGCACCACGCGGTCATCGGTCAGCACCTCGTCCGGTGTGCCATCGGCGATGACGCGACCGAGCTCCAGCGCAACGAGGCGGTCGCACACCGAGGACAGCAGCGGCATGTCGTGCTCGATGACGAGCAGCGCGCAGCCGGTGTCGTCGCGCAGCCTGAGCAGCAGCGGGCCGAGGGCCTCGGTCTCGCGCTGCGCGATGCCCGACGACGGCTCGTCGAGCAGCAGCACGGAGGGGTCATGGGCAAGTGCCATGCCCAGGTCGACGATGCGGCGACTGCCGGTCGACAGCTCGCGCACCTGCTTGTCCCGGAAGGCGCCCAGGTTCAGCAGGTCCAGCAAATCGGCCACGGTATAGGCGACGTCGTCCTCGGCGGCTCGCGCGTCGGGCAGGAACAGCCCGCTCGCGATGTAGCTGCGCACCTCCAGGTGCCGTTCCAAGGCGACCGCGAGGTTCTCCGCGACGGTGAGGGAGCCAAAGATCCGGGCGTCCTGGAACGACCGGCCCATGCCGGCGCGGGCGCGACGATCAGGCGACCAGGACGTGACGTCGGTCCCGGCGAGGACGACGCGTCCGCCCGTCGGCTCCAGGTGTCCGGAGATCAGGTCGAACAGGGTGGTCTTGCCGGCACCGTTGGCCCCGATGAGGCCGACGACCTCGCCGGCGCGCACGCTCACGTCGACGTCGTTGACAGCCGCCACGCCACCGAACGACACCGACAGGGCGGTGGCCTCGAGCACCGTGCCCCCCATGTCGTGCACCGGGCTGTGCTCGCTCGGTGCGGAGACCGGCCCGCCTGCACCGGCCAGGAAGACCGATCGCAGGACGTCGTCGCGGCCGAGCAGATCGGCCGTGGGGCCGGAGAAGCGGACTTGCCCCTTCTCCATGAAGTACGCCCGCTCGGCCAGCGTGAGCGCGACGTTGACCGACTGCTCGACGATCACCACGGTCGTGCCCTGCGCGTGGATGGCGCGGACCATGTCGAGCAACAGCGAGACCACCGCCGGAGCCAGGCCGAGTGAGAGCTCGTCGATGAGCAGCAGCTTGGGTCGGGCGAGGAACGCCATCCCGAGAGCGAGCTGTTGCTGCTCACCGCCGGACAGCGACCCGGCAGCGGTGTCCCACCGCTCCTGCAGACGAGGGAAGCGGTCGAGGACATCGGCCGTGGCAGCGGCCAGTCGATCCTGGTCGTCGGTGTGCAGCCAGCCGGCGAGGCGGAAGTGCTCGGCAACCGTCAGTGTGGGGAAGGTGGCCTTGCCGCCGGGCATCTGCACGATGCCGAGCTGCGCGGTCTGCACCGCATCGGCATGGGTGATGTCGCGGCCGGCGTAGAAGATGGCGCCCCCGACCGGGTCGGTCAGACCGCTGACGGCGTTGAGCAGGGTCGACTTGCCTGCTCCGTTCGTCCCCAGCAGAGCGACGATCTCGCCCTCGCGGATCTCGATGTCGACGCCGAACAGGACCTGCACGCCGTCGTACGCGACGTCGAGGCCGCGCACCGTGAGCAGCGCCCGGTTGCCGGTGTCGCGCAGCTGCGCGTCGAGCTCCGCGGCGGTGACCAAGGTCGCCGTGGCCTGCTCGGCGTCCCGGCGGACCGAGCCGGCGGCGGTGCACACGACCGCGCCGCCGGCCAGCAGCGTGACGGCGAGCACGGCGAGAGCGGAGCGGTAGCCGGAGTTCTCGCCGAGATCGGCCAGCGCCGGCGCGAAGAGCCCGCCGCCGCCGAGGTAGAGGATCGCGTACGCGTAGGCCTGCGCCCGCACGCGCGCCGGGCTGACGATGCCGACGAGGGTGAAGTAGCAGGGCTGGTAGGCGCCGATCGCGACACCCGCGACGAGGTTGAAGAAAGCAGAGAGCGGGGCGTACGGCGACAGCACCATCCCGATGAGACCGACCCCGATGCCGGCGATCGCCAGTCCGTCGTACGTCGCGAGCCGCTCCGGTTTCCCGCCGGTGACGGCCTTCGTCGCGAGGCGCTGACCGACTCCCAGGCCGAGCACGATGCCGACACCCGACAGGAAGGTCACGACGCCGCGACCGGTCGGTCCGTAGCCGTACTCGCGCTCGAAGAACAGGCTGACCAGCTGGGCCAGGGTCAGGGTGGCGATGCCGAGCACCGGCAGGGCGATCCAGAGCCGCTTGAGGCTGCGGATGGCGAACAACTGGCGACGCGCTTCGCCAAAGGAGATGCGTCCCGACTCCGCGGCCTTGGCCGCAAGCTCGGCATCGACGCTCTCTCCGCGCACCGGTTCGCGCAGCCGCAGGAGGAACGGCAGCAGCAGGAAGGTCGGGACGCACAGGGCGATGAAGACGATCCGCCAGTCGAACAGCGAGCCGAGGACACCGACGAGGAGCGCGCTGGCCAAGCCGATCGGGTTGGCCAGGCGGTGCAGGGCGAAGACCTTCGGGTGCGTCCGCGGCGCGTAGTAGTCGGTCAGCAGGCTGGCGTGCACGGGCTCGTTGACGACCCGGCCGATGCCCGCGCCCATGCGGGCCAGCGTCAGGACCCAGGTCGTCGGCGACAGGGCCGTCACCACCGTCATGCCGCCCCAGGCGACGGCGCCCAGGCCGGCCAGGCGTACGCGGTTGAACCGGTCGGCCAGCACGCCGATCGGGAGCGCGGCCAACAGCGCTGTCACGCCGGCGATCGAGGCGACGGCGACGATGCCGCTGTCGGACAGGCCGAACTCGTCGCGGATCTCCGGGCTGAGCACGCCGAAGGCGACGCGGTCGAACTCGTCCACGAGGTTGAACAGGAACAGCACGAACAGCGGCGTCGTGGCGGCGCCGCCGGTCGCGGCGAGGAAGCGGTTCCTCACGACTGGGACCCGACGACCGCGCCTGCGCCGACCGGTACGTCGACCGTGGAAGGTCGCCCGTCGTCATCTCGCACCGGCAGTACCGGCATATGCGGCTCAGCCGGCTGATCGTCTTCCTGCAGCCGGTCCGCCGTAAGGCTCGGTACGTCGATGCCGTGCTTGTTGGCGACCCGCCGCAGGAACGCGTCCCGCACGTTGAGCACCGCAGCCGTGAAGCCACCGGGCAGGAGGAGCAGCAAGATGACGAGCCCGATGCCGGTGGTCAGCAGCTGGACCAGCTCGATCTCGCGCAGCCCGGGGACGCGTTCGACGCCCACGAGGTAGATGGCGCCAAGGACTGCACCCATCGGCCGCGACAACCCGCCGACGACGACCATGGCGAAGACCGTCAGGCTGGTCGTCACCGGGAACGCCCCGGAGTCCACCGCGCCCTGCTGATAGGCGAACAGCGAGCCGGCCACGGCGGCCAGCGCGCCCGACACCGCGAAGGCAGCAAGCCGGGCGCGGGCCAGGCCGACCCCGTAGGCCTGAACGGCCCGCGGGTTGTCGCGCGCCGCGATCAGCACCCGACCGGTGCGTGAGCGACGCATCGATCGCAGTGAGAGCACGCCGGCCACGAGGAATGCCAGGCACAGGTAGTAGAAGGCGAGATCGCTCGAGGTGTCGATGCGGCCGTAGAGCACCGGTCGGACGACGGCGTTCTCTGGCTCGGGCAGGACCCAGCCGAAGTAGTCGCTGTTGAGGAAGAAGGCAGAGGTCGTCGCGGCGAAGGCCAGCGTCGTCACGGCGAGGTACAGGCCGGGCATGCGCAGGGCAGGTAGGCCGACGAGGACCGCGACGATCGCTCCGACCGCTCCGGCGACGAAGGTCGCGACGAAGAAGTCGGCGTTGGCGTCCGCGGCCAGGCCACCGGCGACGCCGGCACCGATGCCAACGAAACCGAACTGTCCGAGGCTGATCTGGCCGGCCCAGCCGGTGAGCACCACCAGGCTCAGCCCGAGCAGCGCGTAGATGAGCACGAGCGTCGCGTCGTTGCGGTACAGCGGCCCGACCAGGATCGGCAGCCCCAGCGCCGCCACCGCGACGACCAGCCACACGATTCTTTGCGCGAGGATCACCTCGCGCAGGCCGCGCAGCTGGGCCGGCACTGCGCGCGGCTCGTGCACGGCGCGGTACGACGCCGCCGCGAGCTCACCGGCCCGCGAGAACGACTTCCGCTGCACCAGCAGCGCGACCAGGATGACCGGCAGGAACACCGCGGCCGACAGGCGCGAGTCCTTCGTGGAGTAGAAGGTCGACAGGTCCACAACCCCGATCGCGATGCCGGCGCCGAAGGCGATCGGCATCGACTCCATGCGGGCGATAACGGCGGCCGCCAGGGCCGGCAGCAGGATGGCCGGTCCGGTGATGGTGCCGATCGGGAGCCCGACCAGGGGTGCGCGCAGGAAGATGCCGAGCGCGGACAGCACCGCGGCGAGCATCCAGACGACCAGGCCGATCCGGCGCACAGGGATGCCGAGGAGCGCGGCCCGGTCGGGGTTCTCCGCGGACGCACGGATGGCCGTGCCGATGCGAGTACGGCGCAGGAACACCGCGAGGCCGGCCACCGCGCCCGTGCTGATGACCACGGCGAACAGGGAGTCGCCGTTGAAGACAGTGCCGCCGATCGTCACCGAGCCGCTGCTGAAAGGCGTGGGAAACTCGTTGGGTGGCAGCACGTCGCCGCTGATCCACTTGGGCACCTGGAACTCGACGTACGCCAGCAACTGGGCCACGCCGATCGTGACGACCGAGAGCACCAGCCGGGGCGCTGCCGAGAAGCGCCGGATGAACGTCAGCTCGACGAGCGCGCCGAGTGCGAGGGCGCCGACGATCGCGATCGGCAGTGCGATCAGGTAAGGCACGCCCTTGACGGTCAGCAGGAGCAGCGCGGCGACGGCGGGGACGGCGCCCAGGCCGGCTTGGGCGAAGTTGACCACCCGGTTGGCCCGGTAGATCAGGACGACGCCTACCGCGATCAGCCCGTAGAGGCAGCCGATGACGGCGCCGTACAGCAGGACGCCGACCGGGCGGGCGCCGGGCAGGAGCAGGCTGAGGCCGACCGGGAGGAGCAGGACGACCGCCGCAATCGACAGCAGGCCCCGCAGCGCACGACCGGGGGCCGAACCACTCAGACCGGTCCAGCGCTCCTGGACGGTGGCGACGGCGGGGGAGAGCCGGTTCGTCACTGGCGCGGCTCCCCGCGTGGCCACTTACCGATCTCGAACCGGCGCGCGCCCTCGAAGGCGATGTACGCACCTGCCTTGCCGTCGATCTTCGAGCGGGCACTTGGGTCCCAGTAGGTGTGCCGGGAGTCATCGATGGCGGTGTAGTCGTCCGGCCCGTAGCTGATCAGGTAGCTCTGCGGGTCCTTCGTCCGCTCCCAGCCGCCTCCGGGTGGCAGCGAATGGATGCCCTGCTCGACGTTGGGCGGGTTCAGCTGCGGTCCTGAGCGCTGGATCATCGACGCCATGAAGCTCATGTAGCTGAAGATCAGCGCACCGGCTCCGTTGTCGCGTACGCCGACGTCAGCAGCGGCCTTGAACGAGTCGGTCTTGTCCGGCGCGATCGGCTCCGCGAGGTGGCCGGGGCCGAAGGCGTTACGCCACTGCGACTGGTCGTAGAGCCGGCCGAGCAGGTCGTAGTCGATCAGGCCGGAGCCGGCCAGCAGGTGCTCGGGGTACCACTGCTGGCGGGTGGCGGCGGTCGTCGTGAAGGTCGGGTTGATCGGGTCGCTGATGATCACCAGGGTTGTCACCCCTTCGGCCTTGAGCTTCTGCACGACGACGCTGGCCGTCTGCGACCCCTGCGCGATGTTGGACGGCGTGTAGACCGGTTCGGCGGCGTCGACCTTGCTGCCGCAGATGCCGCCGGTGACGAAGGCGTACAGGTCCAGGGCGTTCTTGCGGGTGACCGGGTAGTCCTGCGTCAGGATTCCCAGTTTGCGCTTCTTGGCCTGCAAGGCCGGGTCACCGGCGAGGGTGGCGTTCTTGCCCTGCATCTTCTTGCACCAGTAATCGGCGACGTTGCGCGATGTCCGGGTGCCGTCC
>Ga0136633_1002150_pt1 | contig 13820 bp, 15 predicted proteins | sample AntDrymeUQ832206_2_FD_105494 | JGI IMG/M metagenome (GOLD analysis project Ga0136633, IMG submission 105494) | Polar desert sand microbial communities from Dry Valleys, Antarctica - metaG UQ83 (22.06) | ecosystem: Environmental > Terrestrial > Soil > Desert | place: Antarctica: Dry Valley... | reverse complement strand
GCCCGCCGCGCCGGCGTACCCAAGCGCGAGGTCTACGACGCCGTCCACGTCGCCTCAGATCTAGGGACTGACACATGACCGAGGGACCGATCCGCAGCCGCGCGGCGACCGAGGAGAAGACCGGCGCGCGACGCGACCGGGAGCGGCCCCCGCCACCTGACCGGTTGCCTCACCCGGTCGTCGACAACCACTGCCACCTCGACATCGCCGACGGCGACTGGCTCTCCACCGAGGAGGCGATCGAGGCGGCCCGGGCCGTCAACGTGACCCGGATCGTGCAGATCGGCTGCGACCTGCCCGGTGCCCGCTGGGCGGTCGAGGCCGCAGCGCGGCACGACTCGCTCATCGCCGGCGTCGCCCTCCACCCCAACGAAGCCCCACGGCTCGCCGCGGCCGGAGAGCTCGAGGCGGCGTACGACGAGATCGAACGGCTCGCCCAGGCGCACGACAAGGTCCGGGCGGTCGGCGAGACCGGCCTCGACCACTTCCGCACCGGCGAGGACGGCCGGACCGCGCAGGAGGAGAGCTTCCGGCGTCACATCGACCTGGCCAAGCGGCTCGACAAGACGCTGGTCATCCACGACCGCGACGCCCACGACGACGTGCTCCGGATCCTCGACAGCGAAGGCGTGCCGGAGCGCTGGGTGATGCACTGCTTCTCGGGTGACGCCGAGTTCGCCCGCGCCTGTCTCGACCGCGGCGCGCACCTCAGCTTTGCCGGCCCGGTCACGTTCAAGAACGCGGCGCCGCTGCGCAACGCCCTGGCCGTGACGCCGATCGACCGGGTGCTGGTCGAGACCGACGCGCCGTACCTCACCCCGGTGCCCTACCGCGGCCGGCCGAACGCCTCCTACCTCGTCCCGCACACGGTGCGGGCGATGGCCGAGGCCCGCGGAGACGACCTCGAGACCCTCTGTGCGGCGGTCGACGCCAACACCGAAAGGGCCTTCGGAGGGGCCTGGTAGCCACGCTCAGCGGGCGTGTCGCTGGTCACGCCGTAGGTGGGCGGGGTCACCGAGGGTTTGGCGTGACCCCGGACCCTCGTTATCGTTTTGTGATTGTTGGCCGGGATCGGGACAGATTCTGGCCGGCGCAGAGGCAGGACCGATGGTCCGGCCTCGCGAATCCCCCGTTCGCAGTCGCTCCCCCACCGGTGAGTGCCGCGCGTCCGGGACGCGCCGGTCAACCCGAGGCCCGGAAAGCACGACGTTCGGAGACATGTGCAGACGCGCAGCACCATCGCACGGCTGGTCAACAGCAAGATCACCCTCGTCACCTTGGTGACGGCTGTGATCCTGGCCCTCGCCGGTACCACCTACGGCTACAACGCCCTCAGCAACCAGGTCACCCTGAGCCAGGACGGTCAGCCCCAGGAGGTCACCGTCATGGGTGACACCGTCGGCGACGTCCTCGACGCCGAGGGTATTGAGCTCGGCGAGCACGACCAGGTCTTCCCCAGCATCGACGAGACCGTCACCGACGGCAGCGCCATCAGCGTCCGCTACGGCCGGCCGCTCGAGGTCAACGTCGACGGGGAGCAGAAGACCTACTGGACCACCGCCACCGAGGTGGGCAGTGCCCTGACCGACCTGGGTCTCCGCTTCGCCGGCGCTGATCTCTCCGTCTCCCGAGGCGGCAGCATCGACCGCGAGGGCATGAGCCTCGCCATCGTCACCGAGAAGACGCTCAAGGTGAAGATCGCGAACAAGAAGGTCATCACCCGTGACGTGGCCGCGCTGACGGCCCGCGACGCGCTGGAGCAGCTGGGCGTGAAGATCGACAAGCACGACAAGATCACCCCCGGTGGCTCGCGCGACCTGGTCGACGGCGACAAGATCGTGTTCACCGACATCCGCGTGGTCACCAAGCGCATCAAGGGCGAGTCCCTCGACTTCACCACCGTCGAGCGGTCCGACGACTCCATGGTCGAGGGCGAGACCTCGGTCATCCGCTCCGGCAAGGCCGGCCTGCGCAACGTCACCTACCGGATCACCTACCGCAACGGCGAGCTCGTTGCCCGCAGGGTCCTCCAGCAGCAGGTGCTCGACAGCCCGCTCTCCGCGATCGTGGCGGTCGGCACCAAGGAAGCCGCGCCGGCCCCCAACTTCGCCGGCGGCGGTACCGTCTGGGACGCCCTCGCGCAGTGCGAGTCGGGCGGCAACTGGGCCATCAACACCGGCAACGGCTACTACGGCGGGTTGCAGTTCAACCTCGGGACGTGGCAGTCGTACGGCGGCACCGGCTACCCGCACCAGGCGAGCCGCGAGACCCAGATTGCCGTGGCCACCCGGCTTCGCGACGCCAACGGCGGAAGCTACGGATCCTGGCCGTCCTGCTCGTCGCAGCTCGGCCTGCCCCAGTGACCGATCCAGTGACTGACGTCCTGCGTGGCTAGCCTTGCGCGCATGACACCTTCCGCCGGTCCGAGACTCCTCGGACCGGCGGAAGTCCGTTCACTGGCCGCCGCCCTCGATCTGCGTCCGACCAAGCAGCGCGGGCAGAACTTCGTCATCGATGCCAACACGGTCCGGCGCATCGTCCGCGAGTCCGGCATCACCGACACCGACGTGGTCCTCGAGGTCGGTCCGGGCCTCGGCTCACTGACCCTCGCGCTGCTCGAGGTCGCCGCCCGGGTGATCGCCGTCGAGATCGACCCGGTGCTCGCCGAGCGGCTGCCCGCGACCATCGCTGAATACGCGCCCGAGCAGGCCGAGCGGTGCGAGGTCGTGCTCGCCGACGCGCTGCGTGTCACCGAGCTCCCGGGTCCCTCCCCGACCGCAGTCGTCGCGAACCTGCCCTACAACGTCTCGGTCCCGGTGCTGCTGCACCTGCTGGCGCTGCTGCCCTCGCTGGAGCGTGGCCTGGTGATGGTGCAGGCCGAGGTCGCCGACCGGTTGGCGGCCGCCCCCGGCTCGAAGGTCTACGGCATCCCGTCGGTCAAGGCCGCCTGGTACGCCGACGTCCGCCGAGCAGGCTCGATCGGGCGCAGCGTCTTCTGGCCGGCCCCCAACGTCGACTCGGGCCTGGTCGCATGGACCCGTCGCGAGCCGCCGGCGACCCACGTCAGTCGCGAGCGTGTCTTCGAGGTCGTCGACGCTGCCTTCGCCCAGCGCCGCAAGGGATTGCGCGGCGCCCTGCGGGGGCTGGCCGGCTCGACCGAAGCGGCGGAAGCCGCCCTCGTCGGCTGCGGCCTCGACCCGCTGACCCGCGGCGAGGCGCTGCGGCTCGACGACTTCGTGAAGATCGCCGAGAGGCTCGAGCCATGAGGCGCGTCTCTGTGCGCGCCGCGGCCAAGATCAACCTGCACCTCGGCGTCGGCGGGGCCCGTGCCGATGGCTTCCATCCGCTCGACACGGTCTACCAGGCCATCAGCCTGCACGACGAGGTCACCGTCGAGCGTGCCGCAGGCTGGACCCTCGAGATGACGTGCGCTGACTACGTCGACCCCGCGGACATCCCCCTCGACGACTCGAACCTGGTCTCACGTGCCGCTGTGCTGCTCGGCGGCCGCGGCGCCGCGGTCTCGATCCGGAAGCGGATCCCGGTTGCGGGCGGCATGGCTGGCGGCTCTGCCGATGCGGCCGCGGCGCTGGTCGCCCTCGACCGGTTGTGGCAGGCGGGGACCCCGTCCCACGGGATGGCCGAGCTCGCAGCCGAGCTCGGCAGCGACGTCCCGTTCGCGCTGGTCGGTGGCACCGCCCGCGGCACGGGCCGGGGCGAGGTGGTGACGCCGGTCGAGGATCCCGGCGTGTGGTGGTGGGCCGTCGTACCCGCTGCGATCGGGCTGTCGACCCCCGAGGTCTACCGTCGCTTCGACGAGCTCTCGCCCGACGCGGGCGACCCGACCCCCAGCGACGCCGTGCTCCGCGCTCTCACCAGCGCTGACCCCGAGCTGCTGGCCCAGGCACTCCACAACGACCTCCAACAGGCTGCCCTCGACCTGCGTCCAGAGCTGGCCGATCTGCTCGCGGCCGGTGAGGAAGCGGGTGCGCTCCGCGGCATGGTCAGCGGTTCCGGCCCGACGTGCGTGTTCCTGTGCGCCGCCGAGACGACGGCAGAGGTGGTGGCCGAACAACTGCGTGCCTCGTACGGCGTGGTCCTCACGGCGCGCGGACCCGTCCAGGGGGCGATCGACTCATGAGCGCTCCCAACAACCTGGTCAACCTGGAACGGGTGTCGAAGTCCTTCGGCGTCCGACCGCTGCTCACCGAGGTCTCCCTCGGCGTCGCGGCCGGTCAGCGGATCGGAGTCGTCGGCCGCAACGGCGACGGCAAGACCACGCTGCTCGAGATCATGGCCGGCCTCGAACCGGTCGACTCCGGGCGCGTCTCACGCACCCGCGGACTGCTCGTCGGCTTCCTGCACCAGGGCGACGAGCTCATCGACACCCACACTGTCCGGGAGGCGGTGCTGGGTGGACGCGACGACCACGAGTGGGCCGCCGACGGGGCGATGCGCGAGGTCGTCGAGGTGTTGCTGGCGGGCGTCGAGCTCGACCGGGCGGTGATCGGCCTCTCCGGCGGGGAGCGCCGCCGCTGCGCGCTGGCCGAGCTGCTGCTCGGCAACCACGAGCTGATCGTGCTCGACGAGCCGACCAACCACCTCGATGTGGAAGCCGTCAGCTGGTTGGCCGACCACCTCGCCAAGCGCTCCTCCGCGCTGGTGGTCGTCACCCACGACCGCTGGTTCCTCGACGCGGTCTGCCAGTGGACGTGGGAGGTCCACGACGGTGTGGTCGATGCCTACGAGGGCGGGTACGCCGCATTCGTGCTCGCCAAGGCCGAGCGGCAACGGCAGGCCAGCGCCTCAGAAGCACGCCGGCAGCAGCTGGTCCGCAAGGAGCTCGCCTGGCTGCGCCGCGGCGCCCCGGCCCGCACCGCCAAGCCCAAGTTCCGCATCGACGCGGCCACCGCGCTGATCGCGGACGAGCCGCCGCCGCGCGACCGACTCGAGCTGCAGAAGTTCGCCGCGCAGCGACTCGGCAAGGACGTCATCGACGTCGAGGACGTCGACCTCGCCCGCGGCGAGAAGCAGCTGCTGACCCACGCCACCTGGCGGCTCGGCCCCGGCGACCGGGTCGGCATCGTCGGCGTCAACGGCGCCGGCAAGTCCTCGGTGCTGGCGCTGATCTCCGGCGCGTTGCCGCCCTCGGTCGGCAAGGTCAAGCACGGTCGTACGATCGCGCTTCAGCACCTGACGCAGCAGCTCGACGACCTCGACCCGGACCGCCGGGTGCTGGAGATGGTCGAGTCGATCAAGCGGGTCACCCGCCTGGCCGACGGCTCAGAGGTGACCGCGAGCGGGATGCTGGAGCGGTTCGGCTTCACCGGCGACCGGCTCACCGCGCGGATCGGCGACCTGTCCGGTGGCGAGCGGCGCCGGTTCCAGCTGCTGCAGCTGCTGCTGACCGAGCCGAACGTGCTGCTCCTCGACGAGCCCACCAACGACCTCGACATCGAGACCCTCAACGTGCTCGAGGACTTCCTCGACGGCTGGCCCGGCACCCTCGTCGTGGTCTCCCACGACCGCTACTTCCTCGAGCGCGTCACCGACTCCGTCTGGGCGCTCCTCGGCGATGGTCAGATCTCGATGCTCCCCCGCGGCGTCGACGAATACCTAGAACGCCGACTCGTCTCACATGTGCACGAAAAACAGGCCGAGTCGGCTCGTCTCGGCACGGAAAAGGCGCCGAGTCGGCCCGAAACTGCAAGCACGAAGGCCCGGCCGGGAAGCTCCGAGGAGCGTGCGGCCCGCAAGACCGTGGCCAGGCTCGACAAGCAACTGGCCCGGGTCGCTGCGCGCCAGGCCGAGGTGGAGGCCGACCTGGCCGCCCACCTCACCGACTACGAGAAGCTCGCCGAACTGGGCAAGCAGGCTGCCGAGCTCCAGGCCGAGCGTGATGCGCTGGAGCTGGAATGGCTGGAGGCCAGCGAACTCCTCGAGTGAAGACGCGCCGACTCGGCACCCAGAACGTGCAGAGACGCGCCGACTCGCGCCTTCAGGAGTAAGGGGCGAGGAGGGTGCGGAGGAGGGCTGCGAGGCGGTCTCGGTCGCGGTCGGGGAGATCGGCCAGCAGGGCGTTCTCGGCGGCGAGCAGCTCCTCGAAGGCGGCATCGACGGCCGCCTTCCCGGCCGGGGTCAGCCCTACGATCACCCCGCGCCGGTCGGCCGGGTCGGGCGAGCGGTCGACGTACCCGCGTGCGGCCAGCCGGTCGACGCGATTGGTCATGGTGCCGCTGGTCACCAGCGTCTCGCGCAGCAGCCGGCCAGGGGACAGCTCGTACGGCGCACCAGCGCGACGCAGTGCGGCCAGTACGTCGAACTCCCACGACTCGATGGCGTGCCGGGTGAAGGCGTCCCGGCGGGCCAGGTCGAGGTGGCGAGCCAGCCGGGAGATCCGGCTGAACACGGCGACCGGAGCCAGGTCGAGGTCGGCGCGCTCTCGCGCCCAAGCCTCGATGAGCTCATCGACCTCGTCCCGCATGAGTCGAGGGTACCTCTTGTCAAGAATCTTGATGTCAAGATAACGTTGGTGACATGACGCTCTGGGACCCCGAGCACTACCTGACCTATGCCGACGAGCGCGGCCGGCCCTTCGTGGAGCTGGTCGCCCAGATCCGAGCCGGGTCGCCCGCCGACGTGGTCGACCTCGGGTGCGGTCCCGGCAACCTCACCCGGTTGCTCGCCGATCGCTGGCCCGACGCAGCAGTCCGCGGCGTCGACAGCAGCCGGGAGATGATTGACGCGGCGCGACGCGACGTCCCGGACCTCGACTTCGAGATCGCCGACCTGCGCGACTGGCTCGACCGCCACGAGAACGTCGACGTGCTGATCTCGAACGCGACCCTGCAGTGGCTCCCCGACCACCTCGACCTGCTGCCGGCGCTGGCCGAGCGAGTCCGTCCCGGCGGATGGTTGGCGTTCCAGGTCCCGGGCAACTTCGACCAGCCCAGCCACACCATTCGAGACGAGCTCGCCGCCGAGGCGCCGTACGCCGACCACACCCGTGGCGTCGCCGTGCCCGCCAGCCACGACCCCGAGGTCTACCTCGATGCCCTCGCCGCGGCCGGCTGCGAGCCGGACGTGTGGGAGACGACCTACCTGCACGTGCTGACCGGCCAGGACCCGGTGTTCACCTGGGTGTCCGCGACGGGTGCCCGACCGACGCTGGCTGCGCTGCCCGACGACCTGCGGCCGCGGTTCGAGGAGGAGTTCAAGGCGCGGCTCTGTGCGGCGTACCCCGACCGCGGCCACGGCGTGGTCCTGCCGTTCCGCCGGATCTTCGCCGTCGGGAGGAAGTCATGAGGCTCCACCACGTCCAGGTCGCGATCCCGGCCGGGGGAGAGGACCTCGCCCGCCGGTTCTACGTCGAGGGACTCGGCCTGACTGAGGTGGAGAAGCCGGAGCCGCTGCGGGCCCGCGGTGGCCTCTGGGTGCGCTCGCCCGGCGGCGCCGAGCTGCACCTGGGCGTGGAGGAGCCGTTCCGTCCCGCGCGCAAGGCACACCCCGCGCTGCTGCTCGACGACGTCTCCGCCCTCGACGCCGCAGCCGAACGCCTCGCCGGCCTGGGCTTCGAGGTCAACCACGCAGAACGCGAGACCTTCCCCGGCCACCTGCGATGCCACGCCTTCGACGGCCACGGCAACCGCGTGGAGCTGCTCGCGCCGCCGGAATAGTGCCCCGCGGAGCCGCGTTGTGCAGGACATGACCACCATCGACCTGATCGCTGACAACTTCGACGAGATCATCGCCGGGAACGACATCGTCCTCGTCGACTTCTGGGCAAGCTGGTGCGGCCCGTGCCGCCAGTTCGCGCCGATCTACGAAGACGCGTCCGCGCGCCACGACGACATGGTGTTCGGCTCGATCAACACCGAGACCGAGCAGCAGCTCGCGGGCGCGGCGCAGATCACCTCCATCCCCACGCTGATGGCGTTCCGGGAAGGGGTCCTCGTCTTCTCCCAGGCCGGCGCGCTGCCGGCCCCGGCGCTCGAGGAGCTCATCACCGCCGTGAAGGGACTCGACATGACGGAGGTCCACCGCAAGGTGGCCAAGCAGAAGTAGGGGTTACCGGTGGGTAATGTGGGGACATGCCCTCCGTCCTGAACCTCTGGAACACCATGACCAAGCTGCCCCGGGGCAGCCGCCTCTTCTCGATCGCGTTCGCGCGGAAGGCGCCGTACTTCGCCACGATCCGACCGCGCTTCACCGAGCTGCGTCCGAACCACGCGGAGCTCGTCATCCCGAAGCGCCGCGCGGTCCACAACCACCTCGGCACCGTCCACGCCATCGCGCTGTGCAACGGGCTGGAGGCGGCGATGGGCGCGCTCGCGGAGGCGACCATCCCGCCCGACAAGCGCTGGATCCCCAAGGGCATGACGGTGGCCTACACGGCCAAGGCGACCTCCGACATCACCTGCATCGCCGAGACCGACCCCGAGCGGTGGACGTCCGACGCTCTGCCAGACTCGGGGGGTGACCTGCCGGTGCGGGTGCGCGGCGTGCGCGAGGACGGCGAGATCGTGATCGAGGGCGAGATCCGGCTCTGGGTCACGCCGCGGAAGTGACGAACACCGGGTTGGTCAGCGCCACCATCCGCGAGCCGGCCAGGTCCTCGACCGGGCTGTTGGCCTCGCCGTTGGGGCGGCGTACCTCGGCCCTGACGTAGGGGATCGCCGACGCCGGCGCCTCGGTGGTCACGGTCAGGGTGCCGTCGTCGGTCGCGAGCGCGCCGGCGAGGACGCCGGCCGGGCCGATCAGCTGCCCGACGCATCCGGGTACGCCGGACGCGGTCAGCGTCACGGTCACCAGGTCACTCGGCGCCGCCTCGAGGGTGTCACCGCAGGACGTCGTCGTCAGCCCAGTGGTCGCGTCGAAGCTCAGCGACACCGCCGACGACTCCGCGACGTAGAGGTGTCCGCCCTTCACCGCCTCGACCACCTGCTCGGTCGAGGGGGCGTCGAGCCGCAGCACCGATTGCGCGAGCCCGACGGTCTGGCCGTCGTTGTGGGAGTCGGAGGTGCCGACCGCCGGCACGAACCGCCCCTGGTTGAGCAGCTTGGTCCAGTTGGCCACCGCCTGCTGGTCGTCGCCGGTCCACGGCCCGTTCCAGATCTCGAAGGCGTCCATGTGGGCGAAGTCGGTGCCGAATCCCCAGCGGATGCTGGGCACCGGGTTGAACGGGTGGCAGGCGATCGCGACGCCGCCGAGCTCACGCACGCGATCGGTGAAGGACGCGAGCTGGTCGTCCTCGGGGCGGTAGCGCCAGTCGATCCAGGTCCCGGCGGGGATGCCCATCGCGAGCCAGTGCCCGGCGCGGGTCGTCACCTCCTCGCCGCTGACCACCAGAATGTCGTCGGGCGCGTGCCGGCCCCACGACAGCGTCGCGGAGCTGGTGTTGTGCTCGGAGGAGCCGAGGATGTCGAGGCCGGCTGCGCGCGCCGACCCGATGAGTCGGCCGCGGGTGCGCGAGCCGTCGGAGTGGAACGTGTGCGTGTGGAGGTCGGCGCGGTACCAACCCGCTCCGCGACCGGCGATCGCCGTGGGCGCCGGGGCGACGTCGAACCGTCGGCCCCGCCGGCCGAAGTGCAGCGTCACCTTCACCGTGTACGGCGTGCCCGGCGGCGTGATCAGGTAGGGGCCGAGCGCGATGCGCCAGACCCCGGGCGTGATCGGGCCCGGGATGTAGCCCGGCGTCGCATTGGTGCGACTGAGGTGGAAGGAGCGCCGGGCGCCGCCCGACCAGCCACGGAACCCGGCCTCGTTGCCAAGGTTGCGCCCCGACGGGTCGAAGATGCCGATGTCGACGACGTTGTAGCTGATCCCGATCCCGGTGTCTGTCGGCTCGTAGTCGTAGCGAACCGAGATCCGTCGTACGCCGTCGGGCACCCGGAACGGCAGGTAGTGCCAGTCCGGGGTGTCGGAGGTCGTGAACTCGCCCTTGAACGTCTTGGTGCGGGTCTTCCCGGCCACGGCGGACGAGAACACCGCCAGCGGTGCGACGGTGACGGCCCCGGCTCCGGCGAGCAGCAGCGCGCGGCGGTCCACACTGGTCATGACCCCGACCTCACCGGACTCAGAGGGCCCGCCCGCTCTGGACGTTGCCGACGTCGCCGTCCGCGAGGACCAACGGTGTTTTCTCGCCCACGAGGCGGTGCTGCACCTTGGTCGCGAGGAAGGTGAGGATCAGGTTGAGGCCGATGTAGAGCGCTGCCATCACGAGGGCCACCTGGAACTGGTTCTTGAACTCCCCGTAGATCTGCCTGCCGACGGTGGTCAGGCCGGGAGCCAGGATGTAGTAGCCGAGGCTGGTGTCCTTGAGGGCCACCACCATCTGGCTGATGATCGCCGGCAGCATGATCTTCACCGCCTGGGGCAGCAGCACCAGCGTCATCACCTGGGTCTTGCGCATCCCTATTGCGTAGGCCGCCTCCGCCTGGCCCGCGGGCACGGCATTGACGCCCGCACGGAACACCTCGGCCAGCACCGATCCGTTGTAGAGGGTGAGGCCGATGACCACCGACCAGAAGGAACCGATGCCGTCTCCCACGCCGTAGGTGAAGTAGATGAAGATGATCAGCAGCAGCAGCGGCACGGCCCGGAAGAACTCCACGACTACCCAGCTGGGCCAGCGGACCCAACTGCGGTCGGACAGCTTGCCGACGCCGAGGACGAGGCCGATGATCAGGGCGAAGACGACGGCGAAGACCGCCATCTTCACGGTGTTGAGAACGCCGTCGAGCAACAGTGCCTTGACGAAGACCGGCGTGATCAGCGGCTCCCACTTGGCGTAGGTCAGCTCGCCCTCGGTCTGCATGCGCCAGACGAAGCCCGCGATCGCCAGCACGAGCAGCAGCCACGCCGCGGTGCTGTAGATGCGGTGGCGGGCCTGGGTGCGCGGGCCGGGGGTGTCGAAGAGGACGGTGCTCACTTGGCCACCCGCCAGCGTCGCTCGAGGGTCGCGGCACCGAACGACATGGTCTCGACGATGATGATGTAGCCGAGCGCGAACGTGAGGAAGATCAGGGGGCGGTCGTCGGCGTTGTTGTTCGTGAAGAACCGCATCCGCCCGGTGGCCTCCATCAGCCCGAACGCCGCCGCGACCGAGGTGTTCTTGGCCAGCGCGATGAGAACACTGGCCAGCGGCGGAACCGTCGCCCGGAACGCCTGGGGCAGGATCACCTCACGCATGGTGCCGGTGAACGTGAGCCCGATCGCGCGGGCGGCCTCGGCCTGCCCGAGGGCCACCGAGTTGATGCCGGCCCGGATCGCCTCGCAGACGAACGCCGACGTGTACACCGTCAACGCGATCGTGCCCTTGAGGAGGAACGGGGTCTCCACGAACCAGCCCAGTGTGGGGGCTGCGACAAAGACGAAGATGAAGACGACGAGGAGAGGGGTGTTGCGCACCAGCGAGACGTAGAGCGCCCCCAGCTTCGACAGCACCGAGACCGGGCCGACCCGCATCGCCGCGAGCACGGTGCCGAACACGGTCGAGATGATGCCGGAGATCACCAGCAACTGGATCGTCAACCAGAAGGCCCGCAGCACCAGGTCGAACCTGGAGAAGATGTCGTCCACGCGCGTCCCTCCTTGGTCGGTGTCGTCGGGGTGACCTGGTGCCGGCGGCCGCGAGGCCGCCGGCACCTGTCAGTGCGTCAGGCCTGGCACTCGTCCATGGCCGGCGGCTCCGGGGTCTCGTCGAGCGAGAGGCCCAGCGTGTTCTCGAAGGCCTTTTCCCAGGTGCCGTCTTCCTCGGCGTCCGTGATCGTGTCCTGGATCCACTGGCACATCTCGGGGTAGTCCTTGTTGTACCCCACGCCGTACCGCTCCTCGGAGAACGGGTCCACGACGACCTTGAGCTCGTCGGGGTTCTCGGCGGCGTAACCGAGCAGGATCGCGCCGTCGGTGGTCATCGCGTCGACGGTGCCGCTGAGGACCTGGTCGACGCACTCGGAGTAGGTGTCGAAGCCGCGGGGCTTGGCGCCCTCGGCCTCGATGTTCTCCAGCGAGGTGGATCCGGTCACGGAGCAGACCTCGGTGCCTTTGACGTCGTCGAGGGTCTCGATGTCGCTGTCCGACTTCACCAGCAGCTGCTGGCCGGTCTCGTAGTACGGGCCGGCCTGGCCGACGACCTGGCGACGGTCGTCGGTGATCGAGTACGACGCGAGGACGAGGTCAACCTCGCCTGCCTGGAGGAACGGCTCACGGTTGTCGGAGATCGTCTCCTTCCACGTGATGTCCTCGGCGGCGATGCCGAGGGAGGCGGCGAGGACCTTGCCCAGCTCGGGGTCGAAGCCGACCGGCATGTCGTCGGCGGCCCCCTTGAACCCGATGCCGGGCTGGTCGTACTTGACGCCGATGGTGATCTTGCCGCTCTCGGCAAGCTCCTTCATCCGGGTGCCGTCGTCGAAGTTATCGGCTGCGTTGTCCGCGACCTCGACGTCGACGGTCTCCCCACCCTCGGTGCCGGCGTCGCCGCAGGCCGCCAGGGTCAGCGCGAGGCCGATTCCGACCACCGCCGCCTTGCTTCGGATGAATCGCATCTTTTCTCCTTCGGTTGCGAGCCCGACCTGGCCCGGATGTTGTGTAGTGGTCGGTTGCTGCTGGTTCAGTGCTTGAGGATCTTGCCGAGGAAGTCCTTGGCGCGATCGGTCTGCGGGTTGGTGAAGAACTCCTCGGGGGTGTTCTCCTCGACGACGGCGCCTTCGGACATGAAGACCACCCGGTCGGCCGCCGTGCGGGCGAAGCCCATTTCGTGGGTGACCACGATCATCGTCATACCCCGCTCGGCGAGGTCGACCATGACGTCGAGGACCTCCTTGATCATCTCGGGGTCCAGCGCCGAGGTGGGCTCGTCGAAGAGCATCACCTTCGGGTCCATCGCCAGCGCGCGAGCGATCGCGACCCGCTGCTGCTGACCGCCGGAGAGCTGCGCGGGGTACTTGTCGGCCTGGTGGCCGACGCCGACCCGGTCGAGCAGCTCCTTGCCGCGCTTGTCCGCTTCGTCCTTCTTCTTGCCCCGGACCTTGATCGGGCCCAGGGTGACGTTCTCCAGGATCGTCTTGTGGGCGAAGAGGTTGAAGCTCTGGAAGACCATGCCCACCTCGGCGCGGAGCGCGGCGAGCTCCTTGCCCTCGTCGGGCAACGGCTTGCCGTCGAGCGTGATCGAACCCTGCTGGATCGTCTCCAGCCGGTTGATCGCGCGGCACAGCGTGGACTTGCCCGAGCCCGACGGACCGATCACGACCACGACCTCGCCGCGGTGGACCGTCTGGTTGATGTCCTTGAGGACGTGAAGGTCCCCGAACCACTTGTTGACGCCGTCCAGGACGACGAGTGGTTCTCCCTGGCGACCATCCTGCGCCTCGTGCGTCATGGCCGCGACCCTAGCCGTACTTCACGCGTCGGGGCCACGGGCGAGGCGGCGTCGGCCGAGATGGTGACGTTTCTGTGACACGCGCGGAAGCGCCGTACCCTTGACCGGTCATGAGCGCGCGCACGTACGAGGTCCGCACCTACGGGTGCCAGATGAACGTCCACGACTCCGAGCGGCTGACCGGCCTGCTGGAGGGCGCGGGGTACGTCGCGGCGCCCGCCGAGGCGCAGGCCGACGTGGTCGTCTTCAACACCTGCGCGGTGCGCGAGAACGCCGACAACAAGCTCTACGGCAACCTCGGCCACCTCGCGCCCGTGAAGGCCCGCACCCCCGGCATGCAGATCGCGGTCGGTGGCTGCCTCGCCCAGAAGGACCGCACCACGATCGTCGAGAAGGCGCCGTGGGTCGACGTCGTCTTCGGCACGCACAACATCGGCTCGCT
>Ga0136633_1002149_pt1 | contig 13822 bp, 10 predicted proteins | sample AntDrymeUQ832206_2_FD_105494 | JGI IMG/M metagenome (GOLD analysis project Ga0136633, IMG submission 105494) | Polar desert sand microbial communities from Dry Valleys, Antarctica - metaG UQ83 (22.06) | ecosystem: Environmental > Terrestrial > Soil > Desert | place: Antarctica: Dry Valley... | reverse complement strand
TCGAGCCAGCGGGTCACCTCGCCGTCGGGCGACACCCGGTAGATCGCGTCCGAAGAATTGAGCGTCGGCGCCGACACGATCGCGGTGCCATCGGGGGCCACGGCGAGATGCACGGCCGCGACGCTCGGTGGAATCGACGCCAGGGGGGTGTGGGTGCCGTCTGGACGCACGCGATGGATGGTGCCTGACCGATCACCAACCAGCAGGTCGCCCTCCTGCGTGAATGCCAGCCCGAACGCTACGCCCAGACCGTCGGCAAATTTCTCCAGTTCGCCGCTCGCACGCACTCTCGAGACGGTGCCCTCGAAGCGGCTCGACACGTAGAGCATCCCGTCTGGACCGAAGGCCAGTGACGTGGCGTTGCCAAGTCCCGTGACCAGCGGTTCGCGGGCACCGTCGGGTCCGATGCGGAAGACCGACACCGGGGTCTCCTGGCCGCGTTGCCCGCTGAGCGTCGCATGGAGTCGGCCCTGGGCGTCGAAGGCAGGGCTATCCACCTGATGTACCCCGGTCGCCACGACCGACCCGACCATGACCAGTGGCGTAGAACCTTCCAGGCCGGCGATCGACACCGCCTGCTGCCCTCCCGGGACGTCAGCAGGCACGTCGACGACCACCACGCGCGACGACGCGCGCAAGACCCGCGCGTGCACACCGCCAAGTGCGACGTCGGGCACAGTGCCGGGGCGCACGTCGAACCCGTTTCCGCTGACGACCAGGTGACCGCCGGGAGTGACGGCGGTTGGGGCGATTCTGTCAATCTGCGCGCGCGGCATCCCCTGAGGGTTTCAGAATTGCGGGAATTTCACAATTTATCGATCGACGATGCGTCGCGCGCCGGCGAAGCGGTCGGCCCAGTAGGCCGCGTCGAGCCGGTCGATGCGGATACGACTGCGGGCGTTCGGCGCATGGATGAATCGGCCGTCGCCGGTCGCAATGCCGACGTGGGACACGCCGCGTCGGTCCGTGCGGAAAAAGACGAGGTCGCCGGCGGCGATATCGCGGATCCGCAGATTCCTGCCGACGTGGGACTGCGCCTCGGCTGTGCGGGGGAGCGCGATGCCGGCCTGCAGGTAGAGGAAGTGCACGAAGCCGCTGCAGTCGAAGCCACCGGGGCGCGTGCCGCCCGGGCGATAGGCCGTGCCGGCGTGGGCCCTGGCCTGCGTCGCGATGGCGCCCCGACTGGCGGTGGCCGGGACGGTGACCGCCGTGCGCGCCCCGCCGCCCGACGCGCATCCGGTGGTCACCAGGCCCAGGGTGACGAGCAGGAGGTGGTGTCCGGCGCGCATCTGTCACCGCTATCGGGATTGGCCTCGTAACTCTTTAGGGACGTGCACGTTACCGTGCGCACGGATGGCTTGACAGTGCGGAAGCGGCTCGGCCAGACTACGAGTCTGTACCGTTTGCATTCGTCAGTAGCGCCGCCCTATGGAGCACACACTGCTTCTCAACGCGACGTGGGAGCCCCTCAAGGTCGTCAACTGGCAGAAGGCACTGACTCTGTGGTGCCAGGGCAAGGTGGAGGTCGTCGCCAGTTACGACCGGGAAGTGCGTTCCGTCACGCTGAGCTTTCGACTTCCTTCTGTCATCCGCCTGCTGAGGCGGATCCGCATCAGGCGGGCCATTGACGATGTGCCCTTCTCGCGCGCGAACATCTACGCCCGAGACAATTGCAGCTGCCAATACTGCGGCGTCCGTTTCTCGGCCTCCGACCTCACCTTCGATCACGTCATCCCGGTAGCCCAGGGCGGTCGCAAGACCTGGGACAACATCGTCGCGGCCTGCGTCGCCTGCAACCGCCGGAAGGGCGGACGCACGCCAGACCAGGCCCGGATGTCGTTGATTCGGCCCCCCAGGCGCCCGTCGAAGGCACCGGCGGTGCGGCTGACGATCGGGCTGCGTGACACGCCCGACAGCTGGCGCGACTACCTGTACTGGAACGTCGAGTTGGACGAGACCTGACCAGCCCCTGAGGACTACGCCGCGCAGACCGGTACGGCCCGCTGCGTGCGGCTGAAGTCGCGGACGACGAGATCGCGCTCGGTGAACAGCGCGCGCCCGGGTGCTTCCTTGAAGGGCTCCACGAGCACTCCGGGGTCGGATGGCTGCTGCTCCAGCGCGTGTGCGTAGCGCTGCGGGTACGACGCGTCGCGAAACGTGGTCGCGATGACCGCGCCGTGCCGTGCCTGCAACGTCGCGAAATCGTGGCGCACCACCTCCAGCACGTCGGCCGCTGGCGAGGTCTCCAGATACGCGATCACGAGGTCGCGCACATCGTCGAAGAACTGCGGCGGATGCGCACGCGGGTCGAAAGTGCCGTCGCCGCGGGGCAAGCGTCGCAAGCCGGTGGCATCAGGTGCGATGTGGTAGAGCTCGTGCACGATGGTGTCGAGCCGGACCACCCAGGACGGCAGGCCCGCGTAGCGCTCCAGCTTGCGGCGACTCACCTGATCCGAGAAGCGCGGCAACGCCACCGAGATCATGTAATCGATCGGCGTCCCGTGCATCACGACGTCGGGCGAGCGGGTCACGAACCAGGGGGAGCGGCGCGTGATAGTGCCGGTGACGGCATCGGCCCAGAAGTAATATCCCGGCTCGCTGGTCGGCAGGGTGAGGCAGTGGCAGGTCGCATTGGGACCGTCTGCGCCGGTCCGGCCGCGACGCGCGAACAGGAGCGTGCGCTCCGGGCGCACGTGCCCGAGAGCCGGCACGCGCCGGGTGATGTCGGCCACCAGGCCTGAGAGCGCGTCGGTGAGATGAAACATCCTGCTTAGGCGAATCGGACGGCGGGGCCGCAACATGAGACACCCGCAGGCGGCGTCCGGTCAAGCACGAGGGGAGGGCGGCGGCTCTGGACGGGCGTGGGGCTCAGCCGGGGACGTCATGGGCGGCTGCACGTCCGGCTCGGGCGCTGGCTCTGGTGCGGGAGGGGGCGCCTGGTCCGGCTGACCGGATGTCGGGGGCGGCGATGGCGACGGCGCGGAGGGGGGGACGGTGGTCTCCGGCCCCACTCCCGCGGTGGCAGCCGCCTCGTGTTCCGCTGGCGGCACGGGTGCCCCGCGCATACCCATCCGGCGGAGGATCATCTGCTGACGTCGGCGCAACCGCAGCGGCGGGTCCGCCGGACTGTAACGATTGGGGTTGATCAAGGCGCCGGCCAGTAACGCCGCCTCCGATGGCGCGAGGCCGGCCGACGACTTGCGGAAGTATCGACGGCTCGCCGCTTCGGCGCCCCAGGTGCCGCCGCCCCATTCCACGACGTTGAGGTAGAGCTCGAGGATGCGTCGCTTGCTCATCAGCCGCTCGAGCCGATGCGTGATCATCAGCTCACGCATCTTGCGCAGTGGATTCTGCGACGGCGAGAGATAGAGGTTCTTGGCCAGCTGCTGCGTGATCGTGGAGCCGCCGCGCACGATGGCGCCGCTGGCCAGGTTGGCCTCGAGCGATTCGCGGATGGAATCGAGTTCGATGCCGTCGTGCTCCCAGAAGCCGCTGTCCTCGGTGACCAGCACGGCCCGCTTGAGCGTCTGGGCGATGCGTGCGTAGGGCACGAACCGGTAGTCGCGGAGCGCCGGTCGTCCCTCGGCGTTGGCCTCCCTTGCGCGCACGCGCATGAAGGACGTCTCGATCGGGGGAGCGCCGATGAGCGGCCGCACGTCGGGCAACGTGACCGCCACATACCCGAGAGCCACGACACCCACCGCGACGGCGCCCGCGATCACGCGGCCTGCCATACGGAACGGCGATGACGACCGCGTGGGCGCGGAACGTTGGCGGCGAGAGGGTGCCATCGGTCGACAGCAGTATGCCTCGCATCGGCGCGCCGCGGACACGACGCTGGCAGGCACCGCGAGCGCGGCGGGACGCCGGGCGCGCCGCCCACCGACTCCCGTACAATCTCGACAATGACCGCCCCGGTCCCGGTGCAGGACGAGGTGACGCACGATGCGATCACCTCGGCGATGTTGCGTCATCGCCGCGTGCTGGCCACGCTCGTGCTGTTGGGCGTGGCGGCCGTGTCGTTCTGGGTCGTGGTGGCGCTGGTCCGAGCGCGATCGCAGCCGACACTCGGGCTGCAGATGAGCCGCGGCGGCGGTCCATCCCTGCGTCGATCCGCATCGAGTGGTTCCGTGGTCGTCCGGGCAGTGCGTGCGCGCAGTCGCGCGGCCAACGCAGACGTTCGTGCAGGCGATCGTGTGCTGCGCGTGGATGGCGCCTCGGTCGGCGACAGGGACGCCCTTCTCGCAAGGCACGACCGGCTGTACCCGGGCGAGGTCGTGCGCTTCGACATCGAGCGCGATGGGCAGCCACTCACCCGACACGTCACCGCCGGAACCGTGCTTGCCGGGGGCTGGCAGTGGACGGGCGTTGGCCTGCGCCTCTTCCTCGTGTTCACGCTGTTCCTCGGTATCCCCTCGCTCGTCTTCAAGTGGCGTCCACACGACCCGCGCGCATTGCTGTTCATGCTCTTCGGGTCGACGTTTGGCCTGTCGATGCTGAACTTCTCGGTACCCGGTCTCAGCCAGCCGCCGGAAAGCGTGCTGCCGTTGCCAGACGCGTTCCTGCGCTTCAACATGCCGTCGCTGGCCATCACCTATGCCTGCGCGCTGGTGATCAATCCAACCCTGCTGCATTTTCTCGTGCTGTTCCCGCAGCCACGATTCGCACCGGCCACCTTGGGCCGGCTGCTGCGGTGGACGTATCTGATTCCGTCGCTGGTCGGCTGGCTCGCGGCGCCGGTCGTCGTCGTGCTTCTCGTGCGCAATCTGCCGGGGCCGGCGCTCCTGCCGGCCGGGCTCCTGATCGCTGCACTCGCAGCCGGCGCGATGGTGCGCCTGTGGTGGACCCGCCTGCGCGGGCACTCGTGGCGCCACCGGGTCCTGGACGAGACGCTGTCGCTTGGCGCCACCCTCGCGCTGGCGTACATGGCGGTGGTCTTGCCGGCGATCGTGCTGGTACATCTGCGATCAGAGGAGACGGCCGGGATGATCGCCGGGCTGCTGATTGGCGCGGCGGTCATCCTGTTCGGCGTCGGCGTGGGCATCGCCTACCCGATTGCCTGCTGCGTGGCGATGTGGCAGTCGTGGCGCTCGAGCACCGAGGACGTGCGCCGCCAGATCCGCTGGCCACTGCTGAGCATCGCGCTCGCCCTCGGGAGTGCGGTGCTGCTGTCCCTGTTGTCCTTCGGGCTGTCGTTCTCGACCGGCACCATGCTGCCGCCGTGGCTGTTCTCGGTCTTCGAGATCTCGACCTGGGTGGCCTACTCGGTGATCCCACTGGCCTTTGCCGCGGCCGTGCTGCGGTACGGGCTGATGGACATCCGGTTCATCATCCGCCTGACGTTCTTCTATCTGCTGACCACGGCCAGCGTCTACATCGGCGCCTTCGCCGTCGTGCTCCTGATCGCCGCCGCCGTCGGCGGCGCAGCCGAGAGCAACCGCATCACGACCATCGTGATCACCCTGCTCGCCGTGTCGCTGTTCGAGCCGTTGCGCCAGCGCATCCAGCGGCGCGTCGATACGCGTTTCTACCAGGGCACGCCTGACCCGGTGGGCGTGTTGGCCAGGCATGGACAGCAGCTGCGTGCCGTGTCGCAGCTGGCCGATCTCGAGCGCCGCCTCGTGCTCGCCTTGCAGGAAGCCATTCCGCACGGTCCGACCTATGTCTTTCGGCGGCGGGAGGACCAGACCGGATTTTTCGCCGTGCATTCGCCGGACCCGACAGCGCGCGAGGCGGCGCCCGCGCTGCCTTTCCTGGCCCAGCGCGCACCGGACATGCTGGGTCCGACCGTGCTCGCGCACGTCACAGTGGGAATCGGCGAGATGCAGACCTGGGAACGCCTCGGCATCGAGGCCCTGCTGCCAGTGCGTCAGGGTGACGAGATGCCAATCGTGCTCGGTCTCGGCCGCAAACGCTCCGACCAAGCGTGGCAGGAGCGCGACATGGAAATCCTCGCCTCGCTGGCCGCGCAGACATCGATGGCCCTGGCCGACATCGAGGCCCGTGCCCACGATGCCTCCATGAAAGAGGCCTTCGACAACCAGCGCGCACTGCTGCCGCAGCAGCTGCCACAGCCCGATGCGTTCTCGATCGCCGGAGCCTGGCATCCCGCGCTGGCCCTGGGCGGCGACTACTACGACGCCTGGTGGCTGTCCACCGACGCGATCGCGATCTGCGTTGCCGACGTCTCAGGCAAAGGCCTTGCCGCATCGCTGGTCATGGCCAACCTGCAGGCCACGGTCAAGGCACTCGCCGGACCAGACGTCAGCCCTGCCGACGTATGCACGCGGGTCAACGAGACGCTGGCCGCGAACTTGCGCCGGGGACGTTTCGTGACGTTCTTCTATGGCGTGCTGCGACTGACCACGAGCGAACTGCGGTATGCCAACGCTGGTCACAACCCGCCGGTCCTGACCTCGGATGGCGCCGCGCACGAACTCGGGCTCGGTGATCCCGGCCTCGGCCTGCTGCGCACCCATCGCTACCGCGACGCCACCGTGCGCCTCGGCGCCGACGCCCGTCTGCTGCTCTACACCGATGGCGTCACCGAAGGACGCAGTCCCGATGGCGAGGACTTCGGCATGTCGCGACTGCTCGAGCTCGTCGACCGGCCACACCCCGATGCGGGTGCGATGCGAGACGACGTGCTCTCATCGATTGCCGCGTGGACGCAAGGGCAGTTCGACGATGACGTAACGCTGCTGGCGGTGGTGCGTCGCCGCACCACGCACCCGTTGTAGCGGTCCGCAGAAGCAGGGCCGACGCAGCGACGGCAGGGCCCCTCAGCGAGCCGTCACCACGACCTTCAAGCGATCGCCAGCCTGGGGCCGCTCCTGCACGGCAAATCCGTTCAGCACCGCGAGTGTGGCCGCCGGTACAGTGCCGCGTCCGGCTCCGGCCGCAATCGACTCCCAGCTGTCGCCAGCTCTCGCCGTGTACAACTCGAGGACGTTCGGGCGGATGCGTTCGGCCTCTCCGGCGCTGAGTGGCTGGAACGAGCGCACGCTCTGGTCCACCACCGGCTGCAGTTGTCGGTAGGCGTTCGCGGGCGCGAGGCCAGCCAGTCGAAAGACCTGGTTGCCGTGACTGATCCAGGCCGCGCGCAGGACGACGTCTCCCATGTCCTGCATCTGCCCGCGGAACGTGCCGATGAATGCGGGAAGGCCGTTGACACGGGTCTCGCCGCCTTCGACCAGCTGCAGCCCCGTCTGTCCGAGGTCGGCGGCCGCGACATCCTGCAGGGAGCGCCCCTGGGCCTGCGGCACGAGCTGCAGGAAGACATAGCCGCCGCCCTGCTGCGGCTGCGCCACGACCTGCTGGGGCGAGTTCTGCACCTGCCAACCCTGGGGGAATTCCAGCCGGAACCGCAGCTCCGGATGCAGGAAGGCGTTGCCGCGCAGCACGCCCTCGCGGGGGTTGTCGCCAAACATCAGGCCGTCGACGCGTTGCAGATAGGCGGCGCGGTTCACCGTCAGCTCACGGGTGGCCTGGCTCCGCAATGCGGCGACGCGCTGCTCCAGGCGGGCCACCCGGTCGGCCGGCATCGGATGCGTCGACATCCAGTTGGGAACGCCCTTGCGATCGGGCCCGTCGTTGAGCCGCCCGAGGGTCTCGAGCATGCTGGCGACCCCCCGCGGGTCCCAGCCCTGCGACGTGGCGTAGCCCGCCCCAAGGTCATCGGCCTGCAGCTCATCGTCGCGACCGAACTTCAGGAACATCAAACCGAGCCCGGCTTCGGCCGCCTGCCCGAAGGGGCGAAGCTCAGGCACGAAGATCTGACCAAGCAGCAATCCAAGCGAGCCGGCTGTCTGTTTGCTGTACTGCGCGGCTGAATGCCGAGCAGTCACATGTGCAATTTCGTGTCCCAGCACTCCGGCCAGTTCGGCTTCGCTGTTGAGGTGCGCAAGGATGCCGCGGGTCAGGTACACGAACCCGCCAGGCAGGGCAAAAGCGTTGACGGCCGGTGCGTCGACGACGGCAAAGGTCCAGGGGAGGGCGGGCCGTTCGGTGCTGGCAGCCAGCCGCTGGCCGACGCCGTTGACGTACTGCTGCAAGGCCGGATCGTCAACAATCCCCATTTCCTTGCGGATCTGACCGTCCGATTCCTTGCCGATCGCGACCTCCTGGGCCTCGCTCATCAGGTTGAATTCACGCTTGCCGGTAGCCGGGTTGGTCGCACACGCCACGGTCATGGCGATGCCGACGACGATAGCGGTGTAGCTGAACGAGAGTCCTGCGCGTTGGCTCATCCCTGGTCTCCTACCTGTTCAGCACTAGCAAGGACGACGCCATGTGAACAAGTCACTCCACGATCTCGTCCGACTAGGTGAAATGACCCCGGAGCTTCAGGCCCTTCCGGACCCGCTACCCCCACAACTCCGCTGGACCCACACCCGGCGACGCATGGCGTGGCTGTTCGCCGGCGCGACGTGCGTCGGGTCACTCGGCTTGGCCGGCTACGGCCGCGCCAGCGGCCTGACCAGCCGCGGTGTGTGGCACCTGCAGCGCCACGGCGTGCTGCACCCCGGCGTGGATGTGGCTCCGGCCGATGGCCGGCACGCGCCGCTGTTGATGCGGCAGTCCTGGTCATTTGACGGCACCCTGGACCTGCCCGACGGTCACCCGATCGAGTGGCGCGCCATCGGCGCCCTGGGCACCACGTGGGCATTCACGGGGGCCGACGGCGCCCGTGTGCTGACCTTCCACACCTCGGGCCTGCAGACCGAAACGCTGGTGGAGGTGGCACCCGCCGCCTGCGCCCTGGCCGACCCCTCGCCGCTGCTCCTGCTCGGGGCATTCCTGGTCCGCCTCGCTGTCGACGACAGCGTGGTCATCGCTGGCGCATAGCGCTGGTCAGCCTCTCAGCACATCACCTGGTCTTGCCCCCGTACCACGACGGGATCACCATGCTCCGCATCGTCTGCAGCCCGGCGGGCGCCTTGAGCACCTTGGGGATGGAGTTGACGGTGAGCGAGGCCGTGGCGATGTCGCCATGGACACCGCCGTCGATCTTCATGTGCAGGTCGGGCGACCCCTTCACGATCACGGCGTCGTAGGGCTCCGGTGCACCAAGGTAGGCCTCCATGTGCAGCGTGATCCGCGCCTCCCCGTCCTTGTCGTAGCCGGTGCCGGTCTGGACGATGCCGGCGACCTGGCCCTTCTGGACAGCGAGGAACTGGCTGCGCGTGGCCTTGGTTGCCACCTTCGGCCCGATGACGTCGGTGATGCTCACGAGCTTCCACCCCAGCGCGTCGGCAATCATCGCCACCGATTCGGTGAGCCCGACGTGGCGCACCGAGCCGTTCTGGACCTTCTCGGCAAATGCTTCCTGGGTCAGGCCGGCGCCGATTTTCTGCTGGAACGGGAGCCGGCGCACCGACGCGTCCTGGATGCGCTCGACGCGAATCGAGTCGACGCGCTCGCACACGCCCGTCAGCGTGATCGGCAAGGCGTCCATCGTGAAGCCCGGATTGACGCCGGTGCCGAGCACGGCCACACGCGCCTTGCGCGCGAGGGCGTCGATCTTCTTGGCCAGCCGCCTGTGAGAGAACCACGGGTAGGCGAGTTCTTCGGTGGTCGACACGATTGGCAACTTGTACTTCAACACGTCGGCGATCTGGTCGGTCACCTCCGCCAGCGACGAGCTGGTGCAGAGCACCACGACGTCGGGCTTGCCAGCCTTGATGGCCGCGCCCAGCTTGCTCTCGACCTTCACCTTCAGCGCGTCCTCCAGTTCGGCCACCTCCGCGAGGTCCTTGCCGACCTTGCCAGGATCGAGATCGACGGCGCCGACGATCTTGAATCCCTTGCGCGACGCGCACTGACGAACGACGGCAATGCCGATGGGACCGAGCCCGACGTGCAGCACACGAATGGCCATGACCGGGAAATCTCCTGAAGGGCGCCGGGTGCCGGCGGCCGTAGACCGCAGATTATACTCGGCAGCAGACAGTGGAGATCCTGGTCGGCCTCGCGTTTCTCGGCGCCACGCTGGCGGTGGCCTTCGTGCTGCCGATCCTCTCGTACCGGCGCGCATCGCAGGCCTCGCGACGCACCGAGGCGCTCGCGCAGCAGGTGCAAGACCTGCGTGCCGAGGTCGCAGCGCTGCTGACGGGCGCGACGACCTCGCCCGCGCCGGCATCGATTCCTCCAGCACAGACGCCGCCGGTCGCCACGGCCGCTCCTGGGGAGCGGCTGGCCGACGCTCCCGCTCCTCTCGGTACGCCGGCATCGCTTCGGCCGTCCGCGCCGGTCGGCCTGGAAGAGCGCATCGGCGGGCGCTGGCTGCTGTACGCCGGCATCGGCTCGCTGATCCTCGGACTGGGCTACTTCATCAAATTCGCGTTCGACAACGGCTGGGTGAGCGAACCCTTACGAGTGACGGTGGGTCTGGCGGCCGGCGGCGGGCTGGTGGCGGTCGGCCAGCGCTTCGTCCGACAGGGCCTCGGGTTCTTCGGCCATGCCCTGAGCGGCGGTGGGCTGGTCGTGCTGTATGTCGCGATCTACGCCGCCAGGCACGTGTACGACCTGATCTCTGCACCGACGGCGTTTGCCGCGATGCTCGGCGTGACCGTGCTGGGCGCCTGGCTCGCCGAGCGGCACCGCGCGCAGGTGCTGGGCGCGCTGACGATCCTCGGCGGGTTCGCGACGCCGATGCTGGCCGGCGGTGGTGACGACCGGCAGGTGTTCCTCTTCGTGTACAACGCGCTGCTGCTCGGCGCGGCCCTGGCCATGCTCGTGCGGCACGCCTGGGGCGGCGTCGCCGTGCTGGCCTATGTCCTGTCCGTCGTGATGTCGGCGGCCTGGGCCGCCGTGCACTATCACCCGGGCGCCGGGCTTCGCACGTTGCTGCTGCTGACGGTTCACCTCGCCGTGGTCGCAGGCATGGTCGTTGCCGTGCGACGGCAACGACCACGTCCGCCGCTGGCCGGAGCGGCCGCGTGGCTGTTGCTGTCAGCGCCCGTGGTCTACCACGTCGCCGCGCTGTGGCTCATCGGACGCAGCCCGGGCCGCGTGCTCGTCTACCTGCTCCTGGCCACGGTCGGGGGGCTCTCCGCCGCGCACCACGCCGGTTGGCGATGGGCGCGCACGCTGGTCCTCGTACTGGTGGCGCTGCCGTTCATCCGCTGGATGGGGGCGCTGGTGACGCCCCGGTGGTACGCGGCTGGCCTGGTCACGGCCATCGCGCTTTATTTGCTGCACCTCGCTGGACAGTGGCGCGACCTGAGCGACGACGACCCGGCACTGCCAGTGCCGGTGGCCGAGTTGATCCATACCCACGCGACGGGCGCCTTCCTGCCGCTGGCGCTCTACGCCTTCCTCGCCGATCACTGGGCATGGTGGAACGCGCCGATGCTCAGCGCCGTGGCGCTCTGGAACCTGACCATCGCGGTGCTGCTGCGGGGGCGGTGGCCGGTGGTGTCCTGGCAGTTCATGGCGCTGGCGGCCTCGCTTGGCGCCATCGCCATCAGTGAGTGGTTCGAGGGGCCACTCGTCGCGATCGGGTGGGCGGTCGAGGGCGCCGCGCTGGGGCATGCCGCACTACGCTCGCGCAGCACGTGGCTCGATGCCGGCGCGCTCGGCCTCCTCCTGCTCGGTGCCATCCAGTTGATCGAGGCCCTCGTGCTGCCGATGCCGGTGGGGACGTGGCCCCTCGTCAACGTCCGGGCCTTTGCGGCGCTGGTGGTCGTGGGCGCCCTGGCCTGGCTGGCCGCCAGGCGTCGCGCCACGCAGGATTACCCGGAGCACGCGTCGACGCGGCACGCCCTCATCCTTGGCGCCCACATCCTGGCGATCGGATGGATGTCCTCCGAGATCGCACTGGTCTTCGGTGAACGCGCCTACGCGTCCAGTGCGGCCGGCCTGCCGGCCGGCGTGGCTCGGGCCGAACTCGCCCAGCAGGTGGCCCTCTCGGTGGCCTGGGCCCTCTACGCGGTGGGATTGGTAGCTGCAGGTTTCAGGCGGGCCTATGCGCCGGCACGCTACCTGGCGATCGCGCTCTTCGGCCTCACCATCCTGAAGGTCCTGACCAAGGACATCGCCGAGCTCGACCGCGTGTACCGCATGCTGAGCGTGCTTGGGCTCGGGGCCCTGCTGGTGGCGGCGTCCTACCTGTATCAGCGCATGGCCGCGCTGCGCCGCGGCAGCGAATCGGCGCTCCCGTAAGGTACGATCTCCCTCACCCATGGCCGAGTTCTCGTGGCCCGACGCACGCATCCTCGCGATCGACGATCAGGTCCAGAACGTCAACATCATCGACCGGCTGCTGCGGCGCGCCGGATTCGAGCACATCGTCACGACCACGCACCCGCAGCAGGCGCGGCCCTTGTTCGAGGAGCACCAACCGGATCTGGTGCTGCTCGATCTCCACATGCCGGACCTCGACGGCTTCGCCGTCCTCGACCAGCTCGCCACGCTGCTCCCGGTCGACGCCTATCTGCCGATCGTCTTCATCACGGCCGACGCGGATACGCATCTGAAGAAGCGCGCGCTGGCGATGGGCGCCAAGGACTTCGTCAACAAGCCGTTTGACGCCACCGAGATCGTCCTGCGTATTCGCAACCTGCTCGAGGCGCGCTACCTGTACCTGGCGCTCCAGCAGCAGAATGCGATGCTCGAGGCGCGCGTCAAGGAACGTACCGAGGACCTCGAGCAGGCGCAGCTCGAGATCCTGCATCGCCTCTCCCGGGCCGCCGATTTTCGCGATGACGACACGATGCAGCACACCGAGCGCGTCGGCCGCCTGTCGGCGTCATTGGCGCGCGAACTGGGCATGCACGCCGAGGAGGTGGAGTTGGTGCGGCTGGCGGCGCCGCTGCACGACCTTGGCAAGATCGCGGTCCCCGACAGCATCCTGCTCAAGGGAGGCGGCCTGAGCGACGACGAGTTCGCGGTGGTGAAGACGCACACGCAGATCGGCGCGCGGTTGCTGTCGGGCAGCACCCATCCGCTCCTGCAGATGGCCGAACAGATCGCGCGCACCCACCATGAACAGTGGGACGGCACCGGGTATCTCGAGGGCCTCAACGGCGACGCGATTCCGCTGGTGAGCCGGATCGTGGCGGTCGCCGACGTCTTCGACGCGCTGACCCACGCGCGGACCTACAAGAAGTCGTGGCCGTTGTCGGAGGTGCTCGACGAACTCCGACGGCAGCGCGGCCGTCAGTTCGACCCGGCCGTCGTCGACGCACTGATGCACATCGTCGAGCGCGGCGAGGTCTTGATCGAAGGCTCGTAGCGCCGCGCAGGCGGCGCCTCAGCGTGGGCCGTCGCCCGCGAGGTACGCGCCAATCTGCTCGGCCGCCTGGCGGCCTTCGGCAATCGCCCAGACGATGAGCGAGGCGCCGCGGCGCGCGTCACCGGCCACGAAGACGCCCGGCGCGGTGGTCTGGCGTGACAGCGCGTCGGCCTTGACCCGGCCCATGGCGTCGCACTCGACCCCCAGCTGCGTGAACAGCGGCAGGGGCTCGGCCCCGGTGAACCCCATGGCGAGGAAGATCAGGTCCACGTCCTCGCTGAACTCGGTTCCCGGCACGGGCTCGAAGGTCAGCCGGCCGTCCGTGCGGACCATCTCCACGCGCACGCCGTGCAGTCGCTTGAGGACGCCGTCCTCACCCTCGAGCCGCGTGGTCATGGCCGCGTACTCGCGCTGGCCACCTTCTTCGTGGGCGGCCGAGACGCGGTAGATGTTGGGCCACTGCGGCCACGGATCGGCCTGACCGCGGCTCTCGGGCGGTCGCGGGGCGATCTCGAATTGCTGCACGCTGGCGGCGCCCTGCCGGTGCGCGGTGCCGAGGCAGTCGGCGCCGGTGTCGCCGCCGCC
>Ga0136633_1002148_pt1 | contig 13824 bp, 9 predicted proteins | sample AntDrymeUQ832206_2_FD_105494 | JGI IMG/M metagenome (GOLD analysis project Ga0136633, IMG submission 105494) | Polar desert sand microbial communities from Dry Valleys, Antarctica - metaG UQ83 (22.06) | ecosystem: Environmental > Terrestrial > Soil > Desert | place: Antarctica: Dry Valley... | reverse complement strand
TCTCGCCCACCGCAGCGAACAGGACCGGCTGATGACCGAAGTCCTCGGAATGGCGCTGCAGTCGCCGGGGGCGGAGATCGACGAGGCGCTGACCGCCGTCACCAGTCGGGCCGCGAACCTCGCGGGCCAGGCCGTCGACCGGCTCGACGTGGGCCGGTCGCTGGACGGGTTGCTCGAGCAGGCAAGGGTCCCGCTGCGTCCGGGGGAGTTCGTCATCGTCGTGCTTGCCGGCGCCCTCGGGATCGCCGCGTTGGCGATGGCCGCCTTCGGCTCCGTCTTCGTGGCGGGAGGCGCGGCTCTTTTCGCCGTCCTGATGACGGCGCCGGTCTTGCGTCACCGCGTGGCCAAGCGGAGGAAGGCCTTTGCCGCCCAGCTGCCCGATGCCCTCAGCCTCGTGGCCTCGTCGCTCTCGGCCGGGCACACGTTCCTGCGGGCCGTGCAGATGATGTGCGAGGAGTCGCCGCCGCCGTTGTCGGAGGAGTTCTCCCGTCTGGTGGCCGAGACCCGTCTGGGCGACACGGTGACCGAGGCGCTGGGCCGCATGGCGCAGCGACTGCAGATCCGCGACCTCGACATGGTCGTGCAGGCCATCCGCATCCAGCAGACGGTGGGCGGGAAGCTGGCCGACCTCTTCCACACCCTGTCCGACGTCATCCGGGCGCGCGACGAGGTGAAACGGGAGGTGCAGATCCTGACGGCCGAGGGGCGGATGTCGGCCTACGTCCTGGCCGGGCTGGTGCCCACGCTGGCCGCCGTCATGCACACGATGAACCCGACCTACATGGAACCTCTCTTCCACGGGAAAGGGCTCGTGCTCCTGTTCGGGTGCGGGTTTCTGGTGACGGCGGGACTGTTCGTGATCCTCCGCATGGTGAAGATCGACATCTGATGAACCTCGCCATGTGGCTCTGTGGGGGGATCGCCCTCGGCGGAGCGGGCCTTGCGTTCACCGCTGTGTTCCGGGCCGGTCGGGTGGCCCCCGACTTCGGGGAGTACTTCGAGGACCTCGACTTCGGCGACGAGCGGAGCCGGCAGCTGGCGCAACCGATGATCCCGCGGGTCGTCGGGGGCGTGAGCCGGGGTGTCGCCGCACGGCTCGAGCAGTTTCTGCCGGGGAACTACATCGCCGGCGTCCAGGCCCAGCTCAACCAAGCGGGTCTCGGTCGCACACGGGGCGCCGGCCAGCAGGTGGCGACGCAGCTGGGACTGGCCGGTCTGGGGGCGGCCCTGGTGCCCTTCCTCCCGGCGAGCCTCCCGGTGAACGGCGCCCTGGCCTGGCTGGTGCTGCCCGGCATGGGCTTCATGCTGCCGTCGGCGCGGCTGAAGCGGACGATCCGCGAACGATCGGATTCGATCTTCAAGGACCTCCCGGACATCATCGACATGCTGGCCATCGCCGTGGAGGCGGGTAGCGGCTTCGAGTCGGCCCTCAGCATCGTCTGTGAGAACTTCAAGTCGCCCCTGACCGACGAGCTGTCGACCGCCCTGCAGGAGATGGAGCTCGGCCTGCCCCGGAAACAGGCACTGCAGCAGCTGCGGGACCGGGTCGACATCGACGTCGTCCGCACCCTGGTGCTTGCCCTGCTCCAGGCCGACGCGCTGGGCATCCCCATCGGCCGGGTGCTCAAGTCCCAGGCCACCGAGGTGCGGGCCCGCCGGCGGGCATGGGCACGGGAAAAGGCGGCCAAGCTCCCCATCAAGATCATGTTCCCGCTCGTCCTGTTCATCTTCCCGCCGATCCTTGGACTTGTCCTGGGGCCGGCCGCCCTGTCCTTCGGCACGCTGGGCGGCGGCTGATGCCGCCGTTGCGCCAGCCCTTCACGCTGCGTTCTTGGCGGGGTAGATTGGCGATGTGACGCTGGGGTCGCATTTTGTAATCGCGGTTGTGCATCGTGGCTGATTCGCCTCCCGAGGCCTCCCTCCTCAAGAAGGCCAACCGGGTCGGGATGCGCACGTTGAGGCACCGACCAAAGGTCGTCGACCAGACCACCGGGGGTGACCCTGTGTTCGAGGTCGGGTCCGTGCGGATGGTCCTTCGCTCGGACGCAACCCACTTCACCCGGCTGGTGCCCTGTGCCATGTGCGATCGGGAGGTCCCTGGGGCATCGGTTCGGACCGCAGCCGACCTCGAATCGCCGGGGCACCCGGTCATCTGCAAGGACTGTGGGCGGGACGCAGCGCTGGCGCCGGGAAACCTCGGACGGTCGGCGCCCGAATCGGACGTCCGGCGGCCACCGGAGAACCGACGGCCACCGGAGAGCCCTGTGCCTCCATCGCCGCCTGTCCTCGGGGACAAGGGCCGGCTCGCAGCGCTGGAAGGCCACTTGCGGGCGGTGCCCTCCCGGTCGGCGGAGAAGTCGGACGCCCCAGCGCTCGACGAGCTGCGGGCACGGACGGGCGCAGCGGTGAACGAGCTGACGGCAAGGCTTGTCGCTCTCGAGGAGCACGGCCGTCAGAGCGGCGGTGCGTCGGCGGAGGGTGAGTATGCCGCCAGAGCAGAGCTGCTTGCCGTTGCCCGGGAGCTGACCGAGGTCCGATCGGAGGTGTCCCTGGTCGAGGAGTCCCACCGGCGGACGGCGGAGGCGCATGCCGAGCTCGACCGACACCTCGCCGATATGGCCCAGCAGGTGGCCTCCCTCCCCGCTCAGTTGGAGGAGTCGCACGCGCGCCTCGCGGCCGCCCTCGACCGCTCGACGGAGGCCGGCGAAGAGCGTGTCCAGGCTGTCGAGGGGCGGGTAGCCGCAGCAGTCGAGGCGTCGGCGCGGGTCGACGCACTCCGGGGCGACGTCGATGAACTACGGGTCGCGCTCGCCACCGGGGGCGGGTGGTCCGAGGAAGAGCTGCGACAGGCAGCGGCCCGTGAGGAGCATCTCCTCCGACTCGAGGAACGCCTCGTCTCCCGCATACAGGCCGTGCAGACACAGATGGCGGCGGCCGATGGGCCCTTGGCGGAGATCGATGTCCTCAAGGCCGGTGTGGAGGAACTGCGAACCGCGCTCGCCGCTGGGGCCGAGCGAGTCAGCCGCGACGAGGACCATCGTCGCCAATTCGAGGATGGGCTGAGCCAGAACCTCGAACGTGTCCTGCAACAACTCCAGTTCACAGCCGACGCCGACGCGCTGCACGCAGTGACCCAGCGGCTGCAGACGGTGGAAAGCGAGGTCGCTGCGACCACCCAGCGGCCGCTGGAGCGCATCGACGCGCTCGAGGCCGGCATCGAGGTGCTGCGCACGGGCCTCGACGCGGAGGCCGATCGGGTGGGCCGGACGGAGGAGGATCTCCGCCGGTCACAAGCCGAGCTCGGCCAACGCCTGGAAAGCGTCCTGCAGCAGCTCATGAGCAGCGCAGGTCCGGGGGCGGTCAGCACGCAAGCCCTCGGAGAGGTGGCCCTCAGACTCGAGGAGCAGCTCACCCAGCGCCTCCAGGCCTTGGAGCGGCAGGTGCTCTCGCGCGTCGAAGGCGCGACCTTGCGAACTGAGACGCTCCAAGCCGGCATCGAGGAGCTGCGGACGGACCTCGAGGCTGAGACCGAGCAGGTCCGCTCGGGCGAGGAGGAGTTGCGTCGATCCCGGGATGAACTGAACCTTCGCCTGGAAGGCGTCGTCGCACAGCTCGAGCGCACAGCAGACGCCGATGCGCTGAGCGCAGTCACCCTGCGACTTCAGGCCATGGAGGCCGAGGCGGCGGCGGCCGCCCCCGCTGAGCAGGTCGATGCGCTCAAGGCCGGCATCGAGGAACTGCGCACCGCCGTCGCCACCGGCGCCGACCGTGTCCGCCGGGACGACGAAGACCTCCGTCGGTCCCAGACCGAGCTCGGCCAGCGCCTGGAAGGTGTCGTGCAGCAGCTCCGGCTCAGCGCGGACGCCGAGGCGCGGAGAGCGACAGCTGATGCACGATTCCTCAGGCTTCAGGAGCAGATCTCCGAGCGCCTGCACGCTCTGGAGCTGCAGGTGGCCTCCGGGGTCGACGATGCGACCTCGCGGACCGAGGCGCTCCAGTCGGGCATCCACGAGTTGCGCACGGCCCTCGACGCCGAGGTCGAGCGGGCCAGCCGGGACGAGGATGTTGTACGACGATCCCTGAGTGATCTCGGGCATCGACTCGAGGGCGTTATTCAGCAGCTCGGGCTCACTGCGGACGCCGAATCAGTGGGCGCCGCCACCGGGCGCCTGCAGGCCGCCGAGACGCAGGTCGACGCGCTGCAGGCCGGCGTCGAGGAACTACGGACCGCCCTGGCTGCCGAGGTCGACCGATCGAGTGGGAGCAACGACGACCTCCGCCGGCTGGAGGACGAGCTGCGCCATGTTCTCGAGAACGCGTCGGACCAGGCCCGCCTGGTGGCCAGCGCAGAGACGGCGCGCACGCACGGCGAGATGCAAAGGGTGGAGGACAGGACGGCTCAGGTCGAGCAGATGCAGGCCGCACTCGCGGCACGCATCGACGAGACGGTTGCCAACGTGGCCCAGGTCGGCCTGGAGGGCGCGGCACGCACTCGAGCCGACGTCGAGCTGCTCCGGGTCAAGGACCAGCTGCACCAGAGACTCGACAGTCTTGCGGAATGGGTGACCCACGCGACATGGACCGCCGACGAGCGCCTGGAGACGCTGGCGCTGAGGGTGGAGGGCCGGTTGGCGCAGCTGGACGCCCGACAGGAATCGGAGGCCGCAGCGCTGGAGTCGAACCTCGAGCAGCTCCGGACCGCGCCGGGGGCACTCGAGAACGACGACGGTCACCGGGCCCAGAGCGTTGAGGCGATGATGCAGGACCTTCAGGCCCGCCTCGTCGTGGAGGCGGAGCGGGCCCGGACGGACTTCGCCGAGCTCGCACTCGCCAACACGGCCCAGCGCAGCAACGACCAGGAGCTGGCCGAGAGGCTGGATCGTCTGGAGCAAGTGAGCGCGCAGATGGCCGACCCCGGGCGAATCGAACGACTCGAGAGGGCGGCTGCGGCACATGACGCCGAGGTGGCTGAGCTGTACGACTTCCATGGCACCCTCGACTCGGGCATGGGCCAGCTATTCAGCGAGCTCGCCAAGCTGCGAGCGGTTCTGTCCGACCCCCAGAGGAGCATTGACGGCGGCCGTGAGGTCAAGGCGCTGCAGGAGAAGGTGATGGCGCAGGAGGGGATGATCGCCGCCCTCCGCACCAGCATCGAAGCGCTTCGCTCCCCTGTGCGGAAGGCCACCAAGACGGCGGTGACCCCGGCTCCCGCCCCCGACGCAAAGGCGACGACGAAGGCAGCGCGACCGAGTCTGGTCGCGGCATCGAAGGCGATGAAGAAGGCAGCGGGCCCGAAGAACTAGTGCCCCTCCGGGCGGCTGTCTCGGTGACCGGCGGTACCCTGGCTGTGATGTTGGAGCGCCTGGCCGGCCTGGAGACCGAGTACGAAGACGTCCTGCTGCGCCTGCAGGACCCCAACGTCTTCGCCGACCAGCGCGCTTACGTGAAGCTCTCGAAGCGGCTGAAGGAGTTGGAGCCGATCGTGCTGGCCTTCCGCGAGCACCGGGCCACCGCCGGCGACTCGGAGGCGGCGAAGGGCATGCTGGCCGAGTCCACCGGCGAGGACCGTGAGTTCCTGCAGGCGTCGATCGAGGAAGCGGAGGCCGCCCTCGCCCGCATCGACGCCGACCTCGAGGTACTCCTCCTGCCCCGCGACCCCAACGACGACCGCAATGTGATCGTCGAGATCCGTGGGGCCGAGGGCGGCGAGGAGGCCAACCTCTTCGCCAAGGACCTGCACGAGATGTACGCCCGCTACGCCGAGCGCCGGAGCTGGAAGCTCGAGGTGCTCGGAGCCGACGCGTCCGACATGGGCGGGTTCAACGAGGTCACGTTCCTGCTCAAGGGCGACGACGTGTGGAACCGGATGAAGCACGAGGGCGGCCCCCACCGCGTCCAGCGGGTGCCGGTCACCGAGTCCCAGGGGCGCATCCACACCAGCTCGGCCACCGTCACCGTCCTCCCCGAGGCCGAGGAGGTCGACGTCCAGATCGACCAGAACGACCTCAAGATCGACGTCTACCGCTCCACCGGCCCAGGTGGGCAGTCGGTCAACACCACCGACTCGGCCGTGCGCATCACCCACCTGCCCACCGGCCTGGTGGTCGCGATGCAGGACGAGAAGAGCCAGATCCAGAACCGGGCCAGGGCCATGGTGGTGCTCCGCTCCCGCCTGCTGAAGGCGGAACAGGACCGCCAGGCGGCCGAGATGTCGATCGCCCGGCGCAGCCAGATCGGCGGCGGCGGCCGGTCGGAGAAGATCCGCACGTACAACTACAAGGAGAACCGGGTCACCGACCACCGCATCGGGCTGACCCTCTACCACCTCGACCGGGTGCTGCAGGGCGACCTCGACGAGCTGGTCGACGCCATGCTCGCCGACGAGCGAACCCGCCAGCTTCAGGGGGAGTGACACCGGCAGTCCCCGGCGAAGCCGTGACGTGGCAGAGCCTCCAGCGACTGGCCCAGGCCGAGCTGGGTTCGCGTGAGGCGTGGTTCGTGCTGGAGCGGGCGTCGGGGCTCGACCGGGCCGGGCTCGTCCCCCGGCTGCACGACCCTGTCCCGGTCCGCACGGTGGACTTCGTGGAGGGGATGGTCCAGCGGCGGCGGGCAGGTGAGCCGCTCCAGTACGTCCTCGGCATCTGGGGCTTCCGCCGCCTCGAGCTGGTCGTCGACCGGCGAGTGCTGATCCCCCGGCCGGAGACCGAGGCGGTGGTGGATGTCGCCTTCGACGAGCTCCGGCTCCTGGGTGCGACGAAGCCCCTGGTGGTCGACCTGGGCACGGGCTCGGGGGCGATCGCCATCTCGGTGGCGCTCGAGGTGCCGGCGGCCCGGGTGTGGGGCACCGACCGCTCCGAGGACGCCCTGGCCGTGGCCCGGGCCAACCTGGCCGGCATGGGCGGGCGGGTGGCGCCCCGGGTGCGGCTGGCCGCCGGCGACTGGTTCGCAGCTCTACCGGGCGAGCTCCGGGGGAAGATCGACCTGGTCGTGGCCAACCCGCCCTACGTGGGCGCGGCCGAGGAGCTCCCGGCCGAGGTGGCCGACTGGGAACCGGCCGGCGCCCTTGTCGCCGGGCCGACGGGCCTCGAAGCGATCGCCGAGATCATCGCCACCGCCCCCGCCTGGCTGCGCCGGCCGGGGACGGTCGTGATCGAGATCGCCCCCCACCAGGCCGAGCAGGCCGTCGCGCTGGCGGGAGCCGGCGGGTTCACCGGCGTCGACGTCCGCCCCGACCTGGCCGGTCGCCTGCGGGCGCTGGTGGGTAGGTTGCCGGGATGATCGTTTCCGCCATGGGCGAGCCTCCCCCGCCGACGGCCGTCCTGCAGGCCGTGCGGGCGCTCTCGCAGGCCCAGCCCATCGGGATTCCCACCGACACGGTCTACGGGCTGGCCGTCGACCCTTTCCGTCCGGGCGCCACCGACCGCATCTTCGCGGTCAAGCGCAGGCCGCGCGACGTGAGCCTGCCGCTCCTCGTGTCGGGTGTCGAGCAGGCCCTTTCCGTTTCCACCGCCGTGCCCCATCTCGCCCTGCAGCTCATGGAGCGCTACTGGCCCGGCCCCCTGACCATCGTGATCCCGGCTCTGCCCGGCCTCGGCGCGGACCTCGGTGACGACGATCTCACGGTGGGCGTACGCAGCCCCGACCACCCGGTGCCGCAGGCCCTCTGCGCCGCCTCGGGCCCGCTGGCCACCACCAGCGCCAACCGCCACGGCGAGCCCCCCCTCACCAGGGCCAAGGAGGTGGCCGAGAGCTTCGGTGAGGCCGTGCCCGTCGTGCTCGACGGCGGCGTCTGCGCGGGAGCCCCGTCGACGGTGGTCGACTGCACCGGGCAGGACCTCAAGCTGCTGCGGGAGGGCCGTATCCCGTGGGCCGAGCTGGTGGCCTTCGCCGGCTGACCCGGCAGGGTCAGGACTTGGCTTGGCGGCGGCGGAGCAGCAGCGGAGGAGGCGGGGTGGGCGGCGCCTCGTAGTCGTAGGGGACGGTGACCTCGCCCTCGGCCGGAGCAGGCGGAGGAGCGGTGCGCTTCTTGGCGGCAGCCCGGGGCTTGACCACGGGTGGCGCCGTCCTGGCGGCCGGCTTCTTGGCGGCCGGCTCCTTGGCGATGCGGGGCGTCCTGGAGGCGCTGAGGGCGTCGAGGCGGGTGCGGATCTCGGCCAGCTCCGCAGCGAGAGGCTGCATCTGCCGGGTGACCGACGCCCTGAGGGCCTTGGCCCGGGCCGCCTCCCGCTCCTCGGCCATCTCGATGTACTCCGCCACCTCGGCGACGGCGGCCGAAAGCGGCTTGAGCTGGCGGCCGACCGACGCCTTCAGCGAGGCCAGGCGGGCCGCGCCCTCGTCGCGGGCGGCCTCGGTGTTCAGCTCGGCGGTGACCTCCACCCGGCGGAGCAGCTCCCGCATGCTGTCCATGACCGCGGCGTTCGACAGGTCGGCGGCCTCCATCGTGGCCCGGAAGTCGTCGAGGGCGCCGGCCACGATCTCGGCCAGCCCGTCGGACTGGTCGGAGAGCGCCCGGGACGCCGCCGCACCGGCGAGCTCGGGCAGGGTTTCGGCCACCATGACCACCCGCAGCTCGGCTTCGCGCGAGTCGAGCAGTTCGGCGAGCATGGCCTGTTGGCGGGTCACGGCGCTGACCACGGCGTGCAGCTCGTTGCGCAGCTCGTCGAAGGCGTCCTCGAACCACTGGAGGATCTCGCTGCGGGAGGCGGCCGGCTGGCCCGGTGGCGGGGGCGGGGCCTGCTCGGCCCTGGGCGGGGGAGGGGGTGGGGGCGGCGGAGGGGGAGGCGCGCTGAAGGCGCTCCCGTTGGAGGTCCCGTTCGAGGTGCCGCCATTCGAGGCGCCGCCGTGGGACACGGTCGGGGGTGGGGGAGCGGCTGGCGCCTGGTTGTGGCCGGCACTGGGGCCGGCAGTGGGGCCGGCAGTGGGGCCGGCGGCGAGGGCCCGCACGCGGGGAGCCTCGATGGCGGGGGTCATGGTGAACGTGATCGGGCGGGGGCCACGCGCCCAGACGTCGGGGCAGCCGTCGAACTGGCCCTGGCAGACCACCCCGCACTCCGGGCATGCGCAGGCCCGTTCGCCCGCCCGCATGGGATGGCCGCAGCCCTCACGGATCTGAGAGCCGAACTCGTGGCAGCGGCCCATTCGCCCGATCTTACCCCCGGTGCTCCCGGATCAAGCGCCTCCCGGCGCCGGGGATCTGCCGGTTAGCCCGGCACGACCTGGGTGGAGAGAACCGGGTTCCCCCAGCCCACGGCGTTGTGGGCGAAGACGGCGATCGTGTACGTGCGTCCGTTGGTGAGGCCGGCGACGGTGCCGGTGGTGCAGGTGGCGCACGTCGTGCTGTACAGCCCGGTGTAGCCGTTGGCGTCGAAGGCGAACACGCCGTACATGTCGATGGCAGCAGCCCCCGTGGTCGTCGCCAGGGTCCACGTGGCGGTGGCCGAGCCGTTGCCCCGGGTGGCCTTGACGTTGCCAGGGGTCCCGGGGGTGCCGGCGACGACCCACTGGGAGAGGGTGGGGGTGCCCCACCCGTTGGGGTTGTGAGCGTAGACCACGGCGAAGTACGAGCGGCCGTTGACCAGTCCGGCTACCGTGGCCGTGGTGCAGGTGGCGCACACCCAGGCGTACTTGCCGGTGTAGCCGTCCGCATCGAAGATGAACATGGCGTGGCCGTCGATCGCCGTGCCCGGGTTGGTCGGGCTACGCCAGGACGCGCTGACCGATGCGTTTCCCGGTACGGCCCGGACCTCGGTGGGCGCCCCGGGCACGGCGGCGACGGTGACCCAGTTGGAGTAGCCGGCGCCGCCCCAGCCTGCGCTGTTGTGGCCGTGGACGCTGACGAAGTAGGTCCGCCCGTTGGCCAGGCCGCTCACGGTGGCGCTCCGGCAGGTCGCACAGACCGTGACGTAGCGGTTCGTGTAGCCCGAGGCGTCCCAGATGAAGGCGCCGTAGCTGTCGACCGCCGGCCCCGAGGTGGGCAGGACCCACGTGGCGCTGACAGAACCGTCGCCCCCTGTGGCCGTCACGCCCGTGGGCGCTACGGGCGGGGCGGGAGGAGGCGGCGGCGGGGGCGTGGTCCCGCCGCCGGTGACGTTCTTCCCGAACACCTGGGCGGCGAGGAAGACGTTGGTCAGCGGGTAGCCGCCGCCCGACCAGGTCTGGCCGGCGGCGGACCGCCAGGACCCGATGCCGATGTGGGTGAAGTCCGAACTCATCATGTTCGCCTTGTGGCCGGGGCTGGCCATGAGGTCGTTGGTGAGGCGGGTGGCGGCGAGCAGCGGGTCGGTCGTGCCGTTCATCCAGGCGATGTTCTCCCCGGACGCCTGCGTCTTGAGCCCGGCGGCGGCGATCATCTGGGAGACGCCCTGGGTGCCGCAGCCGGCGATGGTGTGGCTGAAGTAGTTCCTGGCCCCCATGTCGGCGGCCCGCCCGAGGACGGGGAAGCCGCACCCGTCGTAGCGGCCGTCCTGGGCGACGCGGCTGAGACCGTCGGACCGCTGGAGGGCGGCCAGCCCGGCCCCGGCGCGGTGCTGGTTCACGAGCTCCAGCATCTTGGCGGCGAATCCGCCGTCGTCGGCGGCCACAGCGGCCGAGGGTGAGGCTACGGCGGCGGTGAGGCCGCCGAGCAACCCCAGTGCCACCGAGAGTGTTGCGGTCCAGGTACGGAGCTTGATGCCTTGAGTAGCCATGTTGCCACGCTGAGTCGACAAGAGTTGGGCGAAACTTGAGAAAGAACTGAGTCGATTGACCTACTCGACCACTCCGCGTGGCCAAAAGTAGGCCATGTGACGCAGGGTGAGCGACCTAGAGAAACTGCACCGCCACTTTCTGCGCGAAATCTCTAAAGTCGTCACCGCGATCGTGCCGAAGCCCGCAGGCATGACCGCAGGAGTGACCACCAGCGAGGAAATGTGGCAGGGCCGAATCGGGCGGGCCCGTCGAGTTGCGATCGTGGCGGCGGCCGTCGCCATCGCCACCTTCTTCGTACCGCTCGAGCGGGCGTCGGCGGACGTGACGTTCAACCAGCGCATGCTCGAGCTGGTCAATGAGGAGCGCAGGGCCGCCGGGCTGGTGCAGCTCGTCGCCGACCCCACGCTCAGCGCCAACGCCGAGGATGCGCCCTACAGTGGTTGCGGCTTCACCGTCCTCGGCCGGGCCAAGGACATGGGCGAGCGGAACTACTTCAGCCACACCATCCTGGGCTGCCTGACCCAGAGCGTGTTCAACATCCTTCAGTCCACGGGCCTGGTCTACAGCGGCGCCGCCGAGAACATCGCCTGGATGAACGGCAGCACCGACCCCCTCGTGGCGGCCGAGAACCTCCACGGCCAGCTCATGGGGAGCAGCGGGCACCGGGCGAACATCCTGAACCCCAACTTCACCAAGATCGGCATCGGCTCGTGGCGAACCGTGGGGGACCAGACGTGGTCCGGGGGCGGGTTCCCCCTCACCAGGGTCTTCATCGCCGCCCAGATCTTCGCCGGCGGCGCAGTCAGCGCCCCGACGACGACCTCCACCACCGCCGTGCCCGCCACCGTGGCCGGGCGGTACACCCCGCTCACCCCCGCCCGGATCCTCGACACCCGGGACGGCACGGGCGGCGTCGGCGGTGCCACGCCCTCGGGCGGCACCGTCGACGTCCAGGTGACCGGCCGGGGCGGTATCCCCGCCACCGACGTCGCCGCCGTGGCCATGACCGTCACCGCGACCCAGCCGTCGACCGGCGGCTACCTGACCATGTTCCCGAGCGGGACGGCCCGTCCGCTCGCCGCCAACCTCAACTTCGCCGCCGGCGAGACCGTGTCCAACCTGGTCGTGGTCAAGGTCGGGCCGAACGGCAAGATCGGGATGTACAACGCGAATGGCGCCACCCACGTGGTTATCGACGTCGCCGGCTGGTACTCCGGCACAGGGACCGGCAACGCCGGGCGCCTGCAGACCACCGTCCCTTCCCGCATCCTCGACACCCGCGACGGCACCGGCGGTGGTGTCCGCCTCGGCCCCGGGGCCAGCCTCGACCTCCAGGTCTCCGGTCGGGGCGGCGTCCCCGCTTCCGGCGTGCAGGCCGGCGTCGTGAACGTGATCGCCACCGGCACGACCGCCACCGGCTACCTCACCGTCTACCCCACCGGCGAGGCCCGCCCGTTGGCGGCGAACGTCACCTTCGTCGCCAACAGCACCGTCGCCAGCCGGGCCATGGTGAAGCTCGGCGCCGGCGGCAAGGTCACCATCTTCAACGGCGCCGGCTCCACGGATGTGATCGTCGATGTCAGCGGCTGGTACTCCGACGCCTCGACGGCAGGCACGCTGGGCGTCCTTGCGCCGGTCACGCCCGCCCGCATCCTCGACACCCGCAACGGAACGGGCGGCCCGTCCAGCCCGGTCTCCAGTTCGGGCACCGTCGAGGTCCAGGTCGCCGGCCGGGGCGGCGTACCCGCCTCCGGCGCCCGGGCCGTCGTCCTCAACGCCACCGTGACCCAGCCTGCGGCCGGTGGCTACCTCACCATCTTCCCGACCGGCACGGCCCGGCCCCTCGCCTCGGACCTCAACTTCGCCGGCGGCGAGACCCAGGCCAACCTGGTCGTGGTCCAGCTGGGGACGGGCGGCAAGGTCACCCTCTTCGCCGCCGCCGGCACCCACGTGATCTTCGACGTGGCCGGCTGGATCTCCTGAGGCGCCCGCTAGGCTGCGGCCCAGATGGGCCCTGCGTCGTCCGGCACTCCCGACCCGGCGGATCTCTACCTCGACCTCCTGCTCCGGTGCCTCACCGGGACGTTGGAGGGCGAGGAGTTGCGGGTCATCCGGCCCGGGAGTGGTTGGAGACGCCGGATCTGGGCCCGCACGGCCCGGCCGGTGCTCGACCTGGCCCGCGTCGACATAGTGCGCCGCGTCCAGGTTCGCTCCGACCTACGCGACGACGGCCGGGACTGGCCGTCAGCCGCCGAGACCATGGTGGGTCTCAAGCGGCTGTCGAGCCTCCGGGACTGCGTCTCCACCGCGCTGCGTGAGGGGGTGCCGGGGGATCTGCTCGAAGCGGGCACCTGGCGGGGAGGGTCGGCCATCTTCATGCGCGCCGTCCTCGAGGCGCGGGGCGACACGGGCCGCGCCGTCTGGGTGGCCGACTCCTTCCAGGGCGTCCCACCGCCCGACCCCGAAAAGTACCCAGCCGACGCCGGCGACACCTTCTGGACCTGGGACGAGCTCGCCGTCCCCCTCGAGCAGGTGAAGGCGAACTTCGCCAAGTACGGCCTGCTCGACGACCGGGTGCGCTTCCTCGAAGGGTGGTTCAAGGACACCCTGCCCGGAGCGCCCATCGACAGTCTGGCCGTCCTCCGGGTCGACGGCGACCTCTACGAGTCCACTCTCGACACCCTCCGCCCGCTCTACCCCAAGGTGTCGCCCGGGGGCTTCGTAATCGTCGATGACTACGGCTGCGTCCCTGCGTGCAGGCAGGCCGTCGACGAGTTCCGGGAGGAGCACAGCATCACTGCGCCGCTGGAGAAGATCGACTGGACGGGCGTCCTGTGGCGTAAATCCTAAAGCTCGGTACCCTCGGTGTCGACGCAACCACTGTAGGCGCGGTTCGGGAGGTTCTTACGGTGGCGAACCACGTGACGATTCGACGGGCAGTGCTGCTCGTTCCCCTGTTGCTGGCGACGATGTTGGCCGTCCCTGCGGCCGCCCAGGTCGCCGCCATCTCCCTGTCGACGAGCATCGGCGGCCCGTCAGGCGTCACCGTGGGCGACTCAGGCGTCCCGGGCTCGATCACCGTCACCAACAACTCGACCAACGTCGGCCCGGTCATCTTCGGCGTCTTCTATCACCCGT
>Ga0136633_1002147_pt1 | contig 13828 bp, 16 predicted proteins | sample AntDrymeUQ832206_2_FD_105494 | JGI IMG/M metagenome (GOLD analysis project Ga0136633, IMG submission 105494) | Polar desert sand microbial communities from Dry Valleys, Antarctica - metaG UQ83 (22.06) | ecosystem: Environmental > Terrestrial > Soil > Desert | place: Antarctica: Dry Valley... | reverse complement strand
CTGGCTCTTCTCGTCCACACACAGGACGATCGCCTTGTCTGGCGGGTTCAGATACAGCCCGACGACATCGCGGATCTTGGCCTCGAGCTCGGGGTCGGTGGAGAACTTGAAAGTCTGGACCCGGGACGCGTCTTTGTGGCAAAGCGGGGCCGTTCTGAGCTGACCAACACCATCCTCGACGAGGGCGAGGTGCGCGACCTGGTCGAAAAGATGCTTAGGACAACCGGCCGCCGCGTCGACCTCAGCACCCCGTTCGTCGATGCGAACCTCTATTGATGATTGGTGGTGAACGGCTATGGATTGGCGCCAAGGCCACGCGCCAGGGCTAGCAGTTCGGACAGATCCATGTCGGGCACCGTCTGCGAGGCGTCACGAATGCTTCCAAAACACGACCCGTATGGGCGGCGCGGAGCGCGGCATCGGCTGCCAATGCGGCGTCAAGCCTGCCAGCGCGCCTACGCGACCATCGCGACCAGTTGCGGCATCGTTCCCTATGGTCAATCGCAGGGGAAGACCTCCTACAAGCTCAAGGTCACCTACGTGCAACGAGGCAAAGGGTGAGCTGGAGGTGAGGCAACGCGTGCAGGGTCGCAAGCATGCCTCAGCTGTCCTACTCGCGTTCTTGGCTGCGACCGGCTGTGGTCAGGCACCAGCGTCCCGGGTCGGCGCTGATGGCTCGATCAGGTGCCCAACGGACGAGCAGATCGAGCAGATGTCCAGCGAGGAGCTCAACGCGATCCCCCGTGAATGCGACGAGTCAATGACCCCTCCGCCCGACATGCCGGGTGTCCGCGCCGGGGACGGTGACGACAGCAACGGTCGCCCCGTCCCGGGTCTGATCGAGGTCTTTGACGTGCCGGATGTGCCCTCCCCGGGGAGGATCGATCGGCCGGGCGACCACGACTTCATCGGGATCCAGTGGCCGGGTGGGGTCATGCATGCGTCGGTGGTCCCTGCGGGCAAGGGCCTGAGAGTTGCGGTCGTGGACCTGAGGGGGGACGTGGTCAGCAGCAGCGACGGCGCACGGCTCGATGCGCTGGACGAGGTCCGCGGGAAGCTCCCGCCAGGGCGGTACCTGGTGTCGGTCTACACGCTGCGTACAGATCTCCCTGAGCGCCTTCTCTACTCGGTGACCCCCAGGCTCGTGCAGGCCTGACCTCGTGGTCCTTGCGACAAGTGCTTGCGTATAAGTCCATGGCGCCGGCGACTGCAAGGTGTTGCCGGCCTCGCGGTCCTGCTCCTCGCGGTCCTCAGAGGTGCATCGACGACCTCCGCCTTGCAGAGCGACTTCGACTACCTCTGCGTTCAGCAGACCTTGCCTGTCGGCCCACAGCCTCCGCGGGTCTGCGTGCCGCTTCCGGTCCCGCTCCCTAATCCAAGCGCTCCGGCCGCGGTCAGGGTCGGCACAACCGCCTGACCTGCAATCCACAACCCGTATGGACGCTGTTGTCCAGAAGCCCTACCGTCCCCTCATGTCTGGCGTGGAGGCGGTCGAGCTCGAGGTCCGCGAGCTGGTGCGCCGGCGCGGCATCGATCCCTTCGCAGATCGCGCGGCCGTGCATCGCCTGGTCGACGAGGTAGTCGCCGACTACGAGGAGCGGTCGCTCACCTCGACGCTGACAGCGCTGGGCGACAACGAGCTGGCCGCCCGCTCGGTCTACGACGCCGTCGCCGGCTTCGGTCCGTTGCAGCGCCATCTCGACGATCCCGAGATCGAGGAGATCTGGATCAACGAGCCGGGACGCGTCTTTGTGGCAAAGCGCGGCCACTCGGAGCTGACCAACACCATTCTCGACGAGGGCGAGGTGCGCGACCTGGTCGAGAAGATGCTCAGGACAACCGGGCGCCGCGTCGATTTGAGCACTCCGTTCGTCGACGCGATGCTGCCGGACGGCTCCCGGTTGCACGTCGTCATCCCCGACATCACCCGAAAGCACTGGTCGGTCAACATCCGCAAGTTCGTGCTGACCGCCAACACCCTGGACGAGTTGATCCAGCTGCAGGCGCTGACAGCCCAGGCTGCGGCGTTTCTCGAGGCGGCTGTGGTGGCCGGCCTCAACATCATCGTCGCGGGCGGGACCCAGGCCGGCAAGACGACCCTGCTCAACTGCCTGGCAGGGGCCATCCCCGGGCGTGAGCGCGTCATCACCTGCGAGGAGGTCTTCGAGCTGCGCCTTGGCCTGCCGGATGTGGTCGCGATGCAGACCAGGCAGCCCAACCTCGAGGGCACCGGCGAGATCCAGCTCCGCCGGCTGGTCAAGGAAGCCCTCCGCATGCGGCCCGACCGCATCATCGTCGGAGAGGTGAGACAGGCGGAGTGTCTTGACCTCCTGATCGCCTTAAATTCAGGGCTTCCTGGCATGTGCAGCATCCACGCCAACTCGGCCCGCGAGGCGATCGTCAAGCTCTGCACGCTGCCCCTTCTCGCAGGCGAGAACGTCGGTCACAACTTCGTGGTCCCCACCGTGGCCTCGAGCGTCGACATCGTCGTACACATCGCCAAGGACGGCACCGGTCACCGCAGGATTCGCGAGATCGTCGCCGTACCCGGGCGGGTCGAGGGTGATGTCGTGGAGGTCGCCGACCTGTTCGTGACACGTGGGCAGCGACTGGTCCGGGCCGACGGCTATCCGCCGCACCAGGAGCGGTTCGAGTGGACCGGGGCGGATCTCTCGCGACTGCTCGCCCAGACCTTCTGATGGGGCCGCTCCTGGGACTCCTGTTCGGCCTCGGCCTCGTGCTCATCATCCGGTCGCGCACCGTTCCCAGGAGCGCAGCCCCTGGGACCGTGGACGCACGGCTGCGCGAGCTGCTGCTCCAAGCCGGGATCGAGGGTGTGAGCCCGGCGCAGCTCATCGGCGCGTCCGTCGGGCTCGGCGTCGTCACCCTCGTCCTGGTTCTCGGCACCAGCGGGGTGCCTGTCATCGGCCTTGCCTTCGGTCTGTTCGCCAGCCTCATCCCCCTCACCCTCGTACGACGTCGCCGGGGCCAGCGAGCCATCGAGCTCCGCGAGGTCTGGCCCGAGGCCGTCGACAACCTGACCAGCGCTGTACGCGCCGGGCTGTCCCTGCCCGAGGCGCTGACGCAGCTCGGTACGCGCGGGCCCGAGCAACTGCGCGCCGCTTTCACCAGGTTCGGTGACGACTACCGGGCCACGGGCCGGTTCAGCGAGTCGCTGGACAGCCTGAAGTCGTCGCTGGCGGACCCGGTGGGTGACCGGGTGGTCGAGGCTCTCCGGATGGCGCGGGAGGTTGGGGGCAGCGACCTGGGCCGGCTGCTTCGCACGCTGTCCAGCTTCCTGCGGGAGGACGCCCGCACCCGCTCCGAGCTGGAGACGCGGCAGGGCTGGACGGTCAACGCGGCAAGGCTGGCGCTCGGCGCGCCGTGGGCGCTGCTGCTGCTGCTGTCGACGCAGCCGAGTGCGGTGGCTGCCTACAACGAGCCAGCCGGTGTGATCGTGCTGGTCGTCGGTGGCGGGGTCAGCTTCATCGCTTACCGGATCATGCTGGGCATCGCGCGGTTGCCGGTCGAGCGTCGGGTCCTGAAGTGAGCGGCATCGTCGGCGCCGGGCTTGGGCTGGTGGGCGGAACCGGCCTACTGCTCGTCGTCACCGGCACGCCACTGACCCGTCGGATCACCCTCCACCAACGGCTGGCGCCGTACCTGCGGGACACGCCTCGTCCCTCTCGGCTGCTGAACGAGGGGCGGGCGCTCACCCCCTTCCCGACGCTGGAACGGCTGCTCGGTCCGGTGCTGCTCGAGCTGGTCCGTACCGTCGAGCGATGGGTCGGCGGCGTCACCAGCGTCCGTCGTCGGCTCGACCAGAACGGCGGCGACATGTCGCTCGAGCAGTTCCGCGCCGAGCAGGTGCTGTGGGGCGGTTTCGGTCTTGCCGCGGCACTGGTGCTTGCCGTGCTGTCGCTGCTCTCCGGCACGGGGACGAGCCCCATCGCCTTGCTGCTGTCGGCGGGGTTGTTCACGCTGTTCGGCGTCTTGGCCCGCGACCGCTACCTGACCCGCCAGGTGAGCCGGCGCGAGGAGCGGATGCTGCAAGAGTTCCCCACCGTTGCCGAGCTGCTCGCCCTTGCGGTGACCGCGGGTGAGGGGCCGGTGGGTGCGTTGGAGCGGGTCACCAGGATCTCCGCCGGGGAGCTGAGCAAGGAGCTCAACCGCGCGTTGTCGGATGCGAGGGCCGGGAGCTCGCTGATCACAGCCCTGGAAGGCATTGCCGGCCGCACCTCGCTGCCGGCGCTGGCCAGGTTCGTCGACGGCGTCGCCGTCGCGGTGGAACGAGGCACACCGTTGGCTGACGTCCTGCGGGCGCAGGCTGTCGACGTTCGCGAGGCGGGCAAGCGCCAGCTGCTCGAGTCGGCTGGTCGCCGCGAGATCGCGATGATGGTGCCGGTCGTCTTCCTGGTCCTGCCCGTGACGATCCTGTTCGCGCTCTTCCCGGGGTTCTACGGACTGCGGCTCGTCGCCGGCTGACGAGCCTTACACCACGCACGCACGCCCATGGGTGGCCGTTTGGCCCGATTGGCAGGCAGCCGTGCGCCGGATGCCTGTGGCAAGTAGGTCCGGTTGATCCAAAACCCATCCGTTTTTGACCGCCTCCAGGCCCCACAATCCGCTCACACCACCTTTGGAGCTAGGGGATCCGAAATGAAGCTTGCCGTGCGACTCCAGGCCCGCCTTATGTCCAGCAGGAACGCCACTGACCCAGGTGATCGGGGTGACATCCCGGGCTGGGTGCTCATCACCATCATGACGGCCGGCCTGGTCACCCTCATCTGGGGCGTGGCCAACACCGAGCTCAAGAACATCCTGCAGACCGCGCTGAACTCGGTCTCCAAGCCCTAGGTGAAGCGTGGCCCAGCCGACGGGGCCACGGATGCGGGCGTGGCCGTCGTCGACTTCGTGCTGGTCTGCGTGCTGCTGCTCGGGCTGTTCCTGCTGGTCTTCCAGGTCGGCGTCTTCTTCCACGTCCGCAACGTCGTAGCAGCGTCGGCCGCCGAGGGGGCGCGCTACGGCGCCGCGGCCGACCGCAACCCGACGCAGGGTGCAGCGCGTGCTCAGGTTGTCCTGCGACAGGCCCTCGGCTCGAAGGTGTCGCGGGCCATCACCTGCTCGCCAGGAGGCGCCGGCGGAGTCGTCCTGGTCGCCGGCGCCCGGGTCGTGGACATCGTCTGCACCGGCCGCCTGCCGATCGTCTTCGGTCCCTCCCCAAAGCTGGTCCTGACGGTCCACGGTCACGCACTCGAGGAGAGCCGGTGAACCGACTCCGCCTGACCGACGACGAGGGCAACGCGATGGTCGAGTTCGTCTATCTCGCAGTGCTTCTCATGGTGCCGCTGGTCTATGTGCTGATCCTGGTGTTCCAGGTTCAGCAGGCGGCCTTCGGCACGACCGAAGCTGCCCGCCAGGCCGGCCGCAGCTATGCGCGGGCCGACTCCGTGCAGCAGGCGGAGCAGCGGAGCCGAGCCGCGGCGGCCCTCGCCTTGCGGGACCAGGGCATCCGCAGCGGCGCCGACACTCACATCACCTGCATCGGCGGCTGCCTCGTGCCCGGGAGCCGGGTCACGGTCACCGTGACCTACTTCGTGAAGCTGCCGCTGCTGGGCAGCATCTTCGGCGACCGGCAGCGCGGCACCATCAAGGTCCAAGCCACTCACACCGAGTACGTCGATCGCTTCAGGTCCACCTGATGCGCCGACGCGGTGATGACGAGGGCACGATCCTGCTCCTCACCGTCGGGTTGGCCGTGGTGCTGATGGCCCTCGTGGTGGTCGTCATCGACGTCAGCGTCGTGGTGCTCGCCCGCCGTGGTGTCGCCAACGCCGCGGACGGCGCAGCATTGCTCGCCGCGCAGCAACCGGACCACCGGGTGCTCAACGATCCCGACCGGCGCGATGCACTGGCCTTCGGCCTGCCGCTCGACCCAGCTGCGGTCGCCGACGCGGTCCACCGCTACCAGGTTGAGGCGGCTGCCACCCAGCCACGGCTGACCTTGACCTCCTCGGTGGTGGGGGCGAGGAGCACCGAGGCCGTCGTACACGCCAGAAGGACTGTGTCGTTGCCGTTCGTCAGCTGGTTCGGGGTGAAGCAGGTCGTCGTCGAGGCCACCGGCCGGGCCCGATCGCCCGTCACGTCCTGACCCGCCTTCCCGTCCCTTGTGGGTAGATCGCCTGGACCCTGACCCGGGTGATCTACCTGCAAGCGAGCCGGAGGGTGCGCTTCGTGCTCAGCGGCGTAGGCCAGAGGGAAGCCGGACCGGCTAGCGGCAGCGGGCGCCGGTGTTCTTGGCGCAGATCGCCCGCAGCGTCGCGTAGACGTCGACCAGGCCGTGCCCGGCGTCATAGGACGTGCGGGACCTGGTATTGGAGGGGTCCCGCTCGACGATCGTGTCGCCGAACCGGTGGGCGTACTGCTCGAGCAGGATTTCGACCTTGGCCGGTGTCAGACGCGGGTCGGCCTGGAAGAGGAGGGCGACCACGCCGGCGATGTAGGGCGCGGCCATCGACGTACCGCTGATGGTGTTGTAGTCGCCGGCGTTGAGCGGGGCCAGGCCAGTGGAGCAGATCGGCATGTACGCCCGGCAGGACGACGTGATCTTGGTGCCCGGCGCCGCGAGGTCGGGGTAGGTCTTCGGCTTGCCCTCTTGGCCGCGCGAGGACGAGGAGGACAGCGCGCCCTCGCGGTCGCCGATGCCGCCGTCGCTGTAGTTGGCCACCATGAGCACGCCGAGGGTCGGGTCCGAACCGTCTGGGCTGGTGGTGGAGACCGCTCCGTTGCCCCCGGCGTTGCCGGCCGACCAGACCGCGACGACCCCGCGCCGGATCAGGGCCTGCTGCAGCTTCACCGCAGCCGATTTCGGGTCGTGCACACGGTCCCCGTTCGGGCCGTAGGAGTGGTTGGTGACCCGGATCGGGGGGCAGGCGGCGTCGACGACCTTCGTCGACTGCTGCGCGGCCGAGCGGCACGGGTTGTGCCAGTGCTCGAGCACCCAGTTCTGGGCAGCCACGGGGTCGAGCAGGCTCAGGCCCGCCCCCACGGACAGCATCACGAGCTTTGCTCCGGGTGCGGCGCCCTCCAGGGACTTGCCGTTGGATGCCTTCACCGGCACACCTGCGACGATCCCGGCGACGTGGGTCCCGTGGCCGCCGGCGGACGAGGTGTCGGTGTCGGGGGAGGAGGCGAAGCAGGCCTCGCTGACGTCCGGGTCGATCTCCAGGTCGATGCCGCACACGTTCTTGCGGTTCTGCACGACCTTGCTGGTCGTGACCAGGCCGTCTCCCTTGAGCTGGAAGAACGGGTGCAGACTGTCGACGCCGGAGTCGATGACCGCGACCGTCACGCCGGAGCCGTCGAGCACCCGGCTGTTGGTGCTGCGGAAGGTCCGCTCAGCCTGGTAGGCCCGGGTCGCCTTGTGGGCGGTGTCGAGGTCCAGTTTCAGGGGCTCGTCGCCCTCGACGTAGGTGACCCCAGGCTGGCTCGCGACCAGGGGCACCAGGCGGGCCGGGCCGACGCCGATCGCCATGCCGGCGAGCTGCCACTTCTGCTGCACCTTCAGACCGCCAGCCCGGATGGCGTCGGCCGCCCGGTCGCTGGTGGAGCTCTGCACGAGGACGCGGAGCGTGGTCGTGGGCGTCACCTCGCTGAGGTGCTGCGCCAGCCACGGCTGCAGCGTGCCCGGGAGCGCCGGCTGGAGCGAGGCGGTCGCGGGCAGTGCGCCCAGGACCCCGGCGAGCAGCAGGGGGGCCAGGGCAAGGGCCGACGTGCGGCGGGTCAGGCGCATCCTGAGGTCTTCGCCGCCGGGAGGCAAGCTCCTGCTGCCTCGGTAGGCTGCATCATCGTGGCTGCCGACCGTTCCGCTGAGCTCAAGGCCGTCGACGCCACCCTCACCAGCATCGAGAAGGTGCTCGACCTGCCCAAGTTGCGCGAGGAGCTGGTCGACCTCGAGGAGCAGGCCGGGATGCCTGGCCTCTGGGACGACCAGGAGAAGGCCCAGCGGATCACCGGCCGCATGTCCGTCGTACAGGCTGATCTGAAGCGGTTGGAGTCCTATCGCCAGCGGGTCGACGACCTCGGCGTGCTCTATGAGATGGCCGCAGAGGAGTCGGACGAGGGCACGGCTGACGAAGCCGACCGGGAGTTGGCGGCGCTGCAGAAGGAGATCGGTTCCTTCGAAGTGCGCACCCTCCTTTCCGGCGAGTACGACGAAAGGCACGCTCTCGTCCAGATCAGCCCAGGCCAGGGTGGGACCGAGGCGCAGGACTGGGCGCTGATGCTGTGGCGGATGTACTACCGCTGGGCCGAGCGACATGGCTACGAGCTGGACGTCTTCGAGTGGCAGGAGGCGGAGGAGGCCGGCCTCAAGAGCGTGGTCTTCCAGGTGAAGTCGCCCTATGCCTACGGCACGCTGGCGGGGGAGCACGGGGTGCACCGGCTGGTGCGGATCAGCCCGTTCGACAACCAGGCCCGCCGGCAGACCACCTTCGCGGCGGTCGATGTGACGCCGGTCGTCGACACCGCCGACTTCGTCGAGGTGGACGAGAAGGACATCCGGGTGGACGTCTTCCGCAGCTCAGGCCCCGGCGGGCAGGGGGTCAACACGACCGACTCGGCGGTGCGGATCACCCACCTGCCTTCGGGCATCGTGGTGTCGTGCCAGAACGAGCGCTCGCAGATCCAGAACCGGGCGGCCGCGATGGTCGTGCTGCAGACCAAGCTGCTGGAGCGCAAGCGGATCGAGGAGCGGGCGGAGATGGACGCCGTCCGCGGCGAGCAGATGGCCAACGCGATGGGATCGCAGATCCGCAACTACGTGCTGCACCCCTATCAGATGGTCAAGGACCTGCGGACCGGGGTGGAGACGAGCAACACCTCGGGCGTGCTCGACGGTGAGATAGACGACCTGGTTGAGGCGGCGATTCGCTGGCGTCGTACCAGCTCTGAGGAGTAGCCCGCCGTTAGACTGATCGGGTGATCCGGCTGGAGCAGGTGTCCAAGAGCTATCCCACGAGCACCCGTCCCGCACTCGACGGCGTGGACGTCGACATCGAGAAGGGCGAGTTCGTCTTCCTGGTCGGCTCGAGCGGCTCGGGCAAGTCCACCTTCCTGCGGCTGCTGCTCAAGGAAGAGGTGCCCAGCGCCGGCCGGGTGCACGTGGCGGGCAAGGACCTGTCCAAGCTGTCTTACTGGAAGGTCCCTGCGCTGCGCCGGCAGATCGGCTGCGTCTTCCAGGACTTCCGGCTGCTGCCCAACAAGACCGTCCATCAGAACGTCGCCTTCGCCCTCGAGGTGATCGGCAAGTCGCAGTCGGCGATCGACCGGGTGGTCCCGGAGGTGCTCGACCTGGTCGGGCTCGCCGGCAAGGAGAAGCGGATGCCCGACGAGCTGTCCGGCGGTGAGCAGCAGCGCGTCGCCGTGGCCCGGGCTTTCGTCAACCGGCCGATGATCCTGATCGCCGACGAGCCCACCGGCAACCTCGACCCGAGCACCAGCGTCGGGATCATGAAGCTGCTGGACCGGATCAACCGCACGGGCACCACGGTGGTGATGGCCACCCACGACGCGGCGATCGTCGACTCGATGCGCCGCCGGGTGGTCGAGCTCGCCATGGGCAAGGTCGTGCGCGACCAGTCCCGCGGCGTCTACGGATACGGAGCCTGAGATGCGGGCGCAGTTCGTCTTCAGCGAGATCGGGATCGGCCTCAAGCGCAACCTGACCATGACCATCGCCCTGGTGATCGTGATGACCATCAGCCTCGTGATGGTGGGCGCCGCGTGGCTGGTGCGGGCCCAGGTCAACGAGATGAAGGACTACTGGTACGACAAGGTCGAGGTCACCGTCTTCCTCTGCGGGGGCAACAGCACCTCGCCCAACTGCGGCAGGAAGGACGTCACCCAGGAGCAGCGCAACCAGATCCAGACCGCGCTGCAGTCGACGCCCCAGGTCAAGGAGGTGTTCTACGAGTCGAAGGCCGACGCCTTCCAGCGCTTCAAGGAGCAGTTCAAGGACTCGCCCGACCTGGTCAACAACGTCAGCGACGACGCGCTGCCGGAGTCGTTCAGGGTCAAGCTCAAGAACCCGGAGCAGTTCGCGGTGGTCGCCAGCGCCTTCCAGGACCAGCCCGGCGTCGACAGCGTGCAGGACCTCAAGAAGCTGCTCAAGCCGTTCTTCGACCTGCTCGGCCTCGCCCAGCTCGCCTCGCTGATCATCGCCGGCATCATGCTGTTCGCCGCCACGCTGCTGATCAGCATCACCATCCGGGTCGCCGCCCACAGCCGCCGCCGGGAGACCGGCATCATGCGCCTGGTCGGTGCCAGCAACCTCTACATCCAGTTGCCGTTCCTGCTGGAGGGCGCGCTGGCCGGGGTGGCCAGCGCGATCCTGGCCTCCGGCGTGCTAGCGGCCTGCAAGGTGGGCTTCGACGCGGTCGTCGCGCCCAAGCTCAAGTTCACCGAGATCATCGACTGGGGCCCGGTGCTCGGCGTCACCCCGCTGCTGCTGCTGATCGCCGTAGTGCTGTCCAGTGCCGCCTCCTTCTTCACCCTGCGGCGTTACCTGCGCGTCTAAGATCACCGCATGTCCTGGCGCGGTGTGGCCCGATGGGTCGGCTTCAGCGCCGGCGCGGTCGCGCTGCTCGGCACCACCTTCACGCTCGGCGTGCTGGCCGGTGCCGGCAGCACCCCAGCCCCGCCTCCGCCCGCACCGCCCGGCCTGCTCGACGACGCCGCCGGCCACATCGTGGGCAACGCGCTGCGCCCCGTCGACCGTGAGGCCCTCGATTCCGCCGCGATGAAGGCGATGCTTGGCGCTGCCGGCGACCGCTGGGGCCACTGGGGCGCGCCCTCCCCGTCGCCGAATGGCACCGCTGTCTCCACCGTGATGGTCACTCCGCAGGTCGGCCGGATCGTGGTGCCGACGTTCACCCGGGGGACCGGCCGCCAGGTCAGGCAGGCGGTCGCGACTCTGCACGACCGCCGAGCCACGGGCATCGTGCTGGACTTACGCCACAACGCGGGGGGTCTGCTGTCGGAGTCGGTCGAGACGACCAGCGTCTTCCTCAGCGGGGGCCACGTCGTGACCTACAACCGACGCGACGAGCGACCGCAGCGGCTCGACGCGGTCGGCCATGGCGACACCACCACGCCCCTGGTCGTGCTGGTCGACGGCGGCACTGCCAGTGGGGCGGAGGTGGTCGCCGGGGCGCTGCAGGACCGGGGCCGCGCGGTCATCGTCGGCTCGCGCACCTTCGGCAAGGGCAGCGTGCAGGAGCCGCACCGGCTCTCCGACGGCAGCTCGCTCGCCCTCACCGTGGCCCGCTACTCACTGCCCAGCGGCCGGTCGATCGAGGGCGTCGGCATCGAGCCCGACATCGATGTGGTCTTACCGGGCGCGATGGTCGGGCGGGCGCTCGAGGTGTTGATCGGGCTCAGAGCCGACAGCAGCGCCGATAGCAGCGCCCGATGACCCGGCCGGCGTCAGGCAGGGAGACCGGTCGCGGCAAGCTGGTCGCCCAGAACAAGAAGGCGCGGCACGACTACGACATCCTGGAGACCCACGAGGCCGGGCTGGTGCTCACCGGCACCGAGGTCAAGTCGCTGCGCCAGGGTCGCTGCTCGATCGTCGATGCCTACGCCGTGATCCAGGATGGCGAGGCCTGGCTGATGGGCGCCCACATCCCCGAATACACCGAGGGGACCTGGAACAACCACGCCCCCCGCCGGCAGCGCAAGCTGCTGCTGCACAAGGAGGAGATCTCCCGGCTGCTCGGCAAGACCAAGGAGTCGGGCCTGGCGCTGGTGCCCCTGCAGCTGTACTTCAGCGACGGCCACGCCAAGGTGGAGATCGCGCTGGCCAAGGGCCGCAAGGCGCACGACAAGCGGCAGGCCATCTCCGAGCGCGACGCCAAGCGGGAGATCGCCAAGGCCGTCGGTCGCGCTCTCAAGGGCCGTGCACCTCGACGTGCTCGCTGACGCTGACGTCCCCGGGGTCTGGCACGGGCTGGGGCTGCCGGGGCTGATCGACGTGCACGTCCACTTCATGCCCAAGCGCGTGATGGACAAGGTCTGGACCTACTTCGACTCGGTCGGGCCGCTGACCGGTGCGCCCTGGCCGATCACCTACCGCACAGAGGAGGCCGACCGGCTCGCGCGGCTGCGCGCGATGGGCGTCCTGGCCTTCACCTCGTTGGTCTACGCGCACAAACCGGGCATGGCCGCGTGGCTCAACGGCTGGGCCACCGACTTCGCGGCGCAGCACGATGACGTCCTGCACACGATGACCTTCTACCCAGAGCCGGGAGTGCTCGACTACGTCACCGCTGGCCTCGCTTCCGGCGTACAGGCGGTGAAGGTGCATGTGCAGGTGGGTGACTTCGACCCGCGTGATCCGGCGCTGGACGAGGTCTGGGGTGCGCTCGCCGATGCCCGGGTGCCGGTGATCACGCACTGCGGATCGGGCCCGGCAGCAGGCAGGTTCACCGGGCCGGCGGTGTTCGCTGAGGTACTGCGCCGGCACCCGGACCTGACGGCGGTCATCGCGCACCTGGGGATGCCGGAGTACGCCGAGTTCCTCGACCTGGCTGACCGCTATCCGCGCGTGCACCTGGACACGACGATGGCCTTCACCGACTTCGCCGAGGCGCGCCAGCCGTTCCCGCCGAAGCTTCGCCCCCGCCTGCTGGAGCTCCAGGAGCGGATACTGCTCGGCTCGGACTTCCCGAACACGCCGTATCCCTACGCCCACCAGATCGAGAGCCTGCAGCGACTCGACCTGGGGGACCGGTGGCTGCGAAGCGTGCTGCACGACAACGGCGCCCGCCTGCTGTGCCGCTAGCCAAGGAGCAGTCGGGTTTGCGGCGTAGTGTTGTGCTCGTACACAGCACCTTGAAGGGGGTGACAGGTCTCGACTCCGGATGTCGGGACAGGGGAAGCGGGCCGAGGAAGCCGACGATGATCTCGTTAACCACGAAATGTCGGAAAAAAATCAAGCGCCGACAACACGCCGGCCGCGTACGCCTACGCTGCTTAGCAGCTAGCGCGTCGCTGTCAGCCCGGGAACGCCTTCGGCCCGGGACCTGGCATCGCTAGAAGGAACCACCACCCGCACTGGCCGCGGGGGCGGGTGGTGAACTACTGCGGCTGAGCCCGTTCCCGGCGCGCTGACGCGACCGGGAGGGCCGAGAAAAGCACTGTCAGCTGCGCCCGGAGAAGCCCTGTTCTAGCACCGGAGCACCCGGGTTCGATTCCCGGCACCTCCAAGAGGGGGTGTTCACGGTTGTACGCCGTGGATGCTCACGAAAGTCCTGTCAGACGAGTGCCCCTGCCCGCTTTCGCGGGTCAGGGGCTCTCGTTCGTGCTGGGGGAGGCGTTCAACGCGGTCGGATCGACGACCAGACTCGTTGCGTGCGCGTTGTTGGCGGCCGCGGCCTTAGCCCGGATCCACCGCTAGGTAGGGGCTTGATGGTCTGAAGGTCGACGGCGTGGCCGGGCCGGGTTGAGGCAGCGCTGTTGGCCCGGGCTGGCCGGTGGTCTCCACGTGGTGTTCCTGGTCGGTCCTTGCGGACGGGGCGGACGGGGTCAGGCCGCGAGCGGTGGTCCTTCACGTGCGGCCTTGGCCATCTGCTGCCAGGCGGTCTCCCAGGGCCAGTCGACTGGCAGGTGCAGCACGAGCCGGCGGGCAGATCGGGCGAGCCGACCTGGACGTGGCGTTCCAGCAGATCGCCTCGATCTCCCAATTGTGAGTGCGGAGGACCAGCGGGAGATGTGCCCGGGGTGGGCGCTCTCGGCAGTACTGACGGTGCTCCGCGATGAGCGCAGGCGT